>Ga0224512_10000153_pt1 | contig 74287 bp, 57 predicted proteins | sample SF_May12_sed_USG_4_FD_169103 | JGI IMG/M metagenome (GOLD analysis project Ga0224512, IMG submission 169103) | Sediment microbial communities from San Francisco Bay, California, United States - SF_May12_sed_USGS_13 | ecosystem: Environmental > Aquatic > Marine > Sediment | place: USA... | reverse complement strand
CTTCGTGCACCACGGCTCCCTGGCACGTGAGCGCGGGCACCACGCCGTCCGAGAAACGCTCGGCCAGCAGCACGCCGTGCCGGCCACTGCGCTCGGTCCAGGAGCAGGCTTCCGGCAGGTCGAGCTCGGTGCCTGGCTCCAGCTCGACCGAGAGCCGCCGCCAGCGATCGAGAAACGACTCCTTGTCGTCCGACTCCAGGATCTCTCCCCGGTGGATGAAGGTGATCAGATCCGAGATCTGCTCGACATCCTGGGTGTTGTGCGACGAGAAGAAGATCGAGCTGCCCTGGAGGTCGAGGGCCGCGAGCATCTCCTTGAGGACCTCCTGGCGCACGACCGGATCGAGCCCCGTGGTGGGCTCGTCGAGGACGAGCAGCGCGGGCCGGCGTGCCAGCGCCAGGAGCAGCGCCGCCTTGACCCGCTGGCCGCGAGAGAGCTGCTTGACCTTCTGCTCGGGGAGGAGCTCGAACCTGCGCACGAGCTCCGCGGCGTAGGCGTCGTCCCACGACGGGTAGAGCGAGCGGACGAACCGGATGTGCCAACCCACCGTGGCGCTGCCGTAGAGGCGCATGTCCTCCGAGACGAAGCCGATCTGCCGCTTGGCCGCGACCTGTTCTCGAGGGATGTCGTGGCCCACCAGCTCGACCTGGCCCGAGTCGGCCCGCAAGAGCCCCAGGAGAATGTGCATGGTCGTCGACTTCCCGGCGCCGTTCGGTCCGACGAACCCCATGATGGAGCCGCGCGGCAGCTCGAGGTCGACGTCCTGCAAGGTGAAGTGCTCGAAGACCTTCCTGACCTTCTGGAGTCGAAAAGCGAGTGGCTTCATGATCGGGGCCCCCTTAGCTCGCGTTCCTTCCTCTTCAGCGCGCGGGCGAGCTTCTCGTCCGACCAGCCGAGCAAAGCGGCCAGTTCGGCGACTCGCCGCAAGAGGCGCTCGAGCTCCTCCTCCTGCAGCCGCTCGCCGAGGCCGACGGTATCGAGGCTCGGGATGCAAGAGCCGCGACCGTGACCTGGGCCGCGTGAGCTTCTCGGCGAGCTCTGTCGTGCAGCACGGCAGACGGTCCACGCGACTCACCCGGCGCTCGCCGAGCCCGTCGCCGACGCCTCGGGCAGAAGCTAAGGCGCGCCTTCGAGAGCGGAACGGAGGATGAAGGCGGGGACGTCCTCGAGCTTGGTGCGGTGCTGGACCGACTGGTTGTAGTTCGAGGCCTGGAAGGCGATCGCGAGGTCGAGCTCGGGGACGCCGATGACGTAGTTGCCGCCGTTGCTGCCCGCGTAGAAGGCCGCGATCCTGCGGCCGTCGACCTCGTAGTCGAGCAGCCACCAGCCGATCGTGTAGGTGCCGAGCCGGTCGCTGCCGAGCTCGTGCCGCGAGCGGCCGGAGCTCCCGCGCCCCGGGCCGGTGGGAGCATCCCGTCGCCTTCGCTCTCTCCGGATGTTGGAGTGGTGCATCAGGCGGGGGGGCAGGCGGGGGGCATCAGGCGGGCGGCGGCTCCGAAGCGCTCCCACGGCAGTCGAACGGCGGCAGGGCCGTCTCGCCGCTTCCGCTCTCGGCCGCGGGGGCGGCCTCCGGCAGGCAGTCCTCGCCGGTCAGCTCGCGGCAGAGGCAGTTCCAGCTCCGGCGATGTTCGCTCTCGGCGAGCCACTGGTCGATCCGGGCGAGCCTCTCCTCGCGGGTCTCCTGGCGGGCGAGGTGGACCCACATCCAGCGGTTGGCGCGGGTCAGCCAGGTGACCTTCTCGCCCGGGCAGAGGTCGAGGTCGAGGCCGTCTTCATGGGCGTGCAGGCCGCCGATGACGGCGCGGGCCGCGAAGGTGTCGAGGGTCATGTCGCTGTCGTCATCTCGCGGCGCCTTCATCTTGATGCTGCGCGGCAGCATCCAGTGGGTGCCCAGGCCGCCATCGATGCGCAGGAAGGCGGGCATCGAGAGGTCGTGGAAGACGACCCTCCCGCCGACCCTCTCGTAGGCCCTGCCGACGTCGGCGAGAAGCTCGGCGATGAGCTGGTTGGCGACCTTCCCCGTCGCCCCGAACTTGCCCCCGAGGCCCCGATCCTGGGTGTAGGTAGTGGAGCCGGCGGTGGCGTCGGCCATGACGATGTGGAGAATCGGCAGCTCCGGTTTCGTGGCGGTCGGCTGCGGCGCTGCCGCGCCGGCCGCGGGGAGCTCCTCGGGCGCCCCGGCCGCGGCCAGGGCCCTGGCCGGCGCGCCGACGGCGGCCTCGGGCCACCTGCCGTGCAGCGCCGTCCGCAGCGCCAGCAGGAGCGAGATCATGCCGCGGTTGTCGGTGGCGCCCCCGTCGGTCACCCAGTAGCGTTGACGGCGCTCGACGTCCAGGGCCGCGTTCGAGAAGACCGGCGGGAAGTTGGCGGTCAGCGCGGCGGCCTCGCTCAAGCGGACGAGCGGATCGTCGATGACCTCGTAGGGAAGCTCCAGGAGAGACGGCGGCTCGCCTTCCGGCCAGGTCTCGAACGCCCTCAGGTTGGTGAGGATCAGGCGCCCTCCGGCGTCCCACCCCCGGGTCCGCTTCCGCCAGAACCGCCGCGACGCCAGGTGGGCGAACTCGCTGTCGCCGCAGTCGCTGCAGCCGTCGCCGAGGTCGAGCGAGCCGGCGAGGGTGGTGTTGAGGATCAGGCCGAGATCCGCGAGCTGCCCGAGGCAGCGGTCGCCTTCGCGCTTGCCGCCGCACGGCCCCTGAAAGAACCGGCGCTCCAGGCTCTCCTGGAGCAGCCGCCCGAGCCGCTCGCCCGCGACCACCCGCCACTCGGCCGACCCTTTCAGCACGTCCCAGATGAACGGGTAGCTGAAGTCGCAGGTGAACTCTCTCCACGCAGCGTTGGCCGCGGAGAACTGGTCGCGCCGCGCCGCGAAGTAGGCCAGCGCCGCGCCGCCGCCGGAGACGCCGCTCGCCAGCACGAGGTCGTCCAGGGCCTCGAGCCGGCTCAGGCCGTGGAGCACCGACTGGGTGTAGAGCGCCGCGCGAGAGCCGCCGCCGGAGGCAGCGAGCAGAACGAGCCTGTCTGGTGCCTCGCCCTCTTCGCTAGGCCAGATCGCCTCTTGGAGATCGAACGGCTCGAACGGTGCGGCGGCGGCGCAGCGCTCGTCCCCGGTCGGCACGATGCTCACCGGGAGCTGCGGCTCGAGCCGGAAGATCCACAGTGCCGTCAGCGCGGCGGCGGCGAGCAGACAGAAGTTGGCGGTGGCGAAGTAGGAGTTCCTGGCCTGGGTCAGCCGTCGCAGCGCTTCGGCGGCCTTCTCCAGGTGCTGGGGCGCGGTCTCCTTGTCGCGCCCGGCGAGCTCGAGCAGGGTGCCGAAGAAGGCGGGCTTGTCGAAGATCCGGAACTCCTCGCCGGTGCCGTCCTTCCGCTTGCCGATCGCGACGAGCCGGGCGCCGCCGTGGACCTGGACCACCCGGCCCTCGGGCTCGACGGGAGACGTGTCGTAGCGCGGGTGGTCCGGCCGCAGGTCGTAGATCAACTTCCCCTCGGATCCTCCGAGGAGGGCCACGAGGCGCTGGCAGAGGACGTCGTTCAGCCAGTACTCGTAGAACCAGAAAGAGACGTAGGCCGACAGGAGGAAAGCGAGCAGGATCGGCCAGGAGCTCGATTCCACGACCGTCTTGACGTAGGAGAACCCGAGGATCCGCCCGACCGCAAGGACGACCACCAAGAGCGAGATCACGAGCTGGCCACCGACGAAGAGCAGCCGCCGCCCCAGGTTGACCAGGTTCGTCAGCCGGGCGTGGAGCGACGCGAAGGTCAGCAGGAGCCAGTTGGCGAGCAGGAACAGCGCTCCCCAGCCCTTGGGCTCGGCCGGGAAGGGCAGCAGGAGGATCCCGGCGGCCGGCGGCAGGATGAGCTGCAGGGGATACCTCACCGGCACGTTGAGGAAAGCCCGGACGAGCTTGGCGAGCGAGAACCAGGGAAGACCCGCCTGAGTGAAGAAATCGGCATGCGGGAGGAGGTCGGCCAGCAGCCGGTCTTCGTTTGGTCCCAAGATCTCCGCGCTCCTGATCAGGCGTCGGGCGTTGCGCGCCGACAGGATGAGGAGGATGGCTATCGGGAGAAAGAGGGGTACCAGAAGATGGCGGTAGATCCGGTCGCCGATCTCCAGGGGCTGGCCGCCGCAGGCCGTCTTCCAGACGGGAGACAGGAACCAGACGACCAGCCCGACCACGAAGATCGACACCAGCTCGAGACCGAGAAGCGGGAACTTCCTTCTCGGCCAGCGCGCCCAGAGATGGATGACGGCCCAGGACGCCGCCAGGATCACGACGGCCGGCCAGCCGCGCCAGCCCAGCGTCGGGCCGAGGACGAAGAATATCAGGAACAACGCCGGCAGAAGGTACGCCAGCAGCGAGTGGCGCGGCAGCTTCAGGTGCCTTTCAGCCAGCCCCCCGTGGCCGCGAAACAACGCGAAATCCAGCTCGCTGGTGAGCTGGTCGAGCCATTTGGGGACGCAGACGAAGAACTTCTCGTACCAGCGATCGCCGGGTGACACGGTCCAGCACTGCTTCCAGCTCACCATGGTGCAGCTCCTCTCGGCGTCTGGCCGACAATGCGGTGCTTCAGACGAGCCGAGGCCCGGCTTGCCGATCGCAGCTAGCCGAGCCTCGGGCACAGAGCCCGCTCGGCCTCCGTTGACTCTCTGCGCTCCCCATTCTCCGCGCCACCCGGGGCCGCGTCACCAGCCGAAGGGGTGGGTGCCCGGTCGCGCCACCCACCGAGGCACACCAGCGCCACCAGGGCTGCGGGTGGTGCATCAGGCGCCAGGATTCGGGTGGTGCATCAGGCGGGGGCATCAGGCGGGGGGATCACCTCGCCCAAGCGTCCTATCGGCTCCTCCTGATCGCCTATCGGGAGGCCTCGGAGGCGTCGCGGGAGGGCGGCCAGCTCATCTCGTCCCGTCGAACGTCTCCCACAACCCGGCGGCACTGTTGACGTCGGCGGCGGTGTTGAGCCGGGTCGCGGTCGGCGGCCAGTTGCACGGCGGCCCCTCGACCGACATGAAGGTCGCGGCGGTCGGCGCGGTCTGCTGCCAGCCGCAGAGCCAGTGGTTGGTGCCCAGGGCTCGGGCGCCATCACGGAGAAAGCTGTCCCGGAACGCCCCGGCGACCCCCTGCGAGCTACAGCCGACAAAGCGGGCCCGGGCGTTCTTGGTGAACCAGCAGCGTCGCGGGCCGTTCTGGTTGTGCGCTCCCGCACCGTCGGGCGCCGGCGCTTCGGCATTCAGGCCCGAGGGATCGAAGTTGCTGCTGTCTCCCCACATCCGCGTGCCGCCCGCATGCCCGACGACGGTGAGGTTCTGGATCGGGGTGCCGCCGTTGCCGGCCAGGAGCTCGATCTCAGTCAGCAGGGCTGTCGGGTCCGTGCCCGGATAGAGGGCGGCCGCGGCGGTCAGATAGGTCCCCGCGCCGGAGAAGGTGAACGTCGCCGACTGGCCGGTCGTGGCCGTCAGGTTCGAGATGTCGAACTCGTCTCCGACGCGCAGGTAGTGCCAGTAGTCGGGGTCCCAGGCGCGGGGAGACTGCATGTTGGTTGGCCAGATGCACGGCCAGTCGAGCGCGTGCCCGGTCTGGCTCTTGGCCAGATCCCAGAGAGTGTCGCCCTGTCGGTCGACGGTCGCCGTGTTGCCGGAGACGGACCAGCGCCGAACGGTCTGCCGCGGAGCGGCACTGATCGCGGGTCTCGCTCCTCCGCGCTCCCCGGTGCCGACGGCCTCGAGCTCTTCCTCCTCCACCGCTTCGGGCTGCAGCCGTACTTCCTCTTCACACTCCGCACACGCCCGCTGCACCGTCTTCTCGGAGTCGGGACTGAGGATCTCCCGGACGCGGCTCCGTTGGCGCTGAAGGCGCGCGCCGCCCTGACGCACCGGAGCCGTGCGCCTTCCGGGAGCGGCCTGAAGGGGCCGGGTCGGAAAAGCGTGGGTTCTCAGCGCGGGATCTCCAGGATGTTCAACACGCTCTGAAGGCTCTGCCACCGCTGCTCGGCATCGCGAGTCTCCTCGACTGACTTGTGTCGACTGACTTGTGAAACCCTTGGCTATCATATCAAGCCGGCCTCGACCCCTGCACGACGGATCCCGAGGCTGGCGAGCTCGACGCGCTGTTTGAAGCGCGGAAGGGCGGCGAGATCCATTCCTGGCCGCCGTCGACACTCCCGACGAGGAGGCAGCCTATCGCCAAGCCGGCAGACCTGATAAGGTCCGCGCGGGGGTCGCGGCTGGCGCCAGCGAAAGCGACTGGTGGTACTTCGCGCTCGGCGAGGCCTACCGCTTCCGCAACGGTAAGCTCCTGGTCGTGGATGAGTTCGACCCCATCGTCGACTTCAACGATTTAGACGACGCCACACAACCCCCACATGAGTCAGCACCCCAAAGCCGTCGTCGACAGCCCGGCGACCGCGGAGCGCGGCGCTCGAATCATGGCTTTGGTAGCGGATCGCCTGAGCCAGGTAGAGACGATGCTCCGCTCCCAGATCGCGGCCGACATCCCTTTTGTCGTCGAGGCCGGTCGCTACCTGTTTGACGGCGGCGGCAAGCGGGTGCGCCCCGCCCTACTTTTGTTGTCAGCCAAGCTCCTCGATGCCGAGACGGAAGACGACATCACCTACGCCGCGGTCGTGGAGTTGATTCGCACCACCACTCTCATCCGCGACGACATCATCGACGACGCCGCAACCCGCCGCGGCCAGGCGGCCCTGCACCGGCGGTGCGGAAACAGTCGCACCGTTCTTCTCGGCGATTGGCTGTACACCACCTCCATGCGCATGGCGCTCAGCCACGATCGACTGGGAATCGTACGACGGCTGTGCGAGGCCATCCTGAGAACGACCGAGGGCGAGGTCCTGGTTCTCGAGCGGCTGGGTTCGCTAGACGTGAGCCGAAGTGAGTATTTCGAGATCATCGAGCGCAAGACCGCCTACCTGTTTGCCGCTGCCTGCTCGATTCCGGCCCTCAAGTGCGAAACGGATCTGGAAGCGCGGCTGGCTCTGGAGCACTACGGTCGCTCACTGGGGCGCTGTTTCCAGCTCATCGACGACGTTCTCGACTTCAGCTCCGACACCGCTCTGCCGCGCAAACCCGTACTGTCAGACCTCGTGGGCGGCAAGCTCACCCTGCCCTTGATCTTGCTGCTGCCACGGATCGACTCGGGCCGCAGGCGGTGGATTGAGTGGATCCTCGAAGACCGTGCGTTCCACCGCGTCGAGCAGCACCAGATCCTGGAACTGGTGCAAAGCGAGGGCACCCTGGACGAGGTCCGTGAGATCGCCACCGCCGAGGCCTCACTCGCTCGCGAAGCCCTCGAACGCTTCCCTGCCTCTCCGGCCCGTGAGGCGCTCGAGCTCGCTCCAGAATTCATCCTCAACCGTCGGACCTGAGGGCGGCTCGATTCCGAAGGCCGTGGAATCAAGCTCGCGCCCGCTACGGCGGCCGGCTGGCCAGTCAGCTGCCACCTCGTAGACCCTGACTCCGGCTATCTGCCCGGTAGCGACAACGGTCAGGTCGCGAAACGAGCGCGGCTCGGCATCAGTTGTAGGTCATTAGCATCCCGCGCGCAGCTGGTGTGAGCTTTGGTATATCGAACCACCTGGGCGCTTCTGATTCCAAAACATTTGGTGCAAACGGCTGAGATTCTTCTCGGAGCTTTACTTTTGCATTCAGTACGTCGCGCGGGTGTGCGGTGCGCGGGTCAGCGAGCAGACTGCGATTCCCTGGAACTCGTGGTCCAATCTCCATCTTCCCCTGAGACCAGCCAACGATCTTCTGCTGTTGCAACAGGCCCGCGACCGTCTCTTCGATACAAGAGACTCTTTGGTAAGTCAGGTTATGCTCTCTCAGGCACTGCTCGATTTCACTGGCGCCGAACTCTGGTCCCAGCGCGAGATGGTTGGCAGTTGGTTCTCCAGTGAGTACTGGGCGGCCAGGCCTCGGGCGAACCCGGCGGCTGGTCCACGGGTAGGAGGGAAGCAGGTAGTAACAGCGGCGGCTGACCAGGTGGTGGCCGCCCAGGCTGAGAAGATCGAGGGCGATCGGATTGTTGGTGGTCCAGTTCGAGTGCATCAAGATCGACTGGCCGGGGTGCGGTTTGCGCTTTCGAACAGGCCGTCGAAGTAGAGGACCAGGTAAGTTAGGGGCTGCACCCCGCGCTTCGCCGCGGTTCGTGACGACTCTGGAGCAAGTCACCCGGGAGAGACGACCTGGGCCCCGCCGATCAGCAGGAGAGCAGACCTTCGAAGAGAACCCACGGCGCGCCACCGGGGCCGCGGGGCCTTCCGTTCATCGGGTGCCTGGGCGAGCTGCGGGCCAGCCCCATGCGCTTCTCCACTCGGGTGGCGCGGACCTTCGGGGGCATCGCGCGCATCCCCCTGGGCAGGCGGGAGGTCTTCCTGGTCTCCGAGCCCCGGCTGCTGCGCGAGCTGCTGATTACCAAGCGCGACAAGTACATGAAGAACGTCCGCTACGGTCATTTCCAGAAGCTCGTGGGAAAGGGACTGCTGCTCAGCGAGGGCGATTCCTGGAAGGCCCAACGACTCCTCGCGCAGCCCGCGTTCAAGCCCAGGCACGTCTACGAACAGGTGCCCTGGATGAGCGCGATCACGAGTCGCTTCCTCGACGGGTGGGAGGAGCGGGCGGACACCGGAGCGGCCTTCGACGTCGACCCCCATTTCTTCCACCTCGCCCGCCTGCTCGCCGGCGAGATGATCCTCGGCCCGCGCTTCCACGAGATCGCGGAGGCCTTCTGCGGGTACGCGAGCGAGGTCAAGGACGCCTGGCCGCGGGCGCCGCGCAGCGTGCTCGGCATGCTCCGCCCCCCGTCTCGGCGCTCGAGCGCGCGATTCCACGCGGCGGTGGCCGGCCTCGACGAGGTGACCTACGCCTTCCTCGAGCGCCGCCGCGAGGAGCGCTTCGAGAGCTCCGGCATCGTCGGCATGCTCGCTCGCTCGAGCGCCGAAGGCGGGGAGCCGTACTCCGACCTGCAGCTGCGGGACCAGATCATGACGCTGTTTTTCGCCGGCCATGAGACCTCGGCGACGGCGCTCACCTGGATCCACTACCTTCTCTCCACGCACCCGCAGGTCCGCGAGAAGCTCGAGCGCGAGGTCGCCGAGCGGGTCGCCGGCGACCGGCCCACGGCCGAAGAGGTCGCGAGCCTGACCTACACGGAGCAGGTGGTGAACGAATCGTTGCGGCTCTACTCTCCGATCCACGCCATCTCCCGCGTCGCGACCGAGGACAACACCATCGGCGGCTATCGGATCCCCGAGGGAGCCACCGTCGTGGTGTCGCTCTTCGCGACCCACCGGCTGCCGCAGCACTGGCCGGATCCGGAGCGCTTCGATCCGGACCGCTTCGCGCCAGAGCAGAGCGCTCGCCGGCCCGACTTCGCCTTCATCCCTTTCGCGGCCGGCCATCGCAACTGCATCGGCGGCAGCATGGCGATGATCGAGCTCAAGATGATCGTCGCGCAGCTGGCCGGGCGCTACCGGCTCGAGCTGGTGCCCGGCCACCCGATCGAGCTCGAGCCGGGAACGACGATGTACCCCCGGCACGGCATGCAGATGGCTCTCGAGAGCCGGAGGAGAGCGGCTTGACCGAGCGGGAGCACGAGGAGCGGCACCGCGCCTTCTACGATGCCGCCGCCGCGTCGTTGAAGGACGCCACGGTGATGAACTACGGCTACGCTCCGGACGGTCCGGCAAGCGAGAGCCCGGCCGGCTCCGAGCGATTCTGCCTGGAGCTCTACCGCCATGTCGGCCGGCCGGAGATCGCCGGCGGCAGGGTGCTCGAGGTCAGCTGCGGCCGTGGGGGCGGAGCGCTCTTCGTGATGCGGACCTTCGAGCCGAGCGAGCTCGTCGGCCTCGATCTGAGCGCAGAGAACGTCCGCCTCGCCAACGAGCGCTACGGCGGGATCGCCGGTCTGGAGTTCAGGGTGGGCAACGCGGAGGAGCTGCCGTTTCCGGACGGCAGCTTCGACGCCGTCCTCAACGTCGAGGCTTCCCATCTGTACGGGGATCCCGGGCGCTTCTTCCGGGAGGTCGCGCGGGTCCTGCGCCCCGGCGGCCGCTTCCTCTACGCCGATCTCTTCTGGCCCGACAGCGAGCCCGAGGCGCTGCTCGCGGCCGCCGGCCTCGTAATCCGCGAGAGCCACGACGTCACCGCGAACGTGCTGCGCGCCCTCGAGCTCGACAGCGAGCGGCGCGAGGCGCTCCTGGGGCCCGGAACCCCCGACGCCGCGCGGCAGGAGTTCCGGGATTGGGCCGGCGTCCGGGGCTACCGGGCATACAACCGCTTCGCTTCGGGCGAGTGGACCTACCGGTCCTTCGAGCTCGTGCGGCCCGAGCCCGCCGGCCGCCGAACGGGTGCCTGACGGATGATCAGGGCAAGGATCGACAGGGATCAGGTCCTCGCCGCGGGGCAGGCGAGCGCGCGGCGGTAACCCCCAGGTCACGTTCGCGTAATGATCAGTAGCGCGGGGGTGCTTCTCGATGCCCAGCAAGGAGAAAGAGCGAAATCTCACGAGTGGAGTGCGCAGTTACTCCGACGGCCTGAGACTGCGCGAGCTTCCGGGACTCTGGCGTCGCGACTGGAAGCTCGCCTACGCCATCCTCACGCGCGAGCACGCCGCGGAGGAAGAGCCCCGGGGTTGGGTCCGACGCACCTGGCGTCGGATGAAGAACCTCTTCTTCGGGCTCTCATACAAACTGTCGCCGCCACGGCGGCTCCTCTTCGCCATCTGTCTGATCCTCGCGTTTCTCGGCCTCGACACAGACAGCGTCGAGGTGGGCGATGAGTCGATCGAGATCTGGACCCACCCGACCCTGCTCGTCGCCGCGGTCATCGGCCTCGTCTTCCTCCTGATCCTCGAGCTCGCCGACCGGGTGGTGGTGCGTGACGAGCTGGAGGTGGCGCGCCAGCTGCAGCGGGATCTGCTGCCGAAGGTCGCTCCGGCGATCGAGGGCTACGAGTTCGCGTTCTCCTATCGCTCGGCGAACACGGTCGGCGGCGACTACTACGACTTCCTGCTCCTTCCCGACGGCAGGGTGGCCCTGGTGTCTGCCGACGCCAGCGGGCACGGCATGGCCTCGGCGCTGCTGATGGCGATCGCCAATACGACGCTCAAGCTCGCTGTGGATGTCGACCCGGAGCCACTTCCGGTCGCGCGAATGATGAACCGGGCGCTGCAGGAGGCCGGGGGCCGGAGAGGGTTCCTGACGCTGTTCTACGGCGTGCTGGATCCGGTCAGCGGGCGTCTCGACCATGTGTGTGCAGGACACCCCTTCCCGATGGTACGGCGAGCGGACGGGAGCCTCGCGAAGCTGGGCTCCGGATCATTCCCCGTCGGCCTGCGGCAAGAGCTGCACCTGCAAGCGGCCGAGGCGACGCTGGGCCGGGGAGACCTGTTGCTTCTCTATACCGATGGCATTCCTGAAGCCGTCGACGAGAACGGCGAGGCCTTTGGCTTCGAGCGTGTGGAGCGGAGCCTTGCTGCGGGAGGGGCGCCGCAAGAGGTGCACGACCGGATTCTCGAGGATCTCGCCGACTTTGAAGGCAATCAGAAGCTGCGAGACGACCGCAGCCTCGTCGTCATTGCCCGCCACTGATCGATCGCAGTCCGGTAGGGGCGGCGGGAATCGCTCCTTCGCAAGCCGGCGAACCGCTTCGCGGCCGGTGAGGCCGAGGGCGTCCTACCGAACGTCGATCTCGCGGTCCCGGTGGTCTTCGGCGGGATGAGGATCGGTCGCTCCGATCTCGCGGCCGTCGATCTTCACCGTCGGCTGCGCGGCCCAGCGCCAGCCTTCGAGGGCCAGGAGCAGCAGCGCGGCCGCCAGCGCCCACCGGCGCCGGCGCGGCGCGGCCGCCGGAGGTCGCCCGCGCCTCTCCCGGACCAGGGCGAGTGCGCGCTCGACCGCCAGGCAGGCCAGCAGCGCAACGACCGGGATCACCGTCGCCCCCTGGCGGGCGTAGCCGAAGAAGGCGACGGCCACCACCAGCTTGCTGACGAGGAGCCCGACCCAGGGGACGAGCGCCGGGCAGCGGCGCCCGGTCCACGCCCCGCCCAGCACGAGCGCGAGCAGACCGAGCCGCCACGCCGCCGCGGCGAGGCCGCCGGCGGGCACGACCAGGTCGACGTTGCCGCGCACGCCGGACAGCCCCAGGGGCAGGTTCCAGCCCCCCAGGCCGAGGGCGGCGCCGCGCCAGAAAGCTCGCAGCCTGGCGCCGGCCAGACGGGCGAAGTCGGCCGGATGCCGCCGGATCCATTGCCACCCCAGCCGGTAGCCGTCGGTGACGAGCTCGAGGTGGGGCGGGTACAGCAACGACAGCTGGGGAGGCGGCAGGTCTCGGACGAGCGCCAGCGGATAGCGCTGGGCGCCGCCCGCGAGCGGCGGCGGTCGCTCCAGAGGCGCCCGGCTGAAGCCGGCCACGGCCTCGGGATTGTTGGCCAGGTAGAAGTTGAGGCCACCGTAGAGGGCCACGAAGGGTCGGGCGGGAAGCCGCCGCTGAACGGTGCCGAAGGCCTCCCGCAGGATCTCGAAGCTCTCGGCGTCGACGGTGTCGCGCCCTCGCACGCCCTCCGCCGCGCTCAGGAAGAGGCGGGTGGTGCGCCAGGTGGCGGCCGGCAGCTCGGCGAGCCTCGCCTCCGCCTCGGGCAGCCAGCGCACGTCGCTCAGCAACCGCTCCAGCCGGGCGTAGAGGTCCTCGGTGGCCGGATCGGCCGGTGGCGGCTCGCGATTGAAGCGCTCGATGGCCGCCCAGGAGCCGAGGTGCCACGGAGTCAGGAAGAGCGCGAAGACGATCAGCACCAGGGCCAGGCGGCCGAGGGCCGGCCGCCTGGAGCCCTTCCCTCCGGCCCTCGCCCAGCACGGCAGCAGGACCGCCAGGAGAATGACGAAATAGAGCAGGTGCTCGGCGCGCACGAGGCAGGCGGCGGCGTGTGACGCCGACCAGGCGGCGAGCACGAGCGGCCGGCGCCCCCGGCGCAGCGGCTCCCACAGAGCGAGGGTGGCGGCCACGAGGAGCAGGTACGGCGCCTCGTTGTTGAGCGACGTCGTGAGGATCATCAGGCCCGTCGAGCCCGCCGTGAGGACGCCGACCGCCAGCGCCCGGCCGGCGCCGAACGACCGCCGCACCGCCAGGTAGACGAGGGCGACGGTGAGCGCTCCGAGCATGCACCAGACGAGCTTCAGACCGAAGACGCCCGCCGGCTCGCCATCCCAGAGCGCGGCGATGAGGTACGCGGCCCCCGGCGGCCTGACGGGCAGTCCGACCTCGAACGGGCGCCCGGCGTCGATCGCGCGGGCCCAGCTTAGCCAGGTGGCAGCGTCGCCCTTGTACCAGGCGGAGTAAGGCCAGTCCGCGTCCGGGGTCGCCTGCCAGAAGAGGAGCCGGAGCCCGAGGGCGACGGCGAAGACGAAGAGCACGACGGCCCAGGGGCGTGGCGAGCCGCGGCGCGCTTCGCCTGGGCGCTGCTTTGCCATTCCAGGGCCGGTCTCGTGATCCTCTCTGCGGGCTGGCGAGGCCGCGCCATTCTCGGCGCGGGGCGCGGCGATGTCAACGCGGCCTTCGAACGAAGAGACGTGTTGCCAATTGCCTTGACTTCACTCGGAGCGGCGTGCAACCTTCGCGCCGAAGCGAGAAACCCATGGCTGCGGCGAGAGGCCGCGCGGAGCTTCGTCGGCGTTCCGGGCGATGCTTCCCTCCGGCGGCCAGGACCATCAAACGGAGGATGGCAATGACAAACCCGCTCGTGAACCGTCAATCGACTCGCTGGAGTCTCGTCGCCGCGCTCGCCTGTCTCCTGGCCAGCAGCGCCGCGCTCGCCGTGGTCCCGAAGGAGCCGGACTCGCAGTTGAGCTCGAAGGAGTTCTTCAAACCGGAGCTCTACATCAGCAACGCCGTCGCGCCGATCGACGCGGTGGTGGACGAGCTCCCGAACGCTTCGGCATGGGGCCGGTTCCGGCTCGACAACCGGGCGGCGTCGGGGGACCTGCTGCCGGTCTTCATCGATCGCCGCTCCGGCACGGCCACGAACGTCGTCGGCGCGTTTCCGGTGATTCCCGGACGCGGCGTCGGCAACGAGATCACGTTGGAGGATCTCGGCGTCCAGGACGGCAAGGTCGATTCCGCAGTGGTGGTCGGCGCGGTGCTCGACTTCGTGATCGCCAATCGCGCGGTCATCGGCGTCGACCTCGAGCAGATCGGGGTGGCGCGGGCCGTCCAGGTGACTCCGGAGCTGTGGCAGGTGTCCTTCCCGCAGAGCTTCGGCGGCATCCCGGTGCGCCACGGTCGTCTGGTGGCGTCGATCAACAACGGCAACCTCGTGGTCCTCGGTACCGAGACCTGGGGCAACGTGCGCGGCCTGTCGCCGCAAGCCGGGATCAGCGCGGACGAGGCCCTGGCGGCCGGCTTCGCGTACGCCGACGGCCGGCTGTCGATCGACGAGATCGTCCGCCGACCGCAGCTCGAGATCGTGCCGCTGGCGGTCGAGGGGTCGGCCGTCGGCAAGGGCTACGAGCATCTCCTCGTCTGGAGCTTCGCCTTCACCCGCCCGCCCGAAGACGCGGTGTGGGAGGTCCTCGTCGACGCCGCGAGCGGCGAGGTGCTGGCCTTCCAGGACCTCAACGAGTATGCCGCGGAACAGATCACGGGCGGTGTCTACCCCATCACCTCGACCGAGATCTGCCCGACTCCCGACACTTGCGGCACGATGCAGAGCGGCTGGCCGATGCCGTGGGCCGACACCGGCCTGGCGGCGCCGAACGACTTCACCAACAGCGGCGGCATCTTCGACTACCCCAGCGGCACGGCGACGACGACCCTCTCCGGGCAGTACGTCAACATCGTCGACAACTGCGGCGCGATCAGCGAGAGCGCCATGGGAGCCATCGACCTGGGCGGCGCCAACGGCGAGCATGACTGCGTAACCCCGGCCGGGGCCTCGGCGGGCAACACGGCGTCGTCGCGCTCGGCCTTCTACGAGGTCAACAAGATCGCCGAGCAGGCCCGCGGCTGGCTGCCCGCCAATACGTGGCTGCAGAGCCAGCTGAACACCGAGGTCAACATCAACAACACCTGCAACGCCTTCTACAGCGGCATCCAAGGGGACATCAACTTCTACCGCTCGGGCGGCGGCTGCCGCAACACCGGGGAGATCGCCGGCGTCTTCGACCACGAGTGGGGCCACGCGCTCGACGACAACGACTCCGGCGGGTCGTTGTCGAACACCTCCGAGGCCTACGCCGACATCGCGATGCTCTACCGCCTGCACGCCTCGTGCATCGGCCACGGCTTCTGGTGGACCTCGAACCGCGGCTGCGGCATGACCGCCGACGGCACCGGATTCAACGCCAACGAGGCGCAGGTCGGTGCGGCGCACTGCGACACCGACTGCTCGGGCGTGCGGGACGCCGACTGGGCCAAGCACGCCGACAACACGCCCGATACCGCCCTCGGATTCGTGTGCAACTCCTGCAGCGCCTCGAGCGGTCCGTGCGGCCGCCAGGTGCACTGCGCCGCCGCGCCGCCGCGGCAGGCGGCGTGGGACCTGGTGGCACGGGACCTGCCGGGGGCCGGCTTCAGCAACGACACCTCGTTCATCATCGGCAACCGGCTCTTCTACCAGGGGAGCGGCAACATCGGCCTCTGGTACAACTGCGCCTGCGGCTCCTCCTCCGACGGCTGCGGCGCGGGCAACGCCTACATGCAGTGGGTGGCGGCCGACGACGACAACGGCAACCTCGGCGATGGTACGCCGCACATGCAGGAGATCTTCGCCGCCTTCAACCGCCACGGCATCGCCTGCTCCTCTCCGACGCCGACCAACGGCGGCTGCGGCGCCGGCAACCCGACCACCGCTCCGACGCTCGTCGCCACCCCGGGCACCAGCCAGGTGTCGCTCTCCTGGGGCGCGGTCGCCGACGCGAGCGAGTACTGGGTGTTCCGCACCGAGGGCGTGGCCGGCTGCGACTTCGGCAAGGTGCGCATCGCCGAGGTGAGCGGCACCTCCTACGCCGACACCGAGGTGGCCGGCGGTCGCGAGTACTACTACAGCGTGGTCGCGGCGGGCGCGTCCTCGGCGTGCTTCACCCAGGCGTCGAACTGCGAGCCGGCGACGCCGACGCCGCCCGACCAGTGCGGCAACGGGGTGTGCGACGCAGGCGAGGACTGCTTCACCTGCGCGCCCGACTGTCCTTCCTTCCCGGAGGGCGGCGGCACCCCCGGCAACGGCATATGCGAGGCCGGCGACGGGGAGACCTGCTACACGACGTCGGACTGCAACGGCCAGACGTCCGGCAAGCCCGCCAACCGGTTCTGCTGCGGCTTCGACGCGGACGAGTCGAACCCGTACGCGCCCGACGGCTGCGGCACGGGCTCGACATGCAACAGCGGGGGCAAAACCTGCACCGAGACCCCGACCGGCGGCGGCGGCACCACCTGCTGCGGCAACGGCATCTGCGAGGCGCCCGAGGACGCCGCCAACTGCGCGATCGACTGCCCAGTGATGTGCATCCCGCCGGGAGGAGGCCAGCCGTGCACCAGCACCACGGACTGCTGCACGGGCGTGGGCAACTGCACCGGCGGCAAGCCTTCGAACCGGGTCTGCCAGTAGGTTCTTCGATTCCGGCTGCCCGGGGCTCGTCCGGCAGCCCATCGCAACCCGACGTCGTACCGGCCGAGGCCTTCGGGCCTCGGCCTTTTCTTCGGCCAGCGGCCCCTCTTTGGCCAGGGGCCCCGAGCAGCGGCTAGACTGGCACGAGGGAACAGCGATGCCCTCTCCGTCGTGTCTGCCGTCGGACGGGGCGTAGCGATCGTGGGAGGCGCCGAGATGGTCGAGATGGTGGTCACCGGCGGGGCGCTGGTGCGGCGGTGACGGTTCTCGACCACCTGCTGGCCTTCGCGCTGGCGGTCGGCTTCCCGGTGTTCCACGTGTTGGCGAACCCGAAGGTGCAGCGGGCGATCGAGGCCGGGGAGCCCGGTCGCAAGGTGCGGGACTACTGGCACACGCTCTTCGAGTTGTGGTTCCAGGGGCTGGCGGTGGCGGCGCTCTGGGTCTGGGCCGGCCGGGAGTGGTGGGAGCTGGGGCTCTGGCAGCCGGAGGGCTGGGCGTTCTGGCTCATGGCCCTCGGGCTGGTCGCGCTCGGGCTCTTCGGCGTGTACCAGTACCGGGCGGTCCGGGAGAGCGAGTCGACGAAAGAGCAGCTACGCGCGCGGATGGCCTACCTCGAGTACCTTCTGCCGGCGAGTCCCAAGGAGGTCAAATTGTTCTCGGCACTCTCGGTGAGCGCGGGGGTGTGCGAGGAGATCGCCTATCGCGGGTTCCTGATCTGGTACTTCCTGGGCTGGAGCGGGCTCACAGGCGGCTTGCCCGGCGCTGTGGTGCTCTCGAGCGTGGCGTTCGGGCTCGCCCATCTCTACCTGGGCTGGCGCGACGCGCTGCGCTCGGCGGCGACCGGGGCCGTGCTGGCGGGCGTGTATCTCGCGAGCGGAACCCTCTGGCTGGCCATCGCCCTTCACGCGATGATCGATCTCAACTCGGGCGCGATCGGCTGGGCGGCGTTCGGCCGCAAGCAGTGAGCGCCCACCGGCTCGCGCTTGCTCTCGGAGGGCACCATGAAGAATGGACGCTACGAATCCAAATCTCGTGGGTGCCTTCGGAGAGTGCAGTGCTAATCGTGCCGACGATTACCTTTGTTCCCAGCCCGCGACGAGGCGCGGGGAGACGGTAGCATTGAGGCGGTGAAACTCGCGCTGGCACTGGTGGCAGTCGCCCTGCTGGTTGAGCGTCCGGCGGCCGAACCCGTGGCGCAGATTCCCTTCACGATGACGGGTTACCACGCCTTCGTCGAGGTGGAGTTGAACGACAGGACGCTCTCGTTCGTCTTCGACAGCGGCGGCGGGGGCGTAGGACTGAACCGGGCCTCGGCGCGGCGATTGGGCCTCGAGGCGACGGGCAGCGGGCCGGTCACGGGCGCCGGCGGCGCCATCCAGGTCCCGCTGGTCAGCGGTCTCGCGCTGAGGGTGGGCCAGCTTCGGCTGGCTGGGGTCATCGCGGCGCTGGTCGAGCTTGGCCACTTGGAAGAGGTCGTCGGCCGGCCCGTTGACGGCATCATCGGTCGGGACGTTCTCGACGGACGCCTGGTGGTCCTGGACAACGACAGGCAGGTGCTGGAGGTCCACGAGGAGCGCTCCTTTCCTTTCGAGCAGTGGGGCGAGCCCTGTGCTCTGAAGAGGTCCGGCCCGCTCGAGGTTCCGGGGCAGATCCGGCTGCTGAGCGGCGAGATCCTCGCCGGCCTCTTCCACGTCGATTCCGGGGCGGCCTCTTTTCTCAACCTGAACTCCGTCTTCGTCGACACGCACGGTCTTGCGGAGCGGGCCGGAGACCTCTACCCGCGGAAAGGGCGCGGCCTGACGGGAGTCACGATCACGGATCAGGTGGGCGCAGTCGCCAGCGTCGAGTTCTGCGGCTACGAATTCCCCTCGACCGAGGCAAGACGATTCCACGCCACCGTGCCGGTCCTGCTCAGCGGCGCCACGGCGGGCGTGCTGGGGCGCAGCGGGCCGGCCGGCCTCATCGGCAACGCCATACTGAGCCGCTTCAACCTGGTCTTCGACCTGGAGCGCGACCGGATGTTTCTGAAGCCCGTGCCCGGGGTGGTCGGGAAGCCCCGGGTAGAACACCTTCTCGACCTTGGGGTGGTGGCGTAGATCGGCACGTTGACCGCGCCGGTGGTCGGGTCTGGCTCCTGCCCGGCGTGGATGGCGCGGGTGGAGAACCCGAGGTTCTTGGGATCGCCCTTCATCGTTGGACCCCGCGTTGTCGGAGCTGCCGCGGCGGCGGCGGCGGCGGGATTCTAAGCAGCGCGGAGAGTCGCCGCCATCGCGGTCGGCCGCGATGCGAATAGACTCGGCAGCACTTGAGTCACCACCGAACTAGGAGAGCCCGACTTGAGCCGACCGGACCCGACCCTGTTCTCGCCTATTCGCTGGCGTGAAGACCACCTTCAGCTGCTCGACCAGACCGTGCTACCCCACACGGAGGTCTGGCTCGAATGCCGGACGCCGGAGATGGTGGCGGACGCGATTCGCCGGCTCTGTGTGCGCGGCGCGCCCGCCATCGGCGTGAGCGCCGCCTTCGGGCTCGTCGTGGGCTTGACCGGCGCCGGCGACGCGGATCTCGGGGAGCGCTTCGAGAGCACGTGGCGGCTGCTCGCGAGCACCCGCCCGACGGCCGTCAACCTGAGCTGGGCGCTCGATCGCGGCCGCGAGGTCTTCGCCCGCCACCGCTCGCGGGGCGCGGCCGCCGTGCGCGATGCTCTCCTCGAGTGGGCGCGCGAGCTGCACGCGGCCGACATCGAGTCCAACCGCCGCATGGGCGAGCACGGCGCGGCGCTCTTCGAGGCCGGCAACCGCGTGCTGACCCACTGCAACGCCGGCGCCCTGGCCACGGGCGGATACGGTACGGCGATCGGCGTCATCCAGTCCTCCTGGGCGGCCGGCCGCCTGGCCATGGTCTGGGTCGACGAGACGCGGCCGCTGCTGCAGGGCGCGCGCCTCACGGCCTGGGAGCTCGAGCGCGCCGGCATTCCCTACCGGCTTGTCACGGACAACAGCGTCGGCTCGTTGATGAGCCAGGGTCTGGTCGACCGTGTCGTCGTCGGAGCGGACCGTATCGCCGCCAACGGCGACACCGCCAACAAGATCGGCACCTACACCGTGGCCGTCCTGGCCGACCGTCACGACGTGCCGTTCTACGTCGCGGCGCCGCTATCGACGATCGATCGCGGGGCCGCCACCGGAGCCGACATCCCGATCGAGGAACGGGCGGAAGACGAGGTCACCCGGGTGTTCGGAGTGCACATCGCGCCCGACGGCGCGCCCGCCGCCAACTTCGCCTTCGACGTCACTCCGGCCGAGCTGATCGCGGCGATCGTCACAGACGAGGGAGTGCTCGAACCGCCGTTCGGAGAGTCGATTGCCGGAGCCTTCGAGCGCCAGCGGCGCGACTTTGCCGGCTGACCGGCGGCGATGAGTCGATGAGCCGTTCGGCGCCCCTCACGCACTCCATGGGAACACCCTACGTCGACGCGGCCGCGAGTCGGCTCGAGCTGACTGCCGCCGTCGATCTTCGTGCGTACGCGGTTGGCCAGGCGGGAAGGTTGTCCGCGACCCGACGCCCCGCCCCCCAGGCCCGCCGTTGCGTGGCGAGAGTACTTGTCCGCTCAGGACTCGCTGCGTGCTGTCTGGCATCGCTTATCGCAGCTGGCTGTGAGAAGGGCAGGGCTACCGAGGCTCCGTCGCAGGGGCGCTCCGCCGCGGGCTCGCCACGGGTCGTCGAGTGGGGCACGGACCTCCTGGCAGGTATCGACAGCCGATTCGTGAGCACCTCCGGCGAATCGTTCCGCGAGGCCTATCCGATGACGAGGATCGAGCGGCCGGAGCCAGGTCGCGCAGTGCTCGACCCGGAGTTTGGAACGACGATCCGCCGGATCTCGGATGCGCACGCGGAGAGCCCGCGTTCGGGGAAGTACGGGATCAGAACCCTGTATACGGGCACGCCCGCCTGGAACCTCGACCAGACCTTGCTGCTCACCTATTCCCCGGGAGCAGGCTATTTCCTCTACCGGGGGGGCACCTTTCGCCACGGCGAGGGACCGCTCGAAGGGGAGCCCGACTACAGTTTCCTCGGACAGCTTGATCTGCACGGCATCGACTACCCGACCGATTTCGAGCGCCTCTACTGGTCCGCCGAGGCCGACGACCCGGCGGCGGCGCGGACTCTGTACTTCCCCAATCAGAGGCACAAGCTCATGAAGCTCGTGCTGTCGGAGCGCGGCCGAGGGAGACTCGAGGAGGTCCGCGACTTTCGCGAGCAGTGCGCCGGCTTCGGTTACGGGCACCAGCTCATCACCGACAGCCACCACTGGGCGAGCTTCGACGGCCAGACCTGGGGCTTCAAATGCGGCCCGAACTCCGGCGCGCACGTCTTCGGCTACGACTTGGCGACCGACACGGTGCTCTGGCAGAAGACGCACCGGGGAGGCGGCCGGTGGAGCCTGGCGGGGACGCCGGTACCGACGCCGAGCGGTCAGCACTTCATCGTTAACACCGACGAGGGCCTTGCGATCTGGGACCGCCGAGGTGAGCCCGTCGGGAAGATCCCGCTCAAGCTCGAGCATGCGACGATGACGCTCTCAGGCGAGGGGGATCTCTACGTGACGACGGTCTTCGACGAGCCCGCCGCGCTCTCCGGAACGATTGTCGCCTGTTCGATTCCGGAGGGTGCTTGCCGCCTGGTGGCAGGACGGAAGAACGGTCTGCCCTACCCCCCGTCGGGCACTCACCACAGCGGCATCGCCTACCTCAACCCCGGCTGGATCGCGACCTCCGTGGTCGGCTTCGAGCCGCTCGACGGGCGCAAGATCCTCAACCAGGAGTTGCTGCTGACTGATCTTCGCAAACCCGAGGCGCCACGCGTTGCGCGCATCGCACACCATCGCTCGGCGCGAGCCCAGAACCCCAGCATCGACAATCACTACTGGCAGGAGCCCCATCCCGTCATCAGTCCCGACGGGTGTAGGATCGCGTTCAACAGTGACTGGAGCGCCGGCCGCCCCGAGCGAGAGATGTTCAACCGTGTCGACGTGTTCGTTGTCGAGCTGCCCTGCTTCCGGGCGGAGAGCGCAACGCCACCCGGCCGCTAGGATCGCCGCTCGTTGCGCCGGTCCCGAGGTCCCGCTCGGCGAGCGCGGGAAGAGGGCGCTCGAGAGACTCGACACGTGACAGCCCGTCGTCGCCGCCGTGCCGCACCGGCAGCTTCCACCACCGCGCTGCTCGCGGTGAGCCTGGTCGTCTCGCTGGCGCTGGGCGAGATGCTCCTGCGACTTCTTCTGCCGGCTTCCGATACGTACCTGGCGTTGACCCCGAACAGGACCGTCGTGTTCGATCCGCAGTTTCAACCCGGAGTACGGGGTCCCGCTCGTTACGAGGTGAACTCCATGGGAGCACGCGGGCGCGAATGGGCGGCGGATCGAGACACCGAGTACCGGATCCTCGCGATGGGAGGCAGCACCACGGAGTCTCTCTACAACGACCAGCCGAGGACCTGGCCGGCTCTCCTCGAAAGCAAGCTGGGCACGATCTCGGACGGGCGCACGGTGTGGGTGGGCAACATCGGGAAGAGCGGGCTCTCCTCGCGCCACCACGTTCTGCAGGCGCGTCACCTCATGGAGGTTTACGACCCCGACGCGGTCTTGCTGCTCGTGGGCGTCAATGACTTCGCGGCGCGCTTGCAGCGAGGTAGCCAGTACGACCCCCGTTACATGGAGAACGGGCGCAACCTGGCTCGGCTCGAGGACCGGGCCTTCGAGGTCGTTCCAGGGCGGCTCCCAGGACCGCGCTGGGAGGACGACCCGTGGTTCAAACGCACGACGACCTGGCGCCTTCTACGTCTGGTCAGGAACCGGATCTCCGGCGCCGACAAGAGCCAGGACCGCAGAGGAAGCGCCACTCGCCACTGGAGAGAGCTGCGGGCAGCTGGAGAACGCGCCTCGCAGCTCCCTCCGTTGACCGAGGCGCTCGACGAGTACGGCCGCAACCTGACGGAGATCGCGTCGCTGGTGGGCCGACACGGGGCTCGCTTGATCCTGATGACCCAGCCCGTTCTGTGGCGCCCCGGTCTCACGCCGGCGGAGGAGGCGCTCCTCTGGATGGGCGGCGAGGGAGATTTCCGCAGCGGACCGGGCGCGCTCTACTACAGGCCGGAGGCGCTGGCGCGCGGCATGGACGCATATAATGCGCGCCTGCTGGAAGTCTGTGCGGTCACGGCCAGCGAATGCCTGGACCTGGCCGCGGAGATCCCGAAGACGACGCGGTATTTCTGGGACGACTGCCATTTCACCGACCTGGGCCAGGAGAGGATCGCGGACTTGGTGGCGGCCTTTCATCGACGCCTCGCACCGCAGGCCGCGGAGCAGCCGGGGTCGACGTGAAGGATCATCAGTTCAAGGTCGCTGGATGTCGAATCGTCGCGGAGAGCGTTCTGTAGGGGTCTCGTAGACTTGAACCTCGTGCCGCACGGTAGCCCGCAGCAATCCCGGAAGTCGAAGGCGGAACGAGCTGGATCTCATGGCAGGGCGTGAAACACGAAGGTGGCGCCTCTTCGTATTCGTACTGACACCGGCGCTCCTGACCGGCCTGATGCTGGCCGAGATCACTCTGCGCGCCGTTCGACCTCAACTGCTGCACTGGAACACGGCGGCCGTCTGGGAACCGGCGGAAGACATCGGTTGGCAGCGGCGCCCGAATCTAGACGTTGTCGTCAACACCGGTGATGGTCCGGTCCGGGTGATCACCGACGCGGCGCGGCATCGCGTCGGAACCGCGCCCGTATCGGGCGCCGAGATCGAGATTCTGGCGCTCGGGGACTCCTTCGTCGAAGCGCTCCAGGTGGAGCACGAGCTCACCATGACGTCACTCCTTGGCGCTCGCCTGACGGACCACTTGGGAGTGACCGCCGACGTGGTCAATGCCGGACTGGGCGGCCGCAACCCCAACCACTACCTGTTGGCCGCGCGACGAGAGCTCGACGCGGGGAGCTACGACCTCGTACTGGTCTTCCTCTTCCTTCAAAACGACCGGATCGCCAGGCTACGAGACCGGTTTCCTCCGAGACGAGGTTTGGGGCCGCTTGCCGGGTCGAACGGTGCCTCCGCCCCGGCGCCCCTCGGTGTGCGAGACAAGGCCCATCGCTTCTTGAGCTCCACCTCCCATCTGTGGGTGTTCCTGACGAACCTGCGGCTCTATTTGAGCAGGGACCGCGACGCCACTTTCCTGGACAGCTTCCTGGTGGACAACGATCGCAGCGATGCCTGGCATACAACGGGCGAGGCCCTGTCCCGGATCACGCAGCTGGCGCGGGAAAAGCAGGTCGAGACGCTCTTCGTCCTCCTACCGCCCTACTGGTTCTTCGACGAGGCTCTCCTCGACGAGACTTTGTGGGCCTACGGGCTGGCGCGTGACGAGATCGACCCCTCTCTCGCAGGGCGGCGGTTGCTCGAGGAGCTCTCGTCGCGGGGGCTCGACGCGATCGACGCGACGGCGTCGATGAGGGTCGCCTCCGAAGACGGAGTCGACGATCTGTACGGCAGGGTGGACAAGCATCTCGGTGCAGGGGGTCATCGTGTGCTGGCGGACTTTTTGTTTGACGAGGTGGTCGTGAGACTTGCCGTGAAGAGGGATCCGGAGTCGATGATCTCGACCGGAGAGACGCCGACGGAGATGCCATGACTCGCGGATTTCTTCCCGCCGCCATCGTGGTGGAGCCTCGTGGCCCCGGTCGTGCTCGCGGCCTCCCCTCCGGCTATCACACCGCTGGCTTCGGGACCTGGACCCGACGCTCCTCGAAGACCTTCGAGCTCTCGGCTACTTTCAGTGGTCGGTCTGCAGAGTCCGCTCGCAGAGCCCTCTATCGCCGGGCTCGATATGGCGAACGAGCCCGAGGCCCGAGCGGTGAACGAGCTCGAACGCGTCGATTGCCTGCGCTTGCAGCAGCAGCGCAACGTCCGCGTCGCGATGCATTCGGTAGAAGGCGTGACCGGCGGCTCGCCGGTAGAACCAGTGCAGCGCGTTGCGCACACTGGGACCCGCGATGTGGAAGTCGAAGAAGAAGGACTTGCCACGCACGATGCGGGTGAAGCGATCGACCTCCTCGTCGGTGAGGTACGGGAGCAGGCCCAGCCCTAGAACGAAATCGAACTCCCGGTAGTCGTCGGGCTCCAGATCGAGGATGGCGGACTCGACGAACGTGGCCATGGGCGCTGCACGCTGCTGCGCGCGGGCGATTGCCGGCGCCGAGATGTCGACGCCGAGGTAGCGCTCTACGCCGGAGTCCGCCGGCAGACTCGCAAAGAGCTCACCCGTTCCACATCCGAGCTCGAGGAGCGAACGAGGAGCCGCCTGCGCGATCGTGTCCAGCGCGAGGGCCTTGCGTTTGCGGAGGTTGGCCCGGAACAGGCCCGCCAGCACCTCGACCGCCGGCTTGCGGCCCCCTCTCCGATAGGTGCTGGAGTCCCAAGAGGAGATTCGGCGATTCCAGTACTCTCGTTGCTGTTCTGGTCTCATCGCTCTAGCCTGGCGAGCTCCAGGCTTCACCGTAGGACACGAGTCGCACTGCGAAGCGAGCCTCGAACTTCTCCCTCGAGTAGTGCGTGACGGCTGCCAGATCGCGGCGCCATTCGTAGCCGTTGCAGAAAGGAAAGTCTTCGTTCGACAGCCCCGGATGCACCATCAGCTCGGAGACCCCGGGCCGGAGCATACCGGCGATGGCGTCCAGGGCGGCGTTGCTCATGTGGCCGCCCTCCATGAAGCCGAAGAACGCGTTGGGGGTGCGGACGCGACCCCGCCACGCCGCCGCCGCCCTCACGCACGCCAGGCGCGTGGTCGAGAATCTTTCTCAGTTGGGCCTCCCATTCGCGCCGCACGTCCTCGAGTCGGATGCGCCCCAGCAGAAGGCGGAAGAAGCCCTCGCGCATCGGATAGAAGCTGCCGTCGTCACGGACCAGGCTCGGAATGGTGGCGGGCTCGGCCACCGGCGGGTACTCGTTCAAGACGAGATGCGCACCGACGTCGAGACCCGGATTGTCTCTTGCGAGCCTCGTCGCCAGCGCGAACGCCGGCCCGTTGGCGACTAGCGACGTGCTGGTGAGAATGCCCTCGTGGTGGCCCTCGACCACGCCACGCGTGACGCTCTCGGAGCGCCCGAAGTCGTCACCGTTGACGATGAGCCTGGGGGTGCTTGAAGGCATCGCGAGGTTCGCCGAGTCACGTTTCGTAACGAGCACCACCCTCCGACCAGTAGTCTTGAGAGGCGAGAGCGCGCAGCTCTTCGCTGTCGTAGAGGCCGGCCCGTCGGCGCAAGCGCAGCTTGAACAGGCTCCGCAGCATCCTCCAGCCGTCGACCAGGGGCCGCACGGTGGAGGGGCCCTGATGCTGGAGCCTCACCGGCACCCGCCGAACGGCGAGGTTGTGGTGGAGCGCGACGTAGAGCAGCTCCACGTCGCCGGCGAAGCCACGCTCCTGCAGCAAGGGAAAGAGGGCGTCCGCCGCATCGGCCCTGAACGCCTTGATTCCGCACTGCGTGTCGTGCAAGCCGCCGGTTACCAGGAGGCGGACGAAGTGGGTGAACAGATTCGTGGCGACCTTCCGAACCGGCCCGAGCTGCTGCTCGTAGACCGCCCCCGGCAGAGTGCGGTCTCCGACCACCACGTGAAACCGCAGATCGCGGACCAGCCGCACCATGTAGGGTATGACCGCGAGATCGTAGGGAATGTCGGCGTCGGTGAAGATGCGGCATTCGCCCCGACTCGCCTTCATTCCGGCGCGCAAGGCGCCGTACTTGCCGAGGTTCTCCTCCAGGAGAACGATCTTCAGGCGAGGACCGGCCATGCCTTCGATCAGCTCGTCGCTACCGTCGTCGCTACCGTCGTCGACGACTACGACCTCGTAGTCGAGTCTCTGTTCGTCCAAGGTCGCCAGCAAGCTCGGAAGGCGCTCCCTCAATACTCGCCCGGCGCGAAACGCCGGAATCACGAGGCTCAGAGCCGTCATCCCGGCGCCGGGTGCCGCCGGCAGCAGGCAACCAGAAGACTGCCGAAAGGAAGATCGACCGCTCTCTCGACGCGGTCGGCGAGGCGAGCGACGGTCGCGCCCAGAACCGCGGCGAAGGGCGCGAACGTGCAAAAGGTCCGAATCTCGACCACCTCGAGGTCGGCTCGGACCAGCAGGTCGCGCAACAGTCCGCGGTGGAGCCGCGTCACGTGCTGGTCGTCTGCCATCGTGGCGGTCGGGGCGAAGCGATCGGCCCCCCATTCCACCAGAGGCCAGACGCCGCGGTAGTTCGGCGTCGTGACGAGCAGCTGACCACCCGGCACGAGGAGCTTGCGTGTCTCGCCCAGGAGCTTCTCGATCTGCGGCGGCAAGATGTGCTCGAGGACCTCGAGGCAGGTGACGTAGTCGAAGGAGCTCGGCTCGAGCTCCAGCTCGTCGAGGAGTCCGTGGCGGAACTCCAGCCCCTCTCGGGCGAAGGTCTCCCTGCCATAAGCGATGGCGGCCGGATTGGCATCGATGGCCACTACCTCCAGACCCCGTCGCTCCAGCGCGTCGGCGAAGACCCCCGAGCCGCAGCCGATGTCGAGAGCCCTGCCCCCCGCCCTGGGCGGCATGAACCAGTCGAGGAGCTCTAGCTTGGAGCGATGCCAGTGGCGCTGCACGCGCGGACCCTGGGTCAGGGCGCGGTGCTGATAGTCACCGGGAATCGCGATGGCGTCGCCCAGCCGCCGCGCGGGCTTCGACTCCCTCGCCGGCTGCAGTCGATCCACGGCGCCGATTATCCTTCAATCCGGACCCGGGCCGCCCGGGCGTCCTCATACCGGCCGCGATGATGCGGTGGCGGCATCCAGGATCACGGCGGTCGGCGCGCCGTCGGCGCTGCCCCCGATCTGGTACGTAACCGCCTGGTTGGCGCCGGGCTCGAAGTCGTGAGCCGGCCAGCGGTCACGGGCGTAGTAGTCGTAGATGCCTTCTGTGCTGTCCACGGTCGGGCGTACCAGGTACTTGAGGAAGTAGTAGGCGTCCCAGCCCAGCTCACCCGTGCGCAGGCCACGAATCAGACGACGGGCGAGGAAGCGTGGGTTCGTCGCGATCACCCGACGATAGGCCAGTTTCATGTAGCGCTGGACGGTAGAGTGATCGAGCTGCCGATGCGCGAATAGAGACTCCGTCGTGTGAACGTGGTACTCGTCCCAGTCGTAGGAACGGATTCGACCTTCTTGGGAATACTCGTTGAACATCGGGGTGCCGGGAAGCGCCAGGGTCAAGCCGAACTTCAGGATGTCGAGATCGAGTGTCCGCGCGAACTCGATCGTGTCTCGCATCGTCTCTTCCGTGTCGGCCGAAAGGCCGATCAGGAACCACCCGGCCGTCTCGATGCCGGCGGCACGAGCGAGCTTGACCGCGACCCGCCCTTGTTCGAGAGACGCTTTGCCTCCCTTGCCGAACGCCCGCAGGACCTCGTCGTTGCCTGACTCGAAGCCGAACGCCACCCGCCAGCAGCCGGCCCTACGCATAGCGCGAAAGAGCCGCTCGTTGGCTGACTCGACGCGGATGCCGTTGTTGCAGGTCCAGCTGATCTCGGAGCTGGAGCGGGCGATCGTCTCCGCCACCTCGGTCGCCCAGTTGTTGTCCGAGGTGAAGATGTCGTCCGCCAGCAGGAACTCTCTCCAGCCCAGGGTCTCCATCGCCCGGACTTCCTCGGCGCACCTCTCCGGAGACTTCTTCCGATAGCCCAGCCCCATCGTCATCTTGCTGGCGCAGAAATCGCACTTGAAGACGCAGCCTCGCGAGAACTCCGCTATCGTCGCGGGTCGCTGTCGCACGAGAATCCGTGAGACCTTGTCGCGATAGACGTCGGGATCGTAGAGATGCCAGGCCGGCAGGGGGAGGTCGTCTAGATTCGCCAGGAGCGGCCGGGCCCCGGTGTAGCGGATTTCACCACTGCCGTCCCGGTAGTACAAGCCGAGGACGGTCTTGGGGTCGAGTCCGTCGCAGATCTCTCCGAAGGTGAGGTCCGCTTCTCCAGTCAAAGCCAGGTCCAGCATCGACTCCCTCATCGTCTCGACGGGCAAAGCCGAGACATGAGCGCCGCCGCCAACTACCAGGATGTCCGTCGAGAGGTCCTTGCAGACGACCGAGATGTCCCGCAGCTGGTTCATCAGTGGAGTCGTTGCCGTGATCCCGACGATGTCGGGCTTCGACTCCCGGATCGTGGAGCGGACGAGACGCCAGTCGTAGGGCCGGTAGCTCAGATCCAGGATGCGGACCTCGTGGCCCCTCCTCTCTGCCTCCGCCGCGATGGTCGTCAGGCCCAGAGTCGGGTAGACCGGTGTGGTGAGGGCTGCTTTCGCGGCCCCGTAGGTCCCCGCGTACGAAGGGTTGATGAGAAGAACCCGTGGCATGATTCGAGTGGTTCGCCCTCGGAGACTAACCGATGGGAGCGTCCTCGGTCTCCTCGGAGCGGACGCGCTGGCGGCGCTGGCACAGGCCGGCGATCAGACTCCAGAGGTAGACGTGGGCCAGGCGGAGCACGTTGACCTTCGACAATCCACCTGCGCGCCTGCGCTCACGGGTGGGGATCTCGATCACGCGATAACCCCTCGCGAGCGCTTTCATCGCCATCTCCTGCTCGATGGTGGTCAGGTCGCTCCGCAGGTCGAGGGCCAGGGCAACGGATCGGCGGATCGCACGAAGGCCGTTCTGATAGTCCGTCAGACGAACCCCGAAGCGATAGTTGATCAACAGGCTGATGATGACGAGACCGAACAGGCGGATGGCCTCGGACGGCGTGCCGAACAGCTCCTCGCTACCGCCCAGTCGTCGCGAGCCGATCACGAGGTCGGCCCGCGCCTCCGCGATCGGCGTAGCCAGGAGGGGCACGTCGTTCGGGTCGTGAGAGCCGTCGGCATCGAAGAACACCAGGATCGGATGGCGGGCCTCCGCGATTCCGACTCGCACCGCGTCGCCCTTTCCTCGTCGGTTGTCGAGAACCACTCGGGCTCCGAGAGCGCGGGCGATCTGCACCGTGCGATCGGTCGAGTGGCCGTCCACGACCAGAAGGTCGTCGGTAAGCCCTCGCAGCCCCTCGAGAACGGGGCCCACCGTCTCCTCTTCGTTGAGGGTCGCGACAACAATGGAGATCGAGGCCGAGCGGCTCATGGTATCTGCTGCGTACGGCGCGAGAGAGAACTCCCGAGCCTCAGACTCTGCTAGCGTTCCTGGATGGTATACTACTCGCAACTTCCTCCTTACTCTCTCTGTTGAGGCGGGTGCGTGCGCGAGCTTTCGATTCTCTTCGTAAATCTCTTCTACCCGGAAAAGCACCCAACAATCGGGTTTCCGGTCAATGTCGAGTCTCTGGCCGGTGACCTCGCGGGCGCGTACGGGAACGAGGTCGAGACCCTCGTGCTCGACATGCAGCAGCCAGGCGTCACGCCAGAGCACATTCTCGAGACCATCCGGAACGGCTCGTTCGACATCGTCGGAATCTCGGTCAAGACGGGTCAGCGGGCGATCGCCGAGGGTCTGATCGAGGGAATCGCCGCGCTCGACGCCCGAAATCGTCCGGGCCACGTCCTCGTGGGCGGCTACCGGCCGCGGGTTTTCCACGACGAGTTCGCCGAGAAGTACGACCACGTCCTCGTCTGTATCGGCGAGGGCGAGCCCACCATGCGAGGCATGGTGGAGCACCTCCGCGGGCGGCGAGAGCTCGAGGACATCCCCAATCTCGTGTATCGAGAGGCCGGCGAGCTGAAGCGAACCGGCAGGGAGCAGCACGATCTCAACGAGTGGCACCCTCCGGGAACGACGACTCTTCCGTACGTCCTCGAGGCCGGCGGCGTGGTCTATCTGGAGACGAGCCGCGGTTGCACATGGGGGAAGTGCACGTTCTGCAGTCGCAAGTTCTCCTCCGGAACGAAGCCCAGCACCGTGCCGCCGAAGAGAGTGGCCAGCTCCTGGGCCGACTTCCAGCGTCTCGGGGTCCGCCACGTCTATTGCTCGGACGAAGACTTCCTGATGAGCAGTCACACCCACGGTCAGGAGCTGTCGAAGGCGCTCATCGAAGCCGGCGTGAACATCGAATTCTGGGTGCAGACGACGGTCGACGGCGTGTTGCAGCTGGGCAGGGCGGCCTACGAGGCTGCCGAAGGCGGCGTCGCATCGCGTCGACTGAGAATCGCCGGACAAGACCCCCTGCCGGTCGAGATCACGACGGCGCAGGCGGAATCGACGCTGACCACATTGCAGCGTGCGGGCCTGCGCCGGATCTTCTTCGGACTCGAGTCCGGCAGCGCGACCCAGCTCGAGAGATACCGCAAGGGGGTCTCGCCGGCGCAAGGGGCGCGGGCCGTCCACCTCTGCCGGGATCTGGGCCTCGAAGTGGAGGTCGGTTTCATCCCGCTGGATCCTCTCGTCACCATAGACGAGCTTCGCGAGACGATAGGCTTCGTGCGGAAACACGACCTGGTGCCCGCGATCGTCAAGGTGCTGAATCTGATGTGCGTTCAGAAAGGCGTCGCCATGTACGCCAAGACGGCACAGGCCGGCCTCCTGTCGGGCCCGCGTGACGAGGAGACCTTCCTGTTCCCCTACGACTTCATGGATCCACGCGCCGGCGAGATCGCCGAGCAGATCAAGAGGTGGCAGCGTCACGGCCTCAGCGAGTTCACCTACGCGCTACGGCGGATCGTCGACGCGGATCCGAACAACGAGGGGCCGAGGGGATTCCTGATGCAGCTCAGAGATCTCGAGTTCGAGTTCCTGGCCGCGCTCGCCGGAGCCGAAGCGGGAGAGGACGAGAGGATCTACGAGGGTTGCATGGCACAACGTCTTTCGATCATGCAAGAGTGCATGGACTCTGTCGCCAGAGGAGCGATGCTCGATCCGAACGGGTTTCTGGAAGTCGCTCTCGAGGATAGTCTCTCCGAAGAGGGTGTGGCATGGATGGGCGAAAGCGAGACGGCCGACGTCCTGCGTCTGTAGGAATGGCGGTAAGCGAACGGCAGTTGCGGCGGGTTCTCGTCGACAAAGACAACTGCACTTCCTGCGGGCTGTGCGCCGATACTGATCCGGCCTACTTCCGGATGGACGAGTTCGACCTCGCCGAGTCGCACAACGGCGGTGCTTCGGTCAACGACGCCGTCGTGCCGGAGGGGGACAAGGGGCGCGTGGACGTGGCGATCGAAGACTGTCCCGGCGAGTGCATCCACTGGCGATCCGCGTAGTCTCGTCACGCCCGGCGGCGGCGCCACAGTCGTTCGGAATGCGGTCGAGGCGGCGAACGACCTCCGATGGATAGCCGCAATCGGCGGAGAGCGGCCGGCACCACACTGGCGCTGTTGACTCTGGTCGCCCTCGTCCTGCGCGGCTACGGCCTGGGCCGCCTCGACTTCTGGTACGACGAGATCGTCCTCTGGGAGTACAGCCTGACCGGCAACGTGCTCTTCGTGCCCACCGAGGCACCGCTGATGTCGTGGCTCGTCCTCGCGGCGATGTGGTGGACGGGCAGCGCCGAGGCGCTGGTCTTCCATCTCGTGCCGGCCGCCCTCGGCACGCTCGCCGTGCCGCTCACCTTCTTTCTCGTGTCGAAGGCGAGCGGCTCGAGGCTGACCGGGCTGGTCGGAGCCGCTCTCGTGACCCTGTCGCCGATGGCGATCCACTATTCACGCGAAGGGCGCCCCTACGCTCTGCTGATGATCCTGTCAGCGGCGGCCTACGCCGCGCTCTACTGGGCCAGGCAAGGGGGGAATCGATGGGCGTGGCCCGCGTTCTCCCTGTCGGTCTTCCTGTGCTCGATGACGCATCTGCTCGCGGCGCATCTGGTGCTGGTCGCCGCCGTCCATGCGACCCTGGAGCTTCTACGACCGCCGCTGGAGCGCGAAGCGTTCTGGCGACGCGTTCCGCTGTTTCTCAGGGCGGGCGTCTTCGCGGCGCTGGGCTGGATCCCGGGCACCTTGTGGTTCCTGCAACGCTACCGGACGGACCCGGCCTTCGACACCACGGTCGGCAAGGTGCTCGACACACTCTACCCGCACGGGCTGCTGGCCTTCGGCCGCGATGTCATCGTCAACCTGGGCGGGGGGGCCTCCGGGTCGCGGTTCGAAATGCCGTGGCAGGCTCCGGAATGGGTGGGTCTCGGCTCCCTCCTGCTCGTCGTCGCCGGGCTCGTCCGCCTCGCGCGCAAGGGGGAGAGCGAGCTGCTGTCACTGCTGGGTCTGGCGATCTCGATCCCCCTGGTCATCGAGTTCGCGACCCTGGGCTGGAAGGGCAGCTTCGATTGGATGCGCTATCTCTCGCACCTCCTGATTCCTTACCTGACGCTTGCCGCCTTGGGGATCGCCGCCGGGCTCGAGAGAGTGCGGTCACCGGCGGCCGCGTCGCTTCTCGCTCTCCTCCTGCTGGCAGCTCTCGCCCCTCGATCGGTGCGCTACGTGGAGCGTCCCGAGTACCAGACCTACCGCGCCATCGCGACCCACCTGCGGGAGAATCGAGAGCAGCTGGCGGGGGTCTTGATCCCGCCGACCGTTCATCACCTGGGCTCCGCGGATCGGAGGATCACCCACATCTACCACTATCTGAAACGCGAGACCCTGCCGGTGTATCTCCTCGTCGACGGAACCCTCCGTCCGGCAGCCCTCGAGCCGAGTCGGGGAGGCATCACCGAGCTCGCACGCCCCGGCGACGACGCAGTTACCGGCCTACCCTCGGGTCGCTACGCCATTCTTGTGAGGCGCCAGTTCGCGAGCTGCGAGGAGGTGCCGAGCTGGATCGAGGGGTTGGACGTGACGGCCGGCAAGCGGTCGGATCCGATCCCCGGTCTGGTGATCTGTGACCTCGAAAACGCCTCGCGGCACCCCTGAAGCCGCGAGCTGGCGGGAATCAGCGGCGAAGCAGCTCGACGGAGGCGAGGCTCGTCTCCTCTGCTTGCGGTTTGACGAAGATCTGTGGGTCGATCTCGGGACCCGCCACGGCGAGTCTCGATGGCCGAAAGCGTGGCCGCATGGGCAAGCGAACGGGCCGGCATCGCTATACTCCGGGGCTTCCCGGCTACCCCAGCTTCGACTCCGTGTCTCGAGACTCCCTCCAGGAAGACGCCGCAGGCCTCCGTTGGGCCGCTTTGTGGGCTCTTCTCGTCGTGGGGGCGATCGCGCTGCCGTTGTTCTCTCGGACGATCTACGCGCTCGACGACCTGGCGGCGTACCGGCTGCCCCTGCGAGCTTTCTATGCCGCGGCTCTCCGGGCGGGAGACGCCTTTCTGTGGCACCCGGGCCTCCACGGCGGCTACTTTCTCCATGGCGAGGGCCAGATCGGCATGCTGCACCCTCTCAACCTGGTCCTGTACCGCCTGGCGCCGCTCGATGTCGCCTTCAACCTCGAGATCGTGGCCGCCTATCCGCTGATTCTCCTCGGCACCTACGGCTTCCTCAGGACCTGGGGCCTGCGCCGGCAGGCGGCGGCTTTCGGGGGCATCCTGTTTGCCTTCTCGGGCTTCAATCTCCTGCACGCGGTCCATCCGAACATGGTCTTGGTCGTGGCCCACCTGCCGGCCCTGCTCTGGGCTCAGGAGATCGCGTTGACGGCGGCCGGCGGCCGGCGATCGGCCGGAGCGCGCCTCGCGATCACCCTCCTGACCGGGTCCCAGCTGCTGCTCGGGCATCCGCAAGCGGTGTGGATCTCTTTGGTGGCCGAGGGGCTGTATCTCTGCATGCGGCTCGGGGCGCGGGGCTCGGGTGCCGCCGCGCTCGGCGTTCTTCTCGCGAAGGCTCTCGGCGGCCTCGCGGGCATGGTTCAGCTTCTGCCCTCCTGGGACGTAGCCTCGTCGTCGAATCGCGCGCAGGAGGGCTACATCGCGGCCTACCGATACGTCGGCTCGCTCAACCCGGCAAACGTCGTGCAGATGGTGGCACCGTATCTCATCCGCGGCCGGGGCTTCGGACTGCCGCATCCGCAGGAGGTGGCGATCTATCTGAGCCTGGCGGGAGGCTCCATGGTGGTCGTGATGGCTGGGCTGCGGCGCGGGCGCGACGAGATGAGCCGTCGCCTGGTCGGGTTCTGCCTCGTGCTCGGAGGCCTCGCGGCCCTTCTCTGCCTCGGAAGAGTGGGCCTGATCTACGAGCTTCAGGGCTTCATTCCATTGGTCAGGAGCTTCGGCAATCCGGAGCGATACATCGTGCTCGTTCATCTCGCCCTGGCCGTCTTGGCGGCCGTGGCGCTGAGCCGGCTCGCGGATCGGATCGAGCGCGGTGAGAGGAGGGATTGGCGCTCTCTCTGGCCGCTCGCGGTCCTGCTGAGCGCCAGCTTGTCGATCGCCGTTTTCTTCTCGTGGATGCGAGCGCATCCCGACCGCTTCGCCCTCGCCTCCGAGATCAACTCGGGCCCGCTAGCCGTCTGGGCCGGTCCCGTGCTGGCTCTCCTCGCGGTCCTTCTGGTAGCCGCAGCGTCACGAGGACGCCGATGGGCCTTGACGGCGCTCGTGGCTCTGGCGGCGCTCGACGGCGGCATCTACGGCGCGACGCATCTTTGGCCCTCGCGCGTCCCGGTCGAGGCCCTGGCCGAGGGACAGGCATTGCCGCCGAGCCCGCCGCATGTGGGAAGAGTCGCGGCGGACAACGACATGCTGGCCCTCTCGCAGTACCGACTGTCCGGCGGCTATACCGCCTTTCGGCCGCAGACGGTCCTGGAGGAGAACAGCCCGGAGAGGCTGCGGCTGCTCGGGGTCCGTTGGATCAACATCCGCCGTCCCTGGGACGCCGAGGAGCGGGCCGTTCATTCCTCGTTGACAGCGGAGACGCGGGAGACGGTGGACGCACTCGGCCGCCACGCTCGGTGGGGTCGGGTTCCGGGACCGCTTCCCGAAGCGCGTCTCGTCTCGAGGGCGACGATCTCCTCTCGACCGGCACAGGACGCGAAGGCCGTCGATCTCGAGACGACGGTGATCGCCCAGCATGACGTCGACCTGGGCGGCGGTCGGCCGGGCTCGGTGCGTGCTTTCGAGCGTCGCCCCGGCAGGCTTCGGGTCGAGTTGGAGAGCGCCGGGAGACAGGTGCTGGTGCTGGCGGAGTCGTGGCACGAGGGGTGGCGAGCCGAGGTCGACGGGGTCCGAGCACCGGTTCTGAAGGCCTATGGGGATCTCATCGGCGTCGTCGTGGAGGACGGCGCCCACGACGTCGTGCTGCGGTTCCGGCCGATGAGCTTCCGCCTTGGATTCGTCGTCTCGCTCGCCGCGATTCTTTCTTCCGTCGCGCTCTGGTGGTCCAGAAGCCGCGCGGGACCGACCGATTGATGTAGGATCTTCGTCGTTCCACCGACTCGATCCGGGGTGATTCTCTCGATGCTCGATGAAGCTCGCTGGTTGAAGCGCGCGTTTCTGCCCGATGGCCTGCCGATCCAGCTCACGTTCTTCGTGACCTCGGCCTGCCAGGCGAAGTGCGCGCACTGCTTTTACGGCGAGGAGCTCAATCAGCCCCTGAGCCGGGAGCTGAAGCTCGACGAGATCGAGCGCATCGCCAGCGGCCTGCCGCGTCTCGTGTGGCTGGCTTTCGGAGGGGGCGAGCCCTTTCTGCGTCGCGACCTGGTAGAGGTGGCCGATGTCTTCTTGCGGCACAACCGGCCCAAGGTCCTGACCATCGTGACCAACGGACTGACGCCCGATCGGGTCGAGGATGCGGCGCGACGCCTGTTGGCGCGGCGTGACGACACGTTCATCAACGTCTCGGTCTCGCTCGACGGCCTCGAGGAGACGCACGACGAGGTACGCGGGGTGCGGGGGAACTTCGGCAAGGCCCTCGAGACCCTGCGCCGGCTCAAGCGCCTGCGTGACGAGAATGAGGGCCTGGGGTTCAGCACCATCACGACCGTCCACAGCCGCAACGCGCACGAGCTCGAGGAGCTGGAGGCCCTCATCGACTCGGAGGTCCGGCCCGACAACCGGGGCCTGAACCTGATTCGCGGGACCCCGATCGACCCGTCGACGCTGGACGTGGATCTCGCGGCGTATCGCGACACGGTCGAGCGCAAGCGAGCGGACGTCACCCAGGGCAAGCTGCCGCTCCAGCAGTTCGCGCTGACGCGACTGAACGCGGCGAAGGATCGAGTGCTCTATCGCGAGGTGGAGAGGGTCGCTCGAACTGGGCTCTACCGGGCTCCGTGCCGTGCCGGGCGAGTCGGGGCGGTGATGTACGAGAACGGCGATGTCGCGGCGTGCGAGATTCTCGATCGGAAGATCGGCAACATCCGCGACTTCGATCTCGACTTCGGGGCTCTGTGGTTCTCCGACGCAGCCGAGAAGCTGCGCTCCGACATCACCCGGCACAAGTGCCGGTGCACCTGGGAGTGCGCCACCAGCACGAACGTTCTCTTCGGTCCGAGGTACTGGCCGGAGCTGTTGAAGGAGTGGGCGGGAGGCCCGGATGCGAGCCCCCGGCCGGCGCCTCCCGATCGCCTGCCACGCCCCGCTTCGGTGTCCGTGCTGATCCCCTGCCGGGACGAGGCGGCAATCATCCAGCGCAAGATCCAGAACTCGCTTCGGCTTCGTTTCCCGGATTATCGGAGCTGCGAGATTCTGGTCGTCGACGACGGCTCCACAGATGACAGTGTCGAGCTCGCCCGCCAGGAGGCGGCCCGATGGAGCGAGTCGAGCGGTCTACCGGCCGTCAGGTGCCTGAGCAATCGGTTCGAGCCTGGCAAGGCTGGAGCCATCCGCACCGGGTTCGAAGCGGCCTCCGGAGAGATCGTCATGCTCACCGACACTGACGTGCTGATCGAATCAGAGGCCCTGACTCGAGCGCTGGCGCCGTTCGAGGATCCTCGGACCGGTGTGGTGTGTGGCGAGCAGGCCTATTGTGAGAGCCTCGGCGAGGACGCAGCCGCCCCGGGCGACGCGTGGAATCAACGCGCCGGAGCCATCATGGATCCACCGGAGAGACGAGACTCCTTCTACGACAAGATGATGCGCCGGGTCCGCCGTTTCGAGAGCCGGGTCGACTCGACCTGCGTGACCCACGGACAGATGCTGCTCTTTCGCCGGGATCTCGAGATCGAAGCCCGATCCGGCATCGCCTCCGACGACATGGACCTCTGCTTCCAGGCGCGCAAGCTCGGTTTTCGAACGCGCTACGCCGAGGGTGCCCGCTTCTGGGAGGAGCGTCCGCGATCACTCGCTGCTCGCACTCGACAGGGCAAGCGTCACGGCATGTCGATCGCCCAGGTGCTCTGGGTGAACCGCGACATGCTCCTGCGCCGGAAGTATGGTCTCTTCGGTCTGGTGTCGCTGCCGTTGCAATGGGCGTTGATGATGGTTCAGCCCGTTCTGCTGCCCGTGCTCCTGACGATGGGCGTGATCTCCACCCTGGTCTTCGCGCCGCTTTGGGGCGCGCTCCTCGCCATCGGCGGGCTCGCCGCTTTCGCGCTGGGCTCGAAGAGCGCGCGGTCGTACCTTTTCATGAACGGCTTGATGCTCTCCGGCCTCGTCTCTCTGGCGACCGGCAGGGGACTCACCGATCGATGGTCCCGGGATCGGGACGCCGACTCCTGGCCGTTGGGAGGCGGAGTCGCCTAGCAGCCCCGGGCTGCTAGCAGCTAGGTCCGAGCACGCTCGGCGCCGGTAGTCGAGACCCGAGGCTCCGAGGCGGCAGCCCAGCGCTCGTACTCGGGCGATACCTGCAAGAAGTCCTGGTCTACGAGCTCGTCCACGCTCTCCAGCCGCTGGACCGTCTCTTGCTTCAGGCAGAGATCCGGCTGCTTGTCGAGGACCGCGCGATAGTGACGATACTCCCAGGAATCGTTGGCGTAGGACCTGGCGTCGACGGCAGCGTCGACCCGCGCGGCGAAGCCGTGGACGAACTTGTAGTGGTAGAGCACTCCCGTGATGTCGGCGACATGGGCCCGGCACGCAAAGTGCTGATGCACCAGGCGGACCTTTCCGTCGAGGAAGACCAGAGGATGCTTGATGAGGTACACCTCTGGAAGATCGAACACCTGGAGCCGAATCCCGCCCAGGTAGCGCTTGACCCTGGCGCTGCCGAGCCGGTTCGAGGCCGCGAACATCTCGCCGCCGTACACGTCTTCTTCGAAGTAGCCGATCTTGCGCACGGCGGAGATGTCGTAGCACCGAAAGCTCTCGCGGAGAGTCGGCAGATCGGAAGGCGTGTCGGAAAGCGGTCGATCGGAGAACAAGTCGAGCTGATACGCGACCAACGCCGTGAACGAGCGCGAGCGCAGGTAGCGAAGGAGTGACGCGATCGGGACGCGATCGGAATAGGGATAATCGAAGAGCTCGTCCACGTCTACGCACAGCAGCCACCGGTTGCGCTGTCCGAAGCGGCGCAGCAGATACTGGCGCATGGCGACGTTGTTGTTGCGAAACGGCACCGTCGTCCGCAGGACCGTCACCTCCGCGAATCGAGATGCCCGGGCTCGCGTCGCGTCGGTGGAGTCGTTGTCCAGCACGACGATGTGCTTCACTCCCAGCTTCAGGTAATGCTCGATGAAGGGAACGATGTAGATCTCGGCGTCCTTGGCCAGACAGACGACGGACAGCTCGTCTTCCGCGTTCCGAGCCCGTCGCGGCCCCCCTACGTGCCTCACGTTGAGAGGCAGGCGAATCCACCGCAGCCAGAGGTTCCTCAGGCGGCTTCGTAGGCCGCTGTCCCGGGAGGCCTCCTTCTTGCTGTGCGGCACGCGCTCACACCTCGTCGCGGAACAGCTGCACCAGCTCGCCGACCGTGCGTTCGATTCGGAATCTGGAGTCGATCTTCCGGCGGCCGTTTCGCCGCAGCCTGTCCGCGAGCGCTCGATCCCGATGAATGCTCTCGATCGCATCGGCGAGCTGTCGAGCGTCGCCCGGCTCGACGAGCAGCCCATCGACCCCGTGCTCGATGACCTCGGGGATGCCGGAGAGCCGCGTACTGATCACGGGAATCTCCCTGGCCATGGCCTCCATCAGGGCGTTCGGAGTGCCGTCGCGGTCACCGTTGCGGGCCTGAATGCACGGCAGTACGAAAACGCTCGCCGACTCCAGCGCGACGAGCAGAGCTCTACGGGATCGGGATCCCGCCAGATTGACGATCGTTTCCAGGCCGAGCTCGCGGGAGAGCTCGAGGAGAGACCCCAGCATCGGACCCTCGCCGTAGATGTCGACCTCGAAGAGGAGCCCACGGTCGGTGAGGAGGCTGCAAGCCTCGAGAAGCTTCGGATAGCCCTTCTTCTCGACGAGGCGCGACACCGACGCGATCCTGAAAGGCCGTGCTCGATAGTCGGCGACCGGCTCGATCTCGTCGAGAGCGATGCCGTCGTAGTTCACGCTCACCTTGCTGCTTTCGATGCCGAGTCGAGTCGTCAGATAGCGTCGATTGTATTGCGAGATCGTCAGTACACGCTGCGCCGCCGATGCCCAGCTGCGAAGCGCGGCCTGCGGTTCGGCGTAAATGTCGTACGCCCTCATCTTGAAGGTGAACGGTACTCCGGTCGCCCGGTTCAGAAGGTATGCCAGACCGACGTTCTCCTCCGCAAAATCGCAGTGCACGCGCTCGATCTCCCTCTCTCGAATGAACGAGAGCAGGCGCACCGCCTCGAGGAAGAGCCGATCCGCGTTCTCTCGAGTGTCCTCCAGGCTAACCGCCTCCGCGTGGAGCCGTCGCCGCTCGGCAAGCGAGCTCGTGCCGTCAGCCTCCGCCAGGGCCTCCTCGGCCAAAGACCGGATCGAGGCGGTGTCGTGCTTCCCGGACGCCGCGTAGCGATAGATGGAATCGTATTCGAGATAGATCGTTCTGGCCGCCAGCTCTTCGTTCGGCTCGACGCCCGCTTCGTCGAGGCGCAGAGCGGACGCCACGTAGACATCTTGCCCCGCGGACAGCAGGTACCGGATCTCGTTCCTGATGAACGTCTGAGACAGGCACGGAAACTGCTTGACGAGGTAGAGGAGCTTCAAGAGGGCCGACCCTTCCCTCCGCAGCCGCCGGCGTCAACCCTTGAGCTGCACGGAGGCGAAGCAGGCGTCGAGAATGCCGGTCAGGACGGCGGACTCGGCTCCCTTCCTGTCGAGTCTGCCCAGCGCCTCCAACGCGTCGTCGTAGTACGTCGTCGCGTCACGGAGGCAGAGCTCGTAGGCACCACAGGCGTCGAGCTCGGCCCGGATCCACTCCATGTCGGTGCTCGCTATCGCGTCCTGGCCGGCTTGCCGGCCTTTCAGTGCTTCGCGGAACGCAGGCGTTCCCTGTCTGAAGCCATAGAGCAGCGGCAAAGAGGCTCTCTGCTGACCGATGTCGCCTCCGACCTGGCGCCCGAGCACCTTCGGGTCGCTCCAAAGGCCGCGGATGTCGTCGCAGATCTGGTACAGCACGCCCAGGGACTCGCCGAAGCGATGCAGCGTCCTCCGGTCCTCCTCGCGGCACGAGGAGAGGATCGCAATGGTGTCGGCGATGCACGTACAGGGTGACGCCGTCTTGCGCACGATCATGTCGAGATAGTCCTCGACCTGAAGCTCGTCATGGAACTTGGAGGTGAGATCGAGGTACTGCCCTTCACACATTCGCAGGTGAGTGCCGTTGAAGACCTTGAGCACGTCCAAGGCTTGCTGCGGCGCCACGCCGAGCATGGTGAGCTCGAGCAGCAGCTCGTACACCAGGCCGATCAATCCGTCGCCCATGTTGATCGCGAGATCGGTCCCGAACTGGAAGTTGACCGTCGGGCGGCCCCAGCGCACCGGATCTTTGTCCTCGATATCGTCGTGCGCCAGACTCGCCGCGTGCATCACCTCGGTCGCCATCATGACGATTCTGCCGAGCTCGGCGTCCACCTTCATCATGCGGCAGAACAGCATGCAGAGGATGGGCCGCAGGCGCTTGCCCCGCGGCAGGAACTCTCCGGGCCGGAGTCTCTCGAGGTTCCGGTCGGCATAGCCGAAGTGGTAGGCCATCATCCGGTAGTGCGAACGCGGATGCTCGAACCCCTCGAGATAGTCCAGAAGAGTGTGATCGATCTCTTCGATCTCCGCTTCGAAGAGCTTCTTGAGCGACTCCAACTTCGAGTCGGGAGTGCTCGGCAGGTGCCGCGTCTGTGGGGCTGCCGCGATCGGTGGCGCCCCCTTCTTCGACATAGCCGGATCGCTGTCGCTGCCACGTCGTCGCACTTGCCGGTTCCTCCTGCCGTCAGTTACTCGACGACGGCTCCCAGAAAATCGGGCCTCCGAATTGCCCATGAAGGTTCGGAAGACCCTATCTAGGGGTGCCGTTCCAAGTCAAGGACTCGATCACCGCCCTCCGCAGGTCCTCATCCGACCCTCGGTACGAGTTCAGTCGTAGCCGGTAGGCTCCGAAAAGGCCCCTCAGGCCTATGGCGCGACCGCAACTTCGATCGCCGACTCGATCACCGACCACAGCCGGCCAATGCTCTCTTCGATCGAGTGGTTCCGGACCACGTGCCGCCGTCCGGCCCGGCCCATCTGTCCCGCGAGCCGAGGGTTCTTCGCCAGGAGGATCATCCGCTCTGCCATGCCGTCGGCGTCTTCTTCCGGCACCAGGAATCCCGTCTTCCGTTCGGCGACGATGTCCGGAATCCCGCCGTGTCGGGTCGCCACGATCGGCAGGCCGGTCGCCGAGGCTTCGAGGAGGGTGTTCGGGGTTCCCTCGGCGTCGCCATCCCGTGCCGTGACGCAGTGCTGCACGAACGCCCGAGCGGTGGAGAGCCGTAGAGCGACCTCTGGAGGATCGAGACGCCCCGGGAAGGAGATCGCTCGATCCAGCTCCAGCGCTGCGCTCAGCCTCTGGGCCGGACCGAGCAACGGCCCGTCACCGATCATCTCGAGCCGAGCATCGGCGACCGACGCGAGGACTTTTCGGAAGGCCAGTATGGTCAGCTCTGGAGCCTTCTTTTCGACGAATCGCCCGACGGCCACGAACCGGGGTGGGGAAGCTGCCGGGTCGGCACCCTGGAACCGGTCGGTGTCGACGCCGTAGTGGATGAGGTGGAGGCGCTCGCGAGGAGCACCCAGGTCGAGTAGCTGCTGCTCCATTTGACGAGAGACGGCGATCACTGCCGCCGCGTGGGCGAAGAGCTCCTCGTATCGGCCATAGTGCTCGATCAACCGCTTGACCGAAGCATCGTAACCATGGAAGTGCGCCACGAGCGGCACCGCAGCGATGCGGCACGGCCGGACGAGCTGTGCCGCGGTCGGCCCGAACTCCGCCAGGAGGGCTCGGGCTCCGCTGCGCCGCAGGTGGCGAGCGACGGCTAGGTCCTGGGCCGACGAGATCGCGGGTCGACCGAGTCGGCGCCAGACGGCCGGGAGGACCCGTTGGAAAACGGAGGGTGCGACGCCGACGCCGTCCTCGTTCAGCGGCGGAGGCTCGAGGCCGGAGAGAATCGACACTCGCGCCGGAAGCCTCGCCATATGCGCCAAAATGAACGTCGACTCGGCGCTCGCGAGGCGTGTGGAAGTCGCGATGCAGACCTCCGGACCCGGGCCTGCGGCCACGAGCCATCCCGCGGCCGTGACTCGTTTCCGGGCGTTGTTGCTCGGAACGGCGTCGAGGGTCATCGGGCTAACCTTCGGCCGCGGGGATGAAGTAGATTACGGCCCATGAGCGAGCACCCGGCCCTTCGGATTCCGGAGGGCGACCCCTCGAAGCAGGCGCCCCGTGGCCCGATCGACCTGCCCTTCGCCAAGCGGGCCTTCGATATCGTCGTGAGCGCGACGAGCCTTTTGTTGACTCTACCATTGGCCGTTCTGGTGATCGTGTTGATGGCGACGGAGCAGCTGCTGGACCCTGCGGCTCGCGGACCCTTCCTCTACAAGGAGACCCGGATCTCCAAGGGGGAGCCCATCCCGTTCTACAAGTTCCGCGCGTTCAAGATGAGCGCCATCCGCAGCATGAAAGAAGAGCTGGGTTACATAGAGACGAAGCTCCTCGAATGGGATCGCTCGAGCATGACGACAGTCGGCCGGCTCATCCAGCGAGTCTACCTGGACGAGATCCCGCAGCTTATCAGCATTCTGCGGGGCGACATGACCCTGGTGGGACCCCGACCGACGAATCCGAGCCGTTCGACGTTGCTGCGAAGCCAGGGCTGGCAGTCCAAGGAGCTCATGAAGGGAGGACTGACCGGGGCCTACCAGAGTCGCAAAGGAGACGCCGACCTGCCGAAGAGCGACCTCGAGATGGACCTCGAGTACATCGACTTCGTCGCCCGGAGCTCGGGATGGAAGGTCTTGCTCTACGACCTCGGAGTGCTGCTGAGGACCGTAAGGATCGTTTGGCGAGCGGGTGGTGTGTGAGCCGGAAGGTCCTTTTCCTACACCTGCCCAAGACGTCGGGCACCTCACTCAAGCTCTTCCTGAAAGACCAGCTAGGCGACTTCTTCATCCAGGCCAACACCGCGCAGCAGTTACGGAAGGGAGACCCGCTGCTGGGCCGGGTGCGCGACCTCGACGATATTCGCGCAGTCCTCGATTCGCACGCGGGTCTGGCGTTGCACGTCGACTCGTCCTTCTCCGACGAGCGCAGGACCACCGATTACCGGTCGCTGGCGCACTACGTCTTCGACGAGCGCTACGCGGAGTACTTCGGCGAGCTTCTGATCTTGACGATGATGCGCCGCCCCTTCGAGCGCTTTCTTTCCGAGTTCGCCTTTCTCCAGCGTGCGAAGGCCGCGGACCCCGGCTTCCTTCCGGATCTGGAGCTCGACACTCCCGACGCCTACTTGGAGCGCGTTCACGCCAACCCGACCCTCCATTTCCTCCTTCAGGAAGACCTGGATCGAGCTCGATCGTTCGATGGGCGAGACCTCGAGAAGGTCGAGAAGGCGATCGTCGCTCTCCCCGTCCATATCGGCGTCTACGAGCGCTACGAAGAGAGCATCGATTACTTCTCCGTGCTGCTCGGGCGCCGATTCTCCGTGGACGACCTGCCGCGATTCAATGTCGGCCGCGGCGCGCCGGCAAGAGACCCCCGGCTCGAGAGAGCCTTCGCTGAGCGCAACCCGCTCGACGGCGCGCTCTACGAAACAGCCCAGCGTCGGCTCGACGAGTGGCTCGCGTCGGCAGCGACGGAGTCGGAGCCAAGCGTGTGATCGGCCGACTCGCGGCGGCCTTTCGAGACCTCCGGCTGCACAGGCCGTGGAGCTTCAAGGCGCCGTTCCTGATCTCTATACCGTACTTCGTCATCCACGTCGCAGGACTGGACATCGCGGCGGCGACGGCGGCGATCCTGGCGTCGGCGGTCACCATCCTGGGCATCGCCGGCGTCGCCTACCTGCTCAACGACTTCGCGGATCGGGAGGCCGACCTGCTGGGCGGGAAGCCGAACTTCTTCAACGGTCGATCTCTCTGGGCGGCCCTTTCGCTGGCGTTGGCCTGCGTGGCGCTGGCCGTGGTGCCCTGGCTGACCGTTCTGCCGCTGACCCGCCGTACGGCTCCATGGCTCGGGTTGGAGCTCCTGCTCTTCGCGATCTACGCCCTGCCGCCGCTTCGGCTGAAGGACCGCGGTGTCCTGGGCATGCTGACCGACTCGCTCTACGCCCACGCGGTGCCGGCCGTGCTCGCGGCCCTTACGATCGCCGAGATCGGGAAGGTGCCGGACGCGGTACTGTTGCCCTACCTCACAGTCCTCGCGTCCTGGCAGTTCGTGCTGGGCCTCCGAAACATCCTGCTGCATCAGCTGCTCGATCGAGAGCAGGACGAGGTGGCCGGGACGCGGACCTGGGTCACCCAGGTCGGCGCGGAACGCGGCGAACGGCTCCTGCGTCGGTTGGTGGCTCCCGCCGAGCTGACGCTCTATCTGGCGTGGATCGTACTGGTCGCTCGCGAGGTGAGCATCTTCCTGCCGGGTCTGCTGCTGTTTCTGCTGTTCACCTCATGGGTGATCCGCGTCCGTTGGAAGCAGGCGCTGCCCGGCGACCTGAGGAGCTTCCTGTTCAACTACGTCGACGACTTCTGCTGCGAATGGGTGCCGCTGCTCCTCCTGATCCAGCTCGCTGTCGACAGCCCGCCCTTCCTCGCCTTCTTGGGGCTCCACCTTCTGCTGTTCCCGAAGAACGCGGGCCGTCGCGTCTGGCTCGAGCTGCGACCGACCTGAACCGGCCTCGCCTAGAGGTCCTCGGATCGGGTCCCCAGCACCTGCAGATGATAGAGATTCTGCAGGAAGTACCGGCTGTTGCCGACTCCCGGTTCGTGGACCGGCTTGAGGCACTTCAGTTCGTAGAACTCGACCGGGAAGATGTACTCCGCCCAGTTGTCGATCTTGGCGATCCCGGTCAACTCCTGGAAGTCGTTGGAGATGGTCAGGTTCTCGAACTTGTCCAGCGGGAGATCGATGGTCTTCAACGCCTCGATGATGTAGCCGAGCTTGCGGACGCACGACAGCACTTCGTAGAGATCCGCGATCTCGTAGTGATAGGCCGAGTTGATCTTCTCGATCTCACGACGGATCGGCGCGGCGTGCTGCGGCACCACGGGCTCCTTCTCGAAAAGATCCTTGATGTAGAGAACGCCGCCGGGCTTGAGGACCGCGAGACACGCCTCGAGAAGCCGCGCCTTGTCGTGCGAGTGGCCGAAGGACTCGAGAAAGTAGATGGCGTCGAAACTCTCGGCATCGTACATCTCCGGTAGCGTGTGGTAGTCGCCCCGGCGAACGCGGATCTTGTCGTCCAACCCCGCCGCCGCGACCCGCTTTCGGGCTTCGGCCACCTGTTCCCGGGAGATGGAGACGGCATCGATCTCGACGCCGTAGTTGCGGGCGAAGTGCATCGCCGGGCCGGCCACGCCGCAACCGGCGTCGAGCACTCTCTGGCCGGCTTCGAGGCCGATCGCGCCGGCCTGATAGTCGAGCAGGTCGGCCGTGTCCTTGGTGCGAAAGGCCTGGATTACGTCGCCGTAGACCTTCAGGAAGGCATCGTGCTGCTCGTCGTAGAAGCGACCCACCGCCGCGGCGAAATCGGCCGTGTCGGCATCGCGTTGCATCGCGGCCTGGTCTGCGCGCTCGCTCACAGGTCTCCTCCCGCCGCCTACTGCTGGCCGAAGAGCGCCTTCATCGTCTCGACGAGCTCTTCCTTGTACTGGTTGCGCGGATCCCTGGCGACGAGCGCGAGCATCTCCTCGCGAGAGACATCGTCGAACCGGTAGGGGCGGCGATCGATGACCCGTCCTTGCGGCCGCTCGCCCGCGGCGAAGAGCTTCGAAAGGGCGTCGTTTCCATAGCGCACGAAGAAGTCCCGATCGGCCTCGTAGACCTCGATCTCGGGCGGCTCGCTGCCCGGCACGAGGTAGTGGTGGCGGATGTCGGCGTCTCGGTGGGTGATACCGACGGCAGCTGCCACCCTGGGCGCTCCGCTCGTGTTGGGCGGCGAGGCGTGGATCAGGGAGTTGTTGAACACGAGAGCCTGGCCGGCGCGCATCGGCTGGATGTCGACGAAGGGGAACAGAGTGAAGAGATGGTCGCTGAGAACGCTCCTGCACTGCGGTGAAGGTGAGGCGCGGATGTGGCCCGGAAAGAAGCGGTGGCTGCCGTGGATCACGCCGAGAGCCCCGTTCTCGGCATCGACGTCCACGAGCGGCGTCCAGACGGTGGTCGACGGGTAGCGACTCTCATCGACGAAGCTCCAGTCCTGGTGCGGCGGGACGACGCCCCGGGGGTTGCTCTCCTTGACGACGTAGCTCGCGGTGAAGATCTGCGTGTCGACGACGTGAGGATCCAGGGCCTCGCCCAGGACGCCCGCAACCTCTTCCATGACGCCCTCGACGTAGGAGCTGTCGGGATGATCCATGCTGTAGTGGAAGGGCGGGCTTTCGACGTCGCCCCGATCCACGGAACGGTAGAACCGGAGAAGGTCATCGATCTGGGGCTGCTCGAGAAGGGGGAGAAGCACGAATCCGTCCTCGTCCAGTCGTGACTGGACGGCGGGGTCTCGAAACAAGGGCTCGGTCATCAGATCCTCCATAGAAGGGTGCATTCTAGTAGATCGCAGCGCTCGACGTCCGGGGCGGCGAAGTCCCGGACCCCCAGCCATCCCGCTGCGGCCGGGGTTGACGGCCGCTGTCGACTGTCCGTACTCTTGCGGGATGTCGGACGAGTCGGACAAGGCACTGCTCGAGGATCGCCTGCTGCAAGACCGGCTGGCTCGGGCCGGCTACGCCGTGCTCGAGTCGTTCCTGGAGCCATCTCAGGTCGACCGGCTGGCGGCGCTTCACGCCTCCACGGTGACGGAGGAGCTGAGCGACACCCAGGTCTTCTTCAGCGCCGCTCACTCCGAGAAGGATGCCGCGGTTCGCATCGACCGGGAGATCCGCGCCACGGTTCAGGACGAGGTCACCCGGTGGTTCGGAGATGCGACGACCTCGTGCTGCCAGTTCATCATCAAGAAAGCCGACTCGCCCAACATCCTGCCGCCTCACCAGGATCTGTCCAGCGTCGATGAGACGCGGGACCGGGCAGCGATGATGTGGATTCCGCTGCGCGACGTGGACCTCGAGTCGGGAACCGTCGGGTTCGTGCCGGGGAGCCATCTGTTCTTCCCCGACGTTCGCTGCTCCCCGACCGCTTGTCAGCGCACGAAGCTGCCCTACGTCGACTACGCGACCGAGCTCTTCCCCTACATGGACTTCCCGAAGCTTCGGCGAGGCGACGCGGTGGTCTGGGATGCGGCGGTCATCCATGGGTCGCTGGCGAACCGGTCGTCGCTCCCTCGCATCGCCGCCACCGTGGGCTTGTCGCCACCCGGGACCAGGACCTTCCTGAACTTCTTCCTGCCTGGCACGGAGCTCTCGAAGTACGAGAGGTTCGCGGTTCAGCCGAGCTTCTTTCTCGAGCACGACGAGAGCCGGATGTTTTCTCTGTTCGAGCGGGGCAAGAAGCCCGACTGGCTCGAATCGCTCGGAGTCTTCGATCACAGCTCCAGCACCGTCGATCGAGAGCAGATGATCCGCCTCATCACGGCGGCCGGTGGACGAGAGGACCCGACGATCGCCGCGTCCATGGCGTCCTGAGCCCTGGCGCCCACTCTAGATCGCCAGCTCCGCGACGCGCTGCTCGAAAGTCTCGACCGCGAAGTCGTAGAGCTCGCAATCGAGCCGGTTTCGCTCACGAAACGCCTGCTCGACACCGGCCGGAACCGGGGGCTTTTTCGAAACCACGTTGTAGGACGGCAGTTCGTCCTCGCTGAAATCGTGCCCCAGAAGACGCGAGAAGTACCGAATGCTCTCGCCATACCGCTCGTAGATTCCGACATGAATCGGAAACTCGACGATCAGGGCCTTCACCTGATCCAGATCCCGATCCGTGAGCGTCGAGCGCCGGCTGAACTCTCTCGCCAACAGGAATTGCAAAGCGCCGTTCTCCGCTGTCCGCTCGAGGTGCGCCGCGAGGCCCGTCACCATGGTGTCGGGGAGGAACGTGTCGTCGGTCTCCTGCTTCATCTCTATGAAGGCGGACTCCGACAGGAACCTGGAGAACGGCTCGCGAAGCATCGTCAGAATCGTGTAGCGCTCGAAGACCCTTCTGTTCTCGGGCTCGAAGAGCAGCCAGGCAAGCGAGCGGAACGAGCTGGTCTCGTGCACCGCTTCGAAGTCGGAATCGACGTGCAGCGCGAGCCCGGAATGGGTCTCCAGCACCCTAACGATGTCGTCGAGGTCCTTGACTCGACCGAGAAAAGGGTCGGCCTGCGCCAGCTGATGGCGGGAGTTGGCCTGGACGTAGAAGCGGTCGATCCTCTTCTTGAAGAAGAGCTTCAGCGAGGTCCCGGACGTCTTCGGAACGTGCAGAAACAGGACCGGCTTCATGGAGCTGCATCCTAGCGAAAGAGCGGGCTCTCGTGCTACGGGATCATGGTCGCTGGAACGCGAGGGAACGTAGGGCCGGGGCCGCTCGCCGACAACAAGGTCGCCCCGGAGGACATCGTCGGCGTCACGCGGGCCCACCTCGACGTCTGAGAATCTGGTCTCCGGGGCGAGTGCGAACGCGCTATCGGCCCCGTGACGCGAGCGTCTCCGGAAGGGCGGTACTCCGCCGCAGTCGAACGTCCTGGAAAGTGACGCTGAGCGTGCGCTGCAGATCACGCGTGTAGTCGATCCAGGAATGCCAGCGGCCGTTGCGGTCGTTCCGTGCCCAGTCGAGCGAGTCGCCACTGTCGGCGGCGATCACTCTGCCGCCGGGGGCGGGCGCCGGCTCGCCCAACGACTCGTGACGATTGCATCGCTGTGCCTGCTCGAAGTACGACACCCAGTCGAGCTCGGTCGAGAAGGACTTGCCGGCCCGGCAATCGTAGCTCGGCAGAATGACCAGATTGCGCTGATAGTCCACGGCGCTGTCCAGGTTGTCGACGTGGGGGAACGCCTGCAAGAGAGCCCCGCGAATCCTCTCGAAGTAGCGCTCGAACTCCCAGCAGATTCGCACGAAAAGCCAACGGCTGGCCTCGAAATAGAGAGGTATCTCACCCAGCTCCTCGAACGGGAGGTCTTCGATCCCATCCTCGTTCTCGAGAAAGGTCTCGAAGTGATCGACGAGGTGCCGCTCCAGCTCGGAGCCTCCAAAGCAGCGCTCGATGAGCGCGTCATAGGACTCGCGATAGCTGATTCCGTGACCGAAGTGCAGGTACATGGCGAGATAGCGGGTGAGGCTTCGATTGTGCAGCGCTCGGGTGAAGGCCGCATAGACCTTCATCCGGATCCAATCCTCGCGAGAGAAGGTCTTGCACTCGACCACGATGTCGACACGCGTCAGAGCGTCGACGTCGTCCTTCTCTCGCCAGTTGGTGCCCTCGCGCGGGATGAGCCGCGAGACGGTCTCGACTTCCCACTCTTCGAGAAAAGCCCTGTCAGACGCGGGGGCATTGGGCAACAGTGCGTAGTTGAAGATCTGAGTGTTGTCGTGCAGGCCCCAATCCATCAGATCGGTCAGGCAGGTCTTCCACAGATCGTAGGTGTCTCCGGGGATTCCGACGATCAGCTGAACGAGCGTCGGAACCCCGCTGTCGACCACTGCCCGAGCAACTTCTCTTTGCTTCTCGAGCGAGATGTTGGCTCGGTCGGCTACGGCCAGCACCTCTGGGTCGGTGTGCTGGATCGCGAACGTATGGACCGGTGAGATACCGCTGGCAACGAACTTCTTGGCGATCGCGACCGTCCGATCGGGATTGTTCTTGGCCGGACTGTAGTGAATGAAGCGAGGAAAGCCGGTGCGACTCTTGAAGTCATTGAGGAGGTCGGCGATCTCCAGGTCGCGCGGCAAGATGCCGAAGTTGGCGTCGGCCAGCAAGATACTCTTGATCTTGACTCTGGAAAACCACTCGATCTCGCTGGCGACCCGCTCCATGTCGAATCTGCGTACTTTCGACATGGTGTTCGATCCCCAGTCACAGAAATTACAGCTGTAGGGGCAGCCGCGATTCGTCTCCCACACGACGTCGAAGGTCTCGGTGCCAAAGCGTTCGATCAGGGATTCGAAAAAGTCGCTTTGGTCGAGATAGGGGCTGTGATCGAAGACGATGGGGACCCCTGGAGGACCCGTGAATCGATGCCCGTCGCCGCCGTTGCCCGGCAGGTAGAGACCGGCAACGTCGCTCAGATCACGATCGGCGTTCAGCAGCTTCGCGAGAATTTTCGAGAAGGTGATCTCGCCGTCCTTGATCGCCACGGCATCGATGTAGGGATGCTCGCGGAAGAAGTCGGGATTCTTGTAGTCTGGGTGAGGCCCACCCGCGACGACGAAGCAATCGGGGCTGAGAACCTTGGCCAGCTCGGCCAGCGCGCACTGGAGATCCCAGTTCCAGGTGTAGCTGCTCAAGGCGAGTACGTCGAGTCGCAGATCTCGAAAGGGAGCGAGCAGCTCGCGGGGGTCGCTCTTGAGGAAGATCGGGTCGAGCCATCGCACTTGCTCCGGCGTGCTCGCCGTCCTCTCCCAGGACGATTTGAGGACGGCCCACAGGTAAGGCAGAAAAGGCATCCGGTTGAAGGACGCCGGCTCACTGACGAGAACGTTGAGCGGTTCGGAGCGTTGCACTGGATCTGTTCCGTCCGCCTATCCGGTCACGGCGCCATCGTGAGCAGAGAGGGCTAGAAAGTCCGTCTCCCGGAGAGGGTTGACCCTCGCCTCGAAGGACTCGATCAATTCGACACCAGGCGGATAGGGCTTCTCGATCGCGTTACCGAATCGAAAATGACAGAGGTATCTCTCGGGAACCTGGAATCGCTGCATGGTGCTCGGTGTCTCCTCGTCCCACCAGTAGATGCTCGGCTGCACGTTCTTCGGGATCATGATGCAGTTGAATGCGATCCGGACGGCCGGAGAGGCGTTCTCGTCGGAACCGTGCAGCATGCGCTGATCATAGACGAGCGCCGAGCCCCTGGGCTGGGGGACGTGCCGTGCGTACTCCGTCTCCAGTCTGGAGAGCGAAGCATGGTAGCCGGTTCGGTACTTTCCGTTGATCGGATAGGGTTCGTTGAGCAACCGATGCACTCCGGGCACCACCTTCAGGCAGCCGTTGCTCGAATCGACATCGACGAGCGGGCACCAGACGTGCAGCCCCCGACAGGCCCGGTTGTCGACGATCCACCAATCTTGATGCAGAGGCAACGTACCCCCCCTGCTGTTGGCAGGTTTGGTCACGAACACCGCGAGCACCAGCTTGTGATGGGGCAAGAGCTCGCTGAGGGGAGCTTCGACGAGCTCCCTGATGCCGTCGGAAACCCGCTCGCGGAACTCTCCGGAGTCGCTCAGCACCGAAGCCTCGAAGCCCGAAGACACGGACGGCACGAGGCGGTCGTGAAGCGTCACGAGGTCGGCGATCTGTCCTTCATCCAACAGCGGTGTCTCGTAGTACCCTCTCTTGGCGAAGAGGTCATCGACGGTAGGGTCGACGAAAACGTCTGTTCCGGCAGCGGTCACGACTCGGTCCCTCTGAGAATGGGCTCGCGAGCGGAGCCGCGGTTGACGCCGATGCTCTCTTCGTCGTTCGCCTGCCGCCGCCCTTGCGGCGAGAGGTGGCGACGTAGCTGCGGACCCGCTGCGGAAAGACCTCCGTCCACGACGAGCGTCGCACCTGTCACGAACGCGGAGTCGCTCCCGGCGAGGAAGAGCGCGGCTCCGGCCACGTCCTCGGGGCGGCCCGCCTCGGGCCAGGGTTGCAGCTTCGCGAGGGCTTCCCGAGGGTTGTCCGGCAACGCCCGCTCCATCAAGGGGGTATGGATCGCCCCCGGGCAGATGCAATTGACCCGGATCCGTTGTTCGGCAAGCTCCACGGCAGCGGTGCGCGTCATGCTGACGACCGCCGCCTTCGCACTCGCGTAGGCGATTGGCGCGTCGCCCCCCGAAAGGGCGGCGACCGACGACGTGTTGATGATCGAGCCTTCCCCCGCCGACTTCGAGATCGCCCGCGCCCCGTGCTTGATGCCGAGGAACACTCCCCGAGCGAGCGTCTCGAAGGTGGAGTCCCAGTCCTCGACCCGCGTATGCATCAACGAGCCGAAAGCACCGCCGATGCCGGCATTGTTGAAAACGCAGTCCAGCCGTGAAAACTCGGCCAGTGCCACAGCCACCATTCTCTCCACATCAGGCTCCCGGGCGACGTCGGTCTCGACGAAGCGGACGTGCTCACACCCAGCCGAGCGGGCCGACTCGAGCGCGCTCTCGCCGGCGGCGACGTTCAGGTCCGCGATGACGACGGCGGCCCCCTCCCTAAGAAACCGCAGGGCGGTGGCCAGGCCGATGCCGCTCGCGCCACCGGTGATCACAGCGACCTTGCCTTCGAGCCTCCCCATGCCGAACTGCTGCCTTCTCCGCCGCCCCGTCAAGCCTGACCCGATGGGCCGGCCTCCGCGGTCTTCTTCGCTTGGGCGGCGAGCCAGGGGTCGGGCAGGTTCCCCGCAGCTTCCAGCTTCTTTCGAAACGCCTCCCAGCTGATCGCAGGGAGCTCGTAGGGCAGCTCTTCAGCGGGCAGGTCGGAGATCAGGTCACCCCGGTGGTAGATCTCTGCCGTGCGCGGATTGGGGTTGGCAAGATAGAAGTCCGAGGTCACCTCGTATCTCAAGAGGGTATCGAGCCTACGGTTCGGCTTGAGATAGTGGAAGACGAGCGGTCGATCCTTCGGGTGCAGCGAAAAAGTAAAGGCAGGTCGCAGCTCGTCGGACATGTTGCGCATCGACCCGTGGATTGTCCGATTGTTGAACACCACTACCTCACCGGCCCTCATTGGAACGATGGTCAGATAAGGCACCAGTTCCTGGCAATAGAGGAAGTCCGGCGTGGGCGCGGTCTGGTACGGAAAGGCTCTCAGATAATCGAAAAACCGATGGCTGCCATTGACGAAACCCAGCGCGCCATTGTGTCTGTCGGTGTCGACCAGCGGAATCCAACACATGACGGAGTCGTGCTCGGTCTCGTCGGTGTGCGACCAGTCCTGGTGCGGCGCGATGGGCAAAGACCCCGGCTCCTTGACCAGGAACGTGGACAGGTAAGGCTCTCGATCGATCAGATGCGCTTCGAGAAATGGAAATGTTTCGCTCACCAGCAGCTCGTGAACCCGCCGGCGGTCGGAGAGGGCACCGTTGTAGAGTGAGATCACGTGCCCTGATTGGTAGTGGTCCTCGAAAAGAGAAGATTCATAGCTCCGCGTCACGCGCTCGACGACGTCGCCGGGTATTGGAGGTAGAACCTCGTAGCCCAGCTCGTCGTAGCGACGCTGACGTTCCGGGTCCCTGAAGATCGGTCGGGTCATGTCTCTCAGGCCCCCCTCGCTGTCGCGGCCAACGGCGCCGGTCTGTCGATCTGCAGTTCCTGGAAGGTGCTCTTGGCAGAGGAGTTGCGGTGGAGCACCGTCCGCTGTAGCCACTCGATCCAGCGCTCCTGCTCGTCCCCCTGTCCCCAGAGCAGGTCCGTCACGAGATAGCCTTTCTCACCGCAAGTCTGGTCTGATACGCAGATGGTGGCTCCGGGCGTCGGCTCAGGCTCCGCTAGAGTCTCGGAGCCGGTGAGACCGTGGGTGAGCTCGAAGTATCGAGGCCAGTCGAGGGCCGTGGGGAACCGCTTGCCGGCCTCGCGGTCGTAGTCCGGGAGGATCACGAGATTCCTCTGGTACTCGATCAGGCTGGGTAGGTTCTTCACCTTCGAGAAGCGCTGCCGGAGGTAGGCGGTGAACTCTGAAAAGAACTCCTCGAGGTTGAGGCCGATCTGGGTCTGCACCCAACGGTCCGGAGTCACCAGGAATTCATACCGAGTGAGCTCCTCGATCTCCATTCGATCGAGCGCGTTCTCGTCCTCGAGGTAGTTCCGATAGTGATCGCGAACGGCCTCGAGCCACCGGCGCGCCAGCGCCGACTGAGGAAGAAAGTCGTCCATCACGCCGTCGTAGAACTCGCGGTAGGGGACGCGATGGGTGAGTCGCAGATAGACGGCGATCAGCCGCACGATGCTCGAGTTGTGCAGCGGCTTGACGAAAGCGGTAAACGTCTGCATCGCCACCCAGTCTTCTCGGGAGAAGGTTCGAGACTGAACGATGAGCCGTCCCCTGGACATGTTGACGAACTCTCGGTCCTGCTTGTGCCAGGGCGCCTCGGCAGACGCGAGGACACAGCGCTCGATCGTCTCCGTCTGCCACTTCTCGGTGAAGGCCTTCTGGGCCGCCGGGGCGTTGGGAAGCACATGGTAGAAGAACACCCAGTACTCCTCGTGCAGCCCCCTTTCCATGAGATCGGTGAGGCATGATCTCCACAGGTCGGCGGTATCTCCCGGGATTCCGAGAATGAGCTGTACGTCGATCGGAATGCCGCTGCGGTGCAGGGCCCTGGCGACTTCGACCTGTTTGTCGGCCGAGATGTTGGCTCGGTCGGTGGCAGCGAGCACCTCCGGGCGCGTGTGCTGGATCGCCAAGGTGTGCGTCGGGCTGATGCCTGCCTCCGCGAACACGCGGGCGATCTCTACGACGCGATCGGGGTTGTTCTTGGCGGCGCTGTAATAAAGCTGCCTGGGAAAGCCGTGCTTGCGACGTGCTTCTGCGAGCCGCTTCGCGATGCCGACGTCGCGCTCGAGAATCCCCAGGTTGGCGTCGGCGGAAAAGATCAGTCCGACCTTCATGCGCCCGAGAAAGTCGATCTCGGCTTCGACCCGGTCGAGGTCGAATCGACGCACCTTGGACATCGTGCTGGAGCCCCAGTCGCAGAAGCTGCAGGCATACGGACAGCCGCGATTGGTCTCGAGGGTGGCGTGGAACGCGCCGGGGCCATGCTCCTCCAGGAGTCGCTCGTAGAAGGCGCTCTGCTCGAGGTAGGGGCTATGGTCGAAGACGATCGGGACGGCCGCCGGCCCCGTGCTGATCGGCTCGCCGCCATTCTTGCCGGGAAGGTAGAGGCCGGGGATTTCCCGCAGATCGTCGCGCTCCGATGCGGAGAGGATGCGGCCGAAGGTGATCTCCCCGTCCTTGACCGCGACCGCGTCGATGTAGGGATGCCGCCGGAAGAATCCCGGGTCGGTGTAGTCGGGCTCCGGGCCACCGGCGATGACCCAGCAGCTCGGATTGAGCTCCTTGACGCGGGCGGCAACTCTGCATTGCAGGCTCCAATTCCAGAAGTAGCAGCTGAGGCCCAGGAGGTCTATCCTGTCGCCCTCATAGGGTGCGAGAAGTCGCTCCGGCTCGTCGTGGCGGAAGATCGGATCGAGCCACTCGTGGTTGCGGTCACTCTCTCCGTGGTGCTCCCAATAGGACTTCAGAATCGCCCACACGTACGGCAGGAACGGGAATGGATACCCCACCGCATGGGGCTCGCTGATCAGAATCCTGGCTTCTCGACTTCTCATCGCTCAAGGCCTCTCAGCGTCAGGGTCTCCGTGTTCGGGCGAAGGGTGGCCCAGACCATCTTCCTCGTTCGAAATACCTGGCGGACAAGAGCGACCTGCAGGTGATCCAGCCCCTGGGGACAGCAGAAAGATGATTGGCCCTGGGACCAGTCTAGAACATCATCACGAGACGCGCAAAGAACACACGGGAGGAGAGCGCTCAATCGAGATCCTCGGCGTCGAGCTCGTCGACGGGGGAGCGCCGACTCGCGTCGACGGCGCACCGTCCCACGATCGTCACGAGCTCGCCTTTCCTCGGCAGATCCTCGAAGAGCAGGCGAACCTGGTAGAGCCTGGCGCCCCAGGAGTGCACCATGACGGGATCGTGAAGCCGGAAGGCGCGTAGTTCGATGCTCCGGGGGGCTGGAGTGGTCCGAAGAGAGAGCGACCCAGCGACGCCGGTGCGCAACCGGACGCCACCCGCGATACCCGATGGGCGGCAAGCCGACAGGAAGCGCAGCTCGCACCACGAGCCTTCCTGCTCGAATTCGAACGCGTCCGACACCCGGATGTGTCCCGCCTGTCGATCCAGCGAGCATTCGCGCACCCACTCGAGAAGGTCGGCCTCGCGGGGGTAGGCGGGCGCGATGTTCGCGCGGAACGTGACGCGGTCTCCACCGTTCTCGTAGCGGGGACTTCGAGCGCCGAACCGGCGTCCGTGCCCCTGCTGCATCCCGTTGACCAGCGGCACGTTGTGGAAGGCCGACTGCATCGCCCAGATGCGGTATCTCCGGGCGTCGAAGCTCGCCTTCGTGTATTGCTTCATACCCGCGTCGACAAGCACCGGCCGGCCGTCCAGGTAGACGAGGACGTTGCCGACGTCGTTGTGGTTGTGCCCGTCTGCGTTCCAGCCGCCCTTCGCCGCCATGACCAGGCCGCGAGCCGGCTCGCGGTGCTCTCGGGCGACCACGACCTGCAGCTTCTCGAGGTAGGAGCCCAGACGTTGCCGTGGAGGCTTGGAGGAGGCCCTCCGCAACACGGGCTCGTCGGCGAGCGTGGCGAGGGCGCGGTTGATCTTCAGCCGGATCGTGCTCTCGGGGTCGTAGCGATCGAGAAGCCGGAAAAGGTGGGCCCCGAGAGCCGCCATCTCGGGGTCACCGATCCGTCTTCCGTACCGATAGATGAGCGCGGCATCGACCGGCACCCGAGGTGGACAGTCGGAGAAATTGACAAAGTAGAGCTCGTGAACGTGCACCTTTCGGATATAGGTGCCCAGCTTCTTGACCACTGGCCTGTCGAATAGATCGAAGCTCCCCGCGCTGGCTTCGTACAGCAGCTCGAGGCTGTCGTAGAGACAGCCCGCCGCGAAGTTCCAGTAGGTCGGACCCTCGTCGCAGCCTCCGTCGGCATGGTAGCGTTCTTGGAAGCGGTCGAGCGAACGGCACGCCTGCTCCAAGGCGCGCCACCGACGGTCCGGCGAAGTCTCGGTGAGCAGGACCGTGCCCAGGCAGCTCGACGTGCACCAGGTCGTCCAGTTCCCGATGTGGCCTCCGCTGCCTCCCATCCACCAGAGATCCTCTCGGTGCAGGTACGGCTCGACCAGACGGTCGCGGATGCGGGAAGCGGCCAGGGTCGAGACGGCGCGGTCGTGCGACGCGAGATCCCCACCGAGGACGTAGAGGCTCCAGGCCAGCAGGCTCCCGGTCTCGGCGCAGAAGATGTCGATGGCCTGGTGTCTCGAGGAGGCGGCCGGATCTTCTCCGCCGGCGAGAGCCAGGCGCTCGAGGTGGGCCGGGAGAACCCAGGTGGGCTCACTGCAGATCGCGGCGATGCCCTCGGAGATCTTGGCGAGGAAAGTGCCCTGATTCTCGAAGCCCTCGCCGAGAAGAAGCGTGGCCACGACCTGTCGGCGCTTGTGGTACGCCGCTTCGAAGCGCCGTCGCTCACCGGTGCGCCGGTAGTCGTCGTAGAGCTCTCGCGTCAGCTCCGGCCAGTCGAAGTCGAGGTACCGACGTGCCCTGGTGATCCAGTAGTCGCGCACGGCAGGGTCGACACCCTCCCAGAGGGACCGGTCGTGCAGGGTGACGGCCGGGCGGTAGAGCTCGTTGACGAGCGGTCCGGATCGGACTTCGTCCGAAAGCAGACGCTCCAGGAACATCGGCTTCAGCAGTCCCTCGAGCGCGCCGGTCCGCCTCGGACTGCGCCCGCGACTACCCGCTCTCCCATTCGGTTTCGAGGACGAGCACGGTCTCGAGGTAAGAGCGGATCGTGTTGCTCCTGGTGGGCTCGGCCTCCACTTGAAACTCGATCGCGGCGTCCTCTCGCCCGAGCTCGGCGAGAGGCAGCTTGCTCTCGAAGTCCACGATGGCCGCCGAGATCGCGTACCTGCCGCCGGCGAGAGGGATGGACTTGATCCGACAGCACCACTTCCCTTCGCCTTCCGGCAGCGCCAGACGGCGCTCGCCTTCGAGACCGTTGAAGCCGACCGAGATCCGTGCGCTCATGTCCGCCGTGTGAATGGAAAAGCCCAGGTAGACGTTCTCGATCACCCGCAGAGCGCGATACCGGATCTCCACGATCGCGTCCTTCCCGAGCTGGACCCCGTCGCCATTCTCACCGCGGACGTGCACATGATCGATCACGGCGGGCTTCTCTTCGGTCGGATCCTCTCGGCGCACCGTCGCGCTCGGCTCCTCTTCGACCCCACTCTCCGCTCCGTCGGTCCCCTGGCGGGTCTCTTCGGACTCGCCCAGCTCGGCCGAGATGATCTGGCTGGCGCGCCCGATCTCCGCGGAAGACATGCGCAGGAGGTCGTAGTAAGCCGCGAATCCCTCCTGTGCCGGGCCGTCGAAGATGACCTGGCCCTGATCCAGGATCATGCAACGGGTCGCGATCGACTGAAGGTAGTAGGTGTCGTGCGCGACGAGGATCAACGTCCCGCCCTCGTTCTGGTACCGCTTCATGTGCTTGACGCACTTGCGCCGGAAGCCGAGATCGCCGACCGTCAGCACCTCGTCGCCCAGCAGCACATCAGGGCGTAGATGGGCGATCACGGAGAATCCGAGTCGCGCCCGCATGCCGGTGCTATAGGTCTGCACGGGCGTCTCCATGACTTCTCCGAGCTCGGCGAACTCGACGATGTCGCCGTAGAGCGAATCGATCTGATCGCGCGACAGCCCGAGCACCGCGGCGCTGTTGTGGACGTTCTCCCTTCCGGTCTGAACCGGGTTGAATCCGGCCCCCAGCTCGGTGACCAGACCGGTCTTGCCGCGCACCGTGACCCTGCCCTCGTCGAGCTTCAGGCGACCGTTCAGAAGCTGCAGAAGCGTGCTCTTGCCGGCGCCGTTGCGCCCCAGCAGCGCGATCGCCTCGCCTCGGCCCAGCTCGAACGACACGTCTCTCAGGCTCCAGAACTCGAGCGGTCGCAGCTCCGTGGATCGTGGCTTGCGGATCACCTCGTGGAACAAGTCCTGAAGGCCGTAGCGCAGTGAGCGCCGCAGGTCACGACAGTACTTCTTCGAGACGCCTTCGGCCTTGATCAGGAAATCGCTGCTCATGACGAATCCGGCGCAGCTACATCCTCGCGCGCTCGATCACGATCGGCATGGCGACCCGGTAGACCACCCATCCGGCCAGGAGGAAGAGTCCGGCCGCGGCTACCGCGACGAGGAATGCGGCCAAGCTCGTCAACGGCTGTCCGGTAGTCAGCTCCCGCGTCGTGACGAGGAGTGGCGTGATCGGGTTGAGGCGAACGAGGAAGGCGAAGAGGCCGGTCTCGGGCTTGGGATAGATGACCGGAGTCAGGAAGAACACGAAACCGGTCGCGATCGGGAGACCCTTGGCGATGTCCTCGTAGAGCGTGTTCAGAGGAGCCAGGGCGAGGCCGATGGCGGCGCCCAGCGCGACCAGGGCGGCAACGCCGGCGACGGCGAAGACCGCGGTCCAGGCGAGAGGCATCTGGTACCAGAGAAACAGGACGGCGGTAAGCAGGGACCGGATCGCGAAGTTGAAGAAGGCCTCGCCGATCTTCGCGAGCACGATCGGCTCGGGCGCTACGCTGAACTTGGCCATCAGCCGGGATTCTGCGGCGAGCCCCTGCACCGGGCCGTTGAGTCCGTCGAGAAAAGCCTGCCACAGGGTCATGCTGAAGACGACGTAAGCCGCATAGGGGAGGTCCGTCTCACCGACGCTGAGAATCTCAGCCCGGTTCGCGAAGGTCACGATGGCCGCTGTCGCGGCGGCTGGAATGAAAGCCCACGCCGCGCCGAGAAACGAGCGCCGGTAGAGAACGCGGATGTTGCGTCCGAGCAGCCGGCGGGCAAGATGCCGAGAGGCCACGAGGTCGCTCACCATCGCTCGGAAGACGCGGCGCGGATGAGCGAGAACGCTCTCGGGGAGGTAGACGGTCTCCTTCATGACCCTCGTACGTAAGCTATCGCGCCCGAGATTGGAGGAGGCCGCGACGCAAGACGTGCATGGTGCGCGTGCAGAACTCCCTCAAGGGCACCGGTAGCTGATCTTTCCAGGTGGCTTGCGAAAGAGTCTCGGGATACGGGATCCGGCGCCACGACCGAAGCCGGTCGGAGCGGCGCGGCCTCGAGATCGCGCGGGCGAAGACCTCCAGGTAGCGGTCCACCATCGTGGACACGTCGTACCCGCCCCGCCGGATCGTACGGTACGCGGCCTGTGACATCGCCCTCAGTCGGGAGCGATTCGCCTGCAGTGTCTGGAGATGACTCACGAAAGTCTCGATGTCCCCGACGGGTGCCAGGAGACCATTCTCCCCGTCCTCGATGACTTCCCGAACGCCGCTTCGGATGTCCGAGACGACCGGCACGCATCCTCGTCCCATGGCTTCCAGCAGGGCGACCGGAAGACCCTCGAACGCGGAAGTGAGCAGGAGAACGTCGTTTTGCTCGAAGATCTCGAGCACACCTTCGTTGGGCAGGGTTCCCAGCATCTTCACGACTCCCTGCGCGAGAAGTCCCTCGCAGGCGTGCGCAAGCTCGTCTCGGCTCTCACCATCCCCGACGATCGTCAGCTCTACAGGAGCGCCGATCTCGGCGATCCGCCGGAAGATCGAAGCGAGATCGAGCACCCGCTTCTGAGCCTGCTGGAGACGACCCGTATAGACGACGCGGAGGGTCTCCCGAGGACTGCGCTCCGGCATCGCCGCGGCGACGGGAACGCCGTATGGAATCGTCACGAGACGGTCTTCTAGCCCCGGCGCCAGCTCGAGGGCCCGCGTGGCGACGGCGGAGCTCACCGCCACGACCCCGTCCCAGAAGCGACCCATCCGACGCAAGTGCTCGTAATGATTCGGGTCGTCGCTGTGGACGATGCCGACCACCCTTACCGCGGAAGAGAGTCGCGGCACGATGCAGGAGTACTCGTAGTCGTAGTTGGGCACGTAGACGCACGGCGCCTGGCTCTCGAGGTATCGCCGCATCCTGTCCCAGCGCGCGCCCCACGGCTCCCTCTCCTCCTCGCCGAGCCTCTTCACGGGGAGATCGGGCGCCGTCGGCATCGGATTCCAGGCTCGCCGCGGACGGCTGTGGACCACATGACACGGAACGTGGTGGCGCTGGAGGCCGCGCAGCAGGTTGGCGCAGAAGATGTCGACGCCGCTGAGCTCGCCGGCGGTCAAGCCGAGAACGACTCTATGCCCCGACAATGGGTCGGCGGATTGCATCATGGGTCGGTCCACCGGGAGTCGAACTCGCTCAGCAGGGTCGGAGAGAGGTTGGGGAACAAGCTGCGAACACTATCATCACCGCCGCGGCCGGCTCACGGCCTCGCCACTCCCGCTTCGATCTCCTCCTCGACCACCCTGAGGAAGACCTCCACCTGGGCCGAGGTCTCGAGCTCGGAGCGATTCACGTGCCGTGCTGCAGCTCGCGACAACCCGTCGTAGAGCTCGGGGTCCTCGAACAGTCGGCGCAGGGCCGACACGTACGCTTCCACGTCGGTCTTGGGCCTGACCAGTATGCCGCCTTCACCGAGGACGAAGGGAATGCCGCCGAGGTTCGAAGCGACTACCGGGATCCCGCTGGCCTGCGCCTCGAGAATCACCCGTCCGAAGCTCTCGAGCCATTGCGAGGGCATCAGCAGGACGTCGGTGACGGCGTGGACCGAGCGCATGTCCTCCTGGTAGTCCCAGACCTCGACGTTGCCGAGGCCGCCGATCTCCAGCCCGTCGTAGGAGCGGCCTCTCGCCAAACGCCGCTTCCACCACCGAGGCCGTGAACGGCGAGTTTGCGAGCAGCCGGACTGGAAGATTCCGGTCCGCTGCCGCCGAGCGAAGGTCTCTGCGGTCACCCTCCAGCCGCGCAACGAGCGTACGGAGCGGCCGCAGACGAGCTGGACTTCCCAACCCCGCCGCCTCAGGCTCTCGAAGAGCATCAGGCTGCTGCGTTCGGCGCCGCCCGAGGAGTCCGGGTAGAAGACCGACGAAGTTGCAAAGAGGAGTGTTCGAGGCACGGCTCGGGCGCGTAGTCTAGGATAATTCTCCTGGGCGCGCCATGGCTTCATTCCGCATCTCGGCGATCATTCCGACCTACAACCGCGCGTCTCTCGTCCGCCGTGCCGTCGAGAGTGCTCTCGAGGCATTGCTCCCAGAGGACGAGGTGATCGTCGTTGTCGACGGCTCGACGGATGGAACTCTGGAGGCCCTGGCCCGCTATGGAGATCGGATTCGCGTCTTGACCACGCCCCGCGCCGGAGTGAGCGCGGCACGCAATCTGGGCATGCGACAGGCCGCAGGTGAGCTGGTCGCCTTTCTCGACGATGACGACCAATGGATGCCCGACAAGATGCAGCTCCAGCGTGCCGTGATGGAGAGCCGGCCCGATGTCGTCCTCTGTTTCTCGGACTTCGCGCACCGCACGGTCGACGGAGAGGAGATCCACGGCTACCTTTCGCGATGGCATCGCGACACGAGACCCTGGAGCGAGATCCTGGGACCGGGGGTCCCGTTCTCGTCGCTGGGCCCTTTGCCCGAGAAGCGTGGGGACTTCCTCGTCCACATCGGCGACCTCTATCCCTCCGCGATGCTCGGCGACTACGTGTGCACCAGCACGGCCACGGTGCGCAGGAAGACGAATGACGAGCTCGAATTCCCCGAGGATCTGAGCCTTTACGAAGACTGGGAGCTCTTCGCACGCGTGGCTCGCACCGGCTCGGTGGCGATGATGTCGTGCGAGAGTCAATGGAACTGTGCCAGCGACGGTTACCGTCTGACCCAGGCGGACGCACTGTCCGCGGCGAATGCGCGAGTCAAAGTGCTCGAGCGGGTCTGGGGCTCCGACCCGAGCTTCCTCGCCGATCACGGGGACGCCTACCGAGAGGTCAGGGCGCTTCACCGGCGGGCACGCGCCCGACTCTTGATCGCCGAGGGTCGAACCCGGGAGGCCAGGCAGGACCTGCGATTCGTCGATTCCGCCACCGTGGCGGAGCGCCTGGCGGCCGCCCTTCCCGGGCCGGTGGCCAGGACTCTGGCGAGGGCGCGGCACCGATTCAGGCGCGGCTCTCACCGGAGCGGGAGTCTGCGCGACGCGCCCAACAGCCAGGCTGCCAGACCGTGATCCGATTCCTGGCTCGAGCCTCGCGACGAATGCCTTCTTCGCTCGTGCACGTGGCAGTCGCCGAGCTCCTGGCGATCCGCGTCGAGAATCTCCGCCTGCTGCCACGAGTACCACGCGCGTACCGAGTCGCTCCCGCGGGGGAGGGCGACGTCGAACAGCTCGAGGAGCTCTTCGGCGACCCCGCCAAGGTACGAGAGCTGCTGGCGGCCGGCGATACCTGTCTGACGGCGAGCAGCGACGATCGGATCGAGGCCGCCGAATGGATCCGTTGGGGGCCCTCCAGCTATCGGCGAGACGAGGGTCGCCTGGGCACCGTCTTCGAGATTCCGGCGGGGCAGGCATGGCTGCACAACGGCATGAACCGGAGTCAGGGAGCGCTCGGCCCATGGGGGATCCTCATGGGGCGCCTGCGCTCCTACGTCGAGTCGGCGGGCGTCGAGGTGCTCGTGCTCCAGGTCGACGCAAACGCGGACTACTCGCTTCGATGCCACCGGTCGCTCGGCTTCCGCCAGGTGGGCCGACTGGTCTGTTGTCGGCTGCTGGGCACGCCGTTCGCAGCGCGGCGCGAGGTCGGGGGGCGCTGGCGAAGCGTCGGCAAGCGGGCCGTCGACGTGGGGAGGCTGATGTGAATGGGCGGAGCGGCCGTGATGAGGACCTGACCCTCGACCAGGTGTGCGCTGCCCTGGCGAGCTCTGGCTGGACGGGATTCAGCCTGGCACGTCGGTACCTCCGGGCACATCCGGGGGCGCTGCGTGAGTTGGCCCGCCGGCTCGAGGCCGGCGACCGAGACGTCTTTGCGGATCGCGAGGCGAGAACCGTTCGCTGGGCCTTTCTGGCGGAGTCCTCGACGCTCAATCTCCGCGACCGCCTGACGATCGAGTCGCTTCTGCGAGGCATGTTCGTCGAGCAGTACCATGCGCCGGCGGGAGCGATCGCGCGCGAGGTGGCGGATCCGTCGAGCGGCTTGTGGGCGCATCGCCCCGATGTCGTCGTCGTCCACCCCTTCACGGCTGCCGGAGCCGGCGGAGAGCTGGAGATCCCGCCGAAAGAGAGGCTCTCCGAGCTTCTCCAGCAGCTGCGAGAAGGTACCGAAGCCGTGATCCTCGTACACAATCTGGTCGCACCCGAGCTTCGCCCGCTGGGGGTGGTCGACTGGGTCGAGCCGGGAGGGATCGGGGCTCGAGTCGCGCGTTTCAATCTCGAGCTCGCGGACCTCTGCCACGAGACGACCGGCGCCTATGTGGTCGACCTGGCGCCGCTTCTCTCCCTTGCAAGGGCGGGCTACTGGACACTGCATCGCTCCGCCTTCCTGGCCGACCTCGCGCTGCCTGACGAGATCGGAGCCTGTTTGTGCGGTCAGTACGCCGCCGTCGGTGCCGCCCTGCGAGGGCTGGTTCGCAAGTGCCTGGTCGTCGATCTGGACGACACGCTCTGGGGCGGTGTCGTCGGTGAGGTGGGCGCCGGCGGAGTGGCCATCGGCCAAGGCTTTCCGGGCAACGTGTTCCGTTCCATTCAGGGTGCCGTGAGACAGCTTCACGAGAACGGCGCCGTCCTTGCCATCAGCAGCCGCAACAACGAGGAGGACGCCTGGGAACCGTTCGACACGCGACCCGAGATGGTGTTGAAACGAGAGCATTTCGCCGCCTGGCGCATCAACTGGGAAGATAAGGTAGAGAGTCTGCGGGAGATCTCCGACGAGTTGGGACTCGCTCTGGACAGCTTCGTGGTGCTCGACGACAATCCCGTGAACCGCTACTGGATCGAGACGCAGCTGCCCGAGGTGTGGGTACTGTCGGCACAAGATCCTCTCGACATGGTTCGAGAGCTCGCGACCACGCGGCTCTTCGAAGGCCTGGAGAGAACGGCCGAGGATCGGCTGCGAGGACGTTCGTACGCCGCCCGCCCGAGGCGGCTGAGAAGCGAGCGAGGAGAGGCGGATCGGGAGACGTTCCTTACCGAACTCGAGCTCGAGGTGACCGCCGGACGGGCCTCCCCTCCCCAGCTGCCGAGGCTCGCCCAGCTATCTCAGCGGACGAATCAGTTCAACCTGACCACGCGGCGCCACACTCAGAATCAACTGGCGGAGCTGCTCGCCTCCGAGGACTCCGAGGTCATCTATTGCTCTTGCCGGGATCGCTTCTCCGACGAGGGGATCATCGGTTTGGCGCTCCTCGTGGGCAACGGCGCGGAGTGGAGGATCGACAGCCTGCTGTTGAGCTGCCGAGTTCTCGGCTGGGGCGTCGAGTCCTGCCTTGCGGAGGTCGTGCGTCAGATGGCCAAGGAGCGCGGCGCAGAGGTCCTGCAGGGAGTCTACGTGGCCAGCGGCCGCAATGCGCAGACTCGCCTCTTCTACGAGAAGCTCGGGTTCCTGCTCGTCGCGAGCGACGAGCAGGGCTCGACCTGGGAGCTCGACCCGCGAAGCTCGGCTTCGCTCTCGCCACGGTGGATCGAGCTCGCGAGGGTGGACGAGCCGTGAGCTTGCTGGGGCTTCTCGCGCCGCTCTTCCCCGATCTTGATCGGTCGCTCACCAGCGCGGACTCGCGCGACACGATCGAGTCGTGGGACTCGTTCAAACACGCGGAGATCGTGATCGTGCTGGAGGAGGAGTACGGGGTTCGGCTCTCGACAGCCGATATCGTGAAGATGACGTCGATATCTTCGATGACCGAAGTGCTTCGTGGCCATGGCGTCGGGATCGAGCCGTAGGCAGCGCCTACCGGGTCGGGGGGCGTGGCGTTCGAGGTCCGATCACGCCTGCGCCGCTGAACGGGTTGGTACGACCGAAGCCGGACCGAACGAATACGGTCAGCGAGCTCCGCTGGTCGTCGAAGAACGTGTCGCTGTTGAACGAATGAGACGAATAGTTGATCCCGACCGACGTCCTCTCGGCGAGCCGCGATTGCAGGACTACGCCAGCCAGAGACGAGCGATACGATCCGGCCAGGGCGGGAAGGTCGGGGTTCTGCAGGGCGCCTCGATCCGAAGACTCTCGCAGAGATGTGTAGAGCCCGAAGAGGAGCTTCTTCGTCAGCCGGCTGCTCAGCGTGAAGTACACCGCGTCGGTCAGGTAGCTTCCGCCCACCACGCGAGATCCGTAGCGGCTCCGGCTGTAGCTGCCGCTGAGCACGGTTCGCTTCCTGTTGACGGTCACGCCGACTCCGCCGACGGGGTCCCAACGACTGGCGGGCGCGTCCGAGCCCTGCCGTAGACCGCGGCCGTACGAGGAGCCCAGCCATCCGCTCAGCTGCATTCGGGGCGACAGCGCCCTCGACGCGGTGACCGCGAACGTCTGAGTGCCGTAGACCCTTTCGCGGCCGTCACCGTACGACGTGACGGAGACACCGACGAATGCCGAATCGCCCAGCTGATGCCGCCATATCAAGGTCAGGTCGACGTCGTCCGATCGCCGGGTCGTTGCGGTCCGTCTCTCGATCAGGCGGAACCCGACGCCGGCCGAGAGGGAGTTGGCGGAGTTGAGCCGATGGTTGAGGTTGACACCGAACCGGGCGTTCCAGTAGTCGAGCTCCGGCGCGGTGACTCCCTCGGCCGCGAGCAAGCCCAGGCCGTCGAAAGGATCGGTCGGGTCCATCGGGGTCGCGAGCGGGATCAGATCGTCGGTCGAGACCGGCACCTCGCCGGGGAAGTCGACCGCGCTCGAGGCGCCGTCGCGTCGATAACGGGTTCCGAGGCCCGACGCCGAGAAGCCGAGAGTGGTCCGCCGGGAGACATCGTAGCTCATGCCCAGCCCCGCTGAGACGGTCTCGAGATCGAAGTTCGAAAGCGCCACGCTCGTAGCGAACCGTGATTCGACGTTGGGACCCGTCGAGTAGCCCACACGGCCGCTCAGCCTCAGACGCTCGGAGATCGTCTGCCCGAGGGAGACTCCGAGTCCGTAGCGCAGATCGTCTCTCGGTGAGCCCGGATACCGCTCACCGAAGTTGGCGCTTAACCAGCCGTTGAAGCCGAGATCCGTCTTCGGGCCACGGCGCGAGCCGGCAGCCTGAAGGCTCGGGACCAGTACCCGGCGGACCCCCGCGCCCGCCCGCTCGTCCACGAGCCCGCCGCGTAGCGTCCCGTCGACTCCCCACACCCACTGCTGCGCATGGCTGGGCGGCGCCAGGACGAGAGCGGCGACGAGAGCAAGACCGGCGAAGGCTCGCTCGTGGACTCCTTGGCGAATACCGACCACTGTAGTACCTTAGCCGTCTCCCGAAACGGCGCCGCTGACAGGGCAAGTGCCCGTCGCATCCGTCATGATTGCGCCCGCGAGCGTCCTGCTCCGCGTGGAGAGGCGCTCCTGTCGTTGGCGCCTGGAATCTTGCTAGAGTACCGTAATCAAAGCTGCAGCGTTCGGGGCGATGAGTATTCGAGAGCGGGGGAGTCAAGAGTCGATGGTGTTCTTTCTTTGGCGTGGCAGCGGCGGAAAACTCGGACGTACCATCGCGTGGGTCGTTGCCGGCGCGGCAATCTCGGCGACCGTTGCGCTGGCCGGTGGCCAAGGTGCTCCCGCCGAGGCTGCTCCCGATTCGGTCGACGAGCGCGGGGCTCCGCAGCCGGTGATCGAGGGTCTCCAGGAGGAGTCGGCTCAGGCTCCCGTGACGCCGTCTGACGCGCCGGCGGACGAGAGTTACCTGATCGCTCCCGGAGACGTCCTGAGTCTCTACGTCTGGCAGGAGCCGGAGCTCAGCGCCAACCTGAGGGTGCGCCTCGACGGCAAGATCACCGTTCGGCTCATCGGCGACGTTCACGCCGAGGGGCGAACCACCGAGGAGCTGTCAACGGAGGTCGCGAGCCGACTCGAAGAGCTGCTCGAGGTTCCGATAGTGACCGTGGGAATCGAGGACGCAGCCAGCGCGCAGATCTTCGTCATCGGCGAAGTGCGGTCCTCCGGGGCATTTCAGCTGATCGGTACCACGACCGTCGCGCAGGCGATAGCCCTGGCGGGGGGGTTCTCGGAGTTCGCGAAGCGCGAGCGGATTCGAATCATCCGCCGGCTGGATAGCGGCCAGGTTGCCATCCCCTTCGACTTCAACGATCTGGGCCGCGGCAAGAATCTCGCTCAGAACCTCGAGTTGAAAGCGGGAGACACCATCATCGTCCCGTAGCGGGAGACAGGACTCCTCGTGATCAGCTCGCACTCGACCGACAGGGAAGAGCGCCCGGGGCGCGACATTCTCGACTATCTCGAGATCCCCGTTCGGTATGCGCGGCGCGCGGTGCTCTCGTTTCTGCTGGTCATGGCCGTCGCGGTTCTGCTGACGCTCTACGCCCCCCGCAAGTACCGCTCATCGACCCTGATTCTGGTGGAGTCCGAGGCGGTGCCGGCGGAGTATCTCGTGACCGAGCGCAGCAAGCAGGCGATGTCTCAACGGTTGGCCTCGATCCGGCAAGTGGTGTTGAGCCACAGCCGCCTCGAACAGATCATCAAGGAGCTCGATCCTTACCCGGACAAGGCGGATCAACCCATGCACGTGGTGGTCGAGGTCATGCGCGGCGCGATCGACATCCGGCTCTACGGCCGCGACTCGTTCTCGTTCGCGTACGTCAACCGATCTCCCGAGAAGACTCGGCTCGTCACCGACAAGATCGCCGAGCTCTTCATCACGGATACCGACCGACTGCGGGAGCGTCTGACGGAACGGGCCTTCACGCTGCTCAAGGAGAACCTGGTCGATGCCCGGCGGGCGCTGGAAGAACGGGAGCGAGCGCTGAGTGCGTTCGAGCAGGCCAATTGGGAGTCGCTGCCGGACCGGCTCGATTCCAACCTCCGGATGCTGCAGCAGCTGCAGCTCGAGCAGCAGACCCTGGGAGAGAGACTCAGCGTCCTCGAAGGCCGCCGTGCCACGGTCGAAGCCGCGCTGAGAGAAGGCCGGCGGCTCGACGCCTCGGGTGGCCGGCCACCGCCCCCCGATCAGCAGCTCGACCGGCTTCGAGCGCAGCTCGAGCAGTTGCGATCCCGTTACACGGATCGCCACCCCGAGGTCCGTCGGGTGCGGGCACAGATCGGCCGCCTCGAATCGCAGATCGCCGGCCGAAGTCCGATCAGCGATCGATTGACCGATCCCGAGATCGCGACGCTGGAAGGGGCGCTAGAGGCCGTCGAGAAGGAGATCTCCGACAACCGGCAGGCCCGAGGTCAGCTGGACGAGCGTCTCGCCGTCTTCAAGGCCAGGGTCGAGGCAACTCCGGAGGCCAAGCAGGCGCTCGCAGGGCTCTATCGCGACCACAAGCAGCTGCAGAGGGAGTACCAGAACGCGCTCGAGCGCGCGCGGGAGGCGGAGCTCGCTCACAAGCTCGAGGAGTACTGGCGGAGCGGGTACTTCAGCGTGCTGGACCCGGCGTACCTTCCCGGCAGGCCGATCTACCCCTACACCATGCTGTTCATGGTCGGCGGGTTCCTGGCCGCGATCGGAGTCGGACTGGCGTCGGCGTTGCTGGGGGATCTGCTGGATCGCACGGTGAAGACCGAGGCACAGCTGGCCAACGTCGTGCCCTACCCCGTGTTGGCGGTCATACCGCGCGTGAAGCCGAGGTCGATGCGGAATGGTCGAAGGAATGGGAGCTGACCGCGGTTCCCGGCCGCCGATCAGCGGCCGAGCCCTCTTCGACGTGACGGGAGCGTCCAGAGCCGACATCCGTGATCGCCATCTGGAGCAGATGCTCTCGTCGACCGGTCCGGCTGTCGAGAATCTGCGTCGCCTTCGATTCGGTGAAGGCCTGTCCTCGGAGTCGGGCCGCCTTTGCCTGGGCGTCACGGCTCCCGTGGTCGGCGACGGGGCTTCGTCGATTGCGCTCGGTTTGGCGGCGGTCTCCGCCAGGGACATCAGGAATCGCGTGCTCGTGGTGGAGGCGTCCCTGCGCGAGCCGGCCCTCGAAGGGCTGCTCGGGATCGAGAGGCTGCCGGGCTTGGTGGAGTGGCTCGAAGGCGGGGGCGACGGCCCGGTGACGCTGCGGACGGTCGATCCCTGGGGCTTTTTCCTCCTCCCGGCCGGTGGTCCCTCGGGCGAGGCCGTCGAGCTCTTGAGCTCCGAATCGATGAAACGCCTTCTCGACCAGGCGAGGGCCTCTTTCGACTTGGTGATCGTCGACTGTCCGGCTCTGGAGACGACGGCAGACACCGTGACGATCCAGGAATTGCTGGACGGTCTGTTGGTCGTCGTAAGGGAGCGCCATGCCTCGCAGAAGATGGTGCAGAAGACGACATCTGATCTGCGGCCCGAGCTGATTCGGGGAGTCGTGCTCAACGCCCGGACCGACACGTTCGTGACTCGATGGTTCCACCGGCGGCGATCTCGGGAGTAGCTCGGCGGCGAGCGAATGCGACCCCCGCTACTCGACTACTCGATGTGCTTCCTGCCGTCAGGCGTTGACCGTGACTCGACTTGACGATCGCGGTGGTCCGAAGATGGGCAAAACGGTCACCATCGATGCTTTCCCGGACAGCGTGTACCGACATCTGAGCCGGTCGGCGATCGTCTGCGTCGACATCCTGGCGTACACGACGGTCGCGGTGACGGCGGTGGCTCGCGGTCGGAGGGTCTTCATGGCTGCCGACGACCGGGAAGCCGAGGAGCTGAGAGCGACGGTGCCGGGGTCGCTCGTGCTCGCCGGCGACTCGGCTTGGATGTCCCTCGAGGCCCTCGATGTTCCGGGCGACCGGTCTCCCGTGATCCTGACCGAACGTCCGTGCAGCGATCTCCTCACCAACTGCCGCGACGCCGAAGCGGTCTACGTCAGCTGTCTTCGCAACAGCAAGGCCACCGCGGCATGGCTGTCGTCTCGGTACGACGACATCGCCGTGATCGCCGCCGGGCAGGGGTTCGACTTCAGGTGCGACGATCGTCTCGGTGCCGCGCGCCTGGCACGGGAGCTCACGACAAGTGGCTTCTCGCTGCTCGGGCAGGGAGCCGCGCAGCTGGTCAAGTACTGGGGCTCCGCCGACCCCGGGGTCATCGCTCTCGGTCGGAGCGCGCGCGACGCCAACCGGAGCGGCCGCTCAGAGGACGTCCGATTCGTCCAGAGCCACGTGGACGATCTCGACGTCGTCTGCCGATGCCGGGGCAACGAGATCCTCCCGGCTCACGTTGAGCCGGGAACGACGAACACCCAGCAAGGCCTGGGACGAAGCTCCACGGTCGTGGGGGAATCCGGGCGTTGAGGAGCTCACGGGCGCACGGCGTAAGGGCCTATTTATGCGCGGCGGTCGAGTCGTCTCTCCTGATCGGCCTTCTGACGTTGACCGCCCACTACCTCGGATCGGCTCGAGGGCCGGCGCACCTCACGTTGATGCCGCGAGTGGTGCTGGTCACACTCGTCATCCAACTCTGCCTGTACTACAACGATCTCTATGAAGATTTCGCCTGGCGACGACGGCGGGAGCTGTTGGTTCGAATCGGGAAGTCGTACGCAGTCGCTCTCGGGATCATCGCGGCACTGTACCTTCTCCTGCCTGTGCTTCAGCTGCCTCGGCGTGTCACGGTCGCATTCGTGGCGCTGGCTTTCGTTGTCCAGGTCTTCTGGCGCTTCGTCTTTGTCTGGGGCGCCGGGCACGAGGCCCTCGCCCGGCGGCTGCTGATCATCGGAACCGGCAGCTCGGCCCAACAGGTGGCCAACGAAGTCCGTCGCCGCAACCTCCTCGGCTTTCACGTGGCCGGCTTCCTGGGAGAGCACCAGGCCGAGGTCGGGCGAAGTCTCGGGGGAAGCCCGGTAGTGGGTCTGGTCGAGGATCTCGAGGCGTGCGTCGAGGCCTACGGAGTGGAAGAGATCGTCGTGGCGGTCGACGAACGGGGAACGGTGCCGATGGCGGGCCTCTTGAACTGTCGGATGGCCGGCTTGGAGGTCGAGGAGGCCGCGACGTTTCAGGAGCGCATCACGGGGAATATCCCCCTGTACAACCTCAGACCGAGCTGGCTGGTGTTCTCCCGCGGCTTCGACGTTTCTCCCCTGGTGCAGCACACGAAACGAGCCGGGGACATCCTGGCTTCGGCCACCCTCCTGGCTCTGCTCGCGCCGTTGATGGGCGTCGTCGCGCTCCTGGTCAAGCTGACCAGCGCCGGCTCGATTCTCTACCGCCAGGAGCGCATCGGATATCGGGGAAGGGTCTTCTGGCTGACCAAGTTCCGGTCGATGCAGGTGAACGCGGAGGCGGAGGGTCCGGTGTGGGCCGATTCGAAGCGCGATCCGCGGACGACGCCCATCGGCCATCAACTACGGCGATTCCGTCTCGACGAGCTGCCTCAGCTCCTCAACATCTTGCGGGGCGAGATGAGCTTCGTCGGCCCGCGCCCCGAACGAAGCCACTTCTCCGAGACACTCAGTGAGGTGCTCCCCTTCTACAAGGAGAGGGAGCGAGTGCGACCGGGGGTGACGGGCTGGGCCCAGATCAAGTTCGGGTATGCCTCGACGATCGAGGATAGCGAGCGCAAGCTGCAGTACGACCTCTACTACATCAAGAACATGTCCCTTTTTCTCGACGTCGGGATCCTCTTCGACACCTTCAAGGTGATGCTACCCCGCCGCAAAGAGCGGTAGTGCTTCCAGTGCTCAGGCCGGCATGACGCCAGTGACTCAAAGATTGCTCGACGAGCAGAATCGAACGACGGGCGTGTTCGTGCCCCACTCCTAGTATGTCGGTCGACATGCTGCGGCTCGGGACTGAGCAGAAGCAGGGCGTGCTGCTCGCCGGCTTCGTTGCCGTCGTCTTGGCGGCGGCACGGTGGATCGAGGTCAGCAAGCTGGGACCGGCCATGTCGCTCTTCGGCGCCTGCTATCTGCTGGCCCTCCTGTTCTCGTCCTTCCTCCGGCCGCACTGGTACCTGCTGCTCGTCATCGCCTACCTCCCTTTCAGCCGGATCTACCCGCTCTCGCTCCTGGTGGACGGGCTCAACATGGTCAACGTGATCCTGGTACTCGGCGGCGTGGCCTGGCTGGTGAGCCGGCGTCGTCGCCGCGGGCGACGGCGGATCGGCCTGACGGAGCCGCTCGTGGGGCTCTACACTCTGATGGGCTTGATCAGCCTGATCCCCTCGTCGATCTCAGGGATCGCTCCGATGGAGTTGTTGCGCGACTACCGGACCTGGGTAGCTCCCATCCTCCTCTTCTTCATCGCTCGGGCGCTGGTTCGCAATCGAGAGCACGCGGCGGCCATCCTGAAGGTGCTCGCCTGGACGGTCCTTCTCGTTGCGGTTCTGACCTGGAAGGAGGGGCTGGATCGGGGAGGCCGGGGCAGCATCGATTCCGAGCGAGTTCCGGGACTGTTGGAGCAGGCGAACATGATGGGCGCGTTCCTCGCCTACTACGGGGTGTCTCTTCTGGGCTTGGGCCTCACAGCGCGATCCTGGTCGCAA
>Ga0224512_10000152_pt1 | contig 74782 bp, 58 predicted proteins | sample SF_May12_sed_USG_4_FD_169103 | JGI IMG/M metagenome (GOLD analysis project Ga0224512, IMG submission 169103) | Sediment microbial communities from San Francisco Bay, California, United States - SF_May12_sed_USGS_13 | ecosystem: Environmental > Aquatic > Marine > Sediment | place: USA... | reverse complement strand
AGAACAGCTACAGTGAGAAGAGCGTCGAATTCGAACCGAGCGTGCGACTTTCCGCTCCACTGAGTGAACGCAGCATCGTGTGGGGGGCGGCATCGCGCGCAGTTCGAATGCCCTCACGCGGTGAGCAGGATGGAAGCATCGTCAGTGACGTACGGCCACCCGGTCAGCCGGACTTTCCGTTACCGGTCCCCACGGTCGTTACCGTCGTCGGCACCGAGGGCATGAAGCCGGAGGAAGTAACCGCCTACGAGTTCGGTTACCGCTTTCGTGATGATGACCTCGTGTTCGACGTTGCAATGTTCTACAACGATTTCGATGATTTGCGCAGCTTGCAGCCCGGCGCACCGATCTGTCAGCCCGGTGGTGGATTTTTGCAGATTGACCCGTCCTGTCTGGCAAGCGCTACCCATGTTGAGGTGCCGCTGTTTATTGAAAACGGATCGGCCGGCAAGACATTAGGGGCGGAGTTATGGCTGTCAAGACCGGTCACCGAGTGGTGGCGCCTGCAGGCTGCCTATACCTACTTTCGCACGGTGGAGTCCGGCGGTGCCGCTGCGGCTGAACTGGCGATCGTTGAAGACAGCCCGGATCACCAGCTCTCGGTGCGTTCATCGATGGACCTGGTGCGAGACCTCACCGTGGATCTGTGGTTACGCTGGGTGGATGAACTGGAATCTCAACAGGTCGACGCCTATTCGGCGCTCGACGTGCGGGTCGCCTGGTCGCCAAGCGCAACATTGAGCCTGGCTGCTGTCGCTCGCAACCTGTTCGCCGGTGATCATCTGGAATTCATGTCCGAACTGGTCGATCTGGCGCCTGTGCGAATCGAGCCCGAGGGATACATCGAGCTTCGCTGGAGCTTCTGAGCATGTTTGGTCAATGGTCGCCCAGGTCGAAAGCCTAATGAAGGACATTCTGACAAAGAATCGGATTGCCTTCGGTTTGGCGTTCGCCTTGTTGTTTGCGCACGGGCAGGTGCGTGCCGACACTGCGGCCGAGGTTGCCGTCAAAGCCGCCGTCATGCACAAGATAGCCAAGTTCGTGTCCTGGCCCGAGGCCGCCTTCGAATCCAGGGAGTCGCCTATCCGGTTTTGTATTCTCGACCATCACAAGATGTTTGACGCTTTGCGGAAATTTGACGACAGGCCCATACACGGCCGGCCGGTGCGCGTTCTGCATATGCCGGAAGCCGTGAATATCGCTGCAAGTTGTGACGTTTTGTACGTCAGCCCACACGAAGGTCAGACGGCGGTCGACTGGCTACAGTCCGTGGCGAACAGTCCGGTATTGACGTTCGGTGAGATCGGCACACCGGGTGCCGCTAACAGCATTGTCAAAGTCTCGATTCGTCGCGATAAAGTGCGCTTCGCGATCAATACCGATGCGAGTGACCGGGCCGGCCTCAGCATCAGCGGGCAATTATTGCAGCTGGCCGCTGCGCTCGGCGGCGGGGGCGTCTAGGGTATGACTTTGCGCAGTTTTACCAACCTGCCAATTACCAAGAAGCTGATCTTGATCATGCTGTTGACGTCGGTCACCGCGGTGCTCGTTGTCTCCGGTGTATTTGGCGCAACCGAAGCGTTGAGTTACCGCAGCAAGACGGTCAATGACGTTACGACACTTGGCGATGTCATTGGCACGAACAGCACAGCCGCGATCGCATTCGAGGACGAGGAACTGGCCAACCAGGTCCTTGCTTCACTCAGCGCAGACAGCAGCATCACCAGCGCGCACATTTTCCTCGCGAACGGCGAGCGTCTCGCGTCATACCGCGCCAATCCGGCGGACACTACAGCGACCGGCGCCAACATCAAAGAAGTCGCAGCGCTACTGAAGGACGTTCTGGCAACCGAACGTCCGATCGAGAGGTTCGATGGGCTGAATTTCATCGACGCAGTGCGACCGGTCGTATTTGATGGCGAGCTCATCGGGATCCTGCACTTGCGTGCTTCGCTCGACGAACTTGTCATGACCCTGCAACGTATTGGCGCGATGGCGATCGGCACTGTGCTGTTCGCCGTCCTGGTTGCGTACATTCTTTCATTCAGGTTGCAGGCGTTTATCTCCCGGCCGATTCTGCGTCTGTCCGATCTCATGAAGAAAGTCAGTCAGGAGCAGGATTACTCGCTGCGAGCGAAACCCTCCGGGCGCGATGAAATCGGCGTACTGATGAGCGGCTTTAACGACATGCTCGCACAGGTCAGTTCGCGTGATATCAAGTTGGCTGAGGCCAACGACCAACTGACACAGGCTGTGAAGGAGACGGTTGAAGCCAAGGAAGCCGCCGAATCGGCCAGCCGTGCAAAAAGCGATTTTCTTGCGCGCATGAGCCATGAAATCCGGACCCCGATGAACGGAGTTCTCGGGATGACCGATCTGCTGCTGAGTTCGGACCTGGGGCGGACGGAGCGCAAATTCGCCGAGACGATTCGGCAATCGGGCGATGCGTTAATGGCTCTGATCAACGACATTCTCGATATATCGAAAATCGAAGCCGGAAAGATGAAGATCGAGGAATCCGATTTTGATCTCAGAGATGTCATGGAAGGCATTGTCGATCTCCTCTACAGTCGCGCCCATAAACAGGGCGTTAATCTGATCAGTGTTATCTCTCCGGATTTGCAGACGCGGGTTCAGGGAGATTCGATACGGCTGCGACAGATACTGATGAACCTGGTCGGAAACGCTGTGAAATTCACGCATCAAGGCGAGATCATCCTTGAACTGAAACTTCAGGAAACGTCGGACAGACAGTCGCTGTTCCGCTTCGAAGTTCGCGACACCGGAATCGGAATCGACAAACAGCACCTGGATCTCATATTCAGCCGTTTCTCACAGGCCGATTCGTCGACTACCCGCCAATATGGGGGCACCGGTCTCGGGCTTGCCATATCGAGGCAGCTCGTTGAACTCATGGGCGGAGAGATAGGTGTCGCCAGTGAACCCGGAGAAGGTTCGACATTCTGGATTTCGTTACCCCTGCAGCACGCGGCCGGGACGGTACCGGACATTGCGGACGACTTCCTGCCCATGCCCGGCATTCGCGCATTGATCGTCGACGATAACCAGACCAACCGAGAGGTATTGCAGCAGCAATTGCGTGCCTGGGAAATTCAGGTCAATGCAGCAGCCGACGCACAAGCGGCGCTGGATATCATGCGCGCGTCCGCCGAAGCGGGCCGGTGGTTCGATCTGGTATTGCTCGATTACTTCATGCCAAAAAGAGATGGACTTCAGCTGGCCGCCGACATACGTGACTGCTCCGATCTCGGTGAGCCGTGCCTGATCATGTTGAGCTCTGCCGGGTCCGAGTACGACGAGACGGCGATGATCGAGGCGGGCGTCGATTTGTATCTGTCGAAACCGGTCCGTCGTGCGGTTCTGTACGAATCGATCACGGAGGTACTCGAACCCGATCGCACGAGAACCACCAACGTGCATCCACGGACTATCGACAAAGCAGATGACAAGGTAGAAATGAATCTGCGTGTGCTGGTGGTAGAAGACAACCCGACCAACATGAAAGTCGCGCGTCATGTGCTGGCTTCGCTCGGTTGCCAGGTCGTTGAAGCCGAAAACGGCCAGGAGGCGTTGCGTGCGATCGACCAGCACGAATTCGATGTTGTGCTGATGGACTGTCAGATGCCGGTAATGGATGGCTACGAGGCAACGGCGCAGCAAAGGCAACGCGAAAGTCGTGAAAACCGCCAAAGACTGCCCATCATCGCACTGACGGCAAATGCTCTGCCGGAAAGCCGGCAAGAATGCCTTGATGCAGGCATGGACGATCATATCAACAAGCCGTTTACACGAGAAACGCTGATGGTGACGATGTCCAGGTGGTGTCGGCCAGACGACGTTTCCGATGCCGAGATCGCTGTGGTCCCGGATCGCCGCGCCAGCAACGATGATGATTCGATCCTGGATCCGGAGGCGCTCGATCAAATTGCCGAACTCGACCCGGGAAATGGTGGTGAGTTGGTGAGCAGCGTAATTTCAACCTACGTCGAAAATGCGGAACTGCTGATGCAAGAGCTACACGATTCGATGCAGGCAGGCAACACGGACGGGGTAATCAGAGCAAGTCATTCCCTGAAATCATCAAGCGCCAGCGTTGGCGCTGTGCGGCTCGCCGAATTGATGCGCCTTATCGAACAGGGGGCCAGGGAATCGAATAGTGACATCGTGCTGGGCAACATCGAGCAGGCTCAAATCGAGTACGAATCGGCCATCGGTCAATTGCTGGAAATCAAACGCGAGGCCGCCGCATGACAGACCTGGTGGCTCCAAACAACCGAATTCTCATTGCCGATGATGATCCGACAATGAGAAAAGTCATGCGCGCAGCGCTTGAGAAAGACGGTTACCACGTCGTTGACGTCGAAAACGGTGCATTGGCGACCGAGGCGTTTTCAGACCTCGTGCCGGCCGTGGTACTCCTTGATGTCGAGATGCCCGTCCTGGATGGTTTTGCGGCTTGTCGCCAGATAAGGGATCTGCCAAACGGCCGAAGTGTGCCGATCGTCATCGTGACCGGACGCGAGGACGTCGATGCCGTAAACAGTGCATACGATGCCGGGGCGACAGACTTTCTGACGAAACCGATTAACTGGCCGATTTTCAGTCACCGCATTCGCTACATCATGCGTGCCGGCTCCGATTACCAGAGATTACGGCAGAGTGAGGCGAAGAACGAAGCATTGCTAAGAGCAATGCCCGATACGTTCGTCATTCTTTCGCCGGAGGGAGAAATCGTCGACTATTTGCCGGGCAAGCTACACCACATGCTGCCCCACCCAAGTCGTGACAACATCAGTTTGCAGGAATTCCTGCCTCGCCGCGTTGCCTACGTCTGGCAGGTGTCGAATAACGCCGCATTGAGAACAGGTAAATTGCAGCGCCTCGATTTCTCGCTGGAGGGTGACGACAACGAAATATTCAGTTACGAGGCCCGATTCGTACCCTACGTTGACGACCGGATACTCGTATCTGTGTCGGAGATAACAGAGCGCAAAAAAGCCGAGCAGCAAATTCATCGTCTCGCCTACTATGACAGCCTGACCGGCCTGCCAAATCGTCAGTACTTTCGCGAACAACTGGCACGTATGATCAAAGAGGCTGAGTCCGTCGATGGGAAGATCGCAATCCTCTACGTCGATCTGGATAACTTCAAACGCATAAACGACACACTGGGTCACACGTTTGGCGACGGCGTCCTGCAGGCCATCGCAAAGCGTCTCAAGGGCTGTATACGCAATACACTATCTGAATCGACGGAGTCGCACGGTCCGCTTGGCCTCGCACGGCTTGGCGGTGATGAATTCGTTGCGGCTATAGAAGGGGTAGAGGACGAGGACGTGCTGGCCAGCGTCGCCGAACGCATTCGAAAGCGTCTGCGTGAGCCGGTTTCGTACATTGGCCACGAATTCGTCGTTACACCGAGCATCGGCATTGCCATGTATCCGCAGGATGGCGAAGACGCGGAGGACCTGCTCAAGCACGCGGACGTTGCGATGTACCAGGCGAAAGGTGCCGGCCGCGACAGCGTACGGTTTTACTCGGGAACAATGAGCGTCCGCTCGCTCGCTCGCCTGCATCTCGAGACGGAATTGCGCCAGGCCGTAGCGAATGATGATCTGGAGTTGCACTACCAGCCCAAATTCGATCTGAGTACCGGCCAATTATCCGGTGTCGAGGCGCTGCTCAGATGGCAACATGCGGATGGCGGTTTTATTCCTCCCGATCAATTCATTACGATGGCAGAAGAAACCGGACTGATCTTGCCGATCGGCGAGTGGGTCCTGAAAACGGCATGTCACCAGGCGCACGCCTGGCAGAGTCGATTCGAACGTGACCTCTGTGTCGCCGTCAACATTTCCAGCCAGCAGTTTTATCAAAGCGATCTTCGCAAAACGATCATGAAATCGTTGTTTGAAGCCGCATTGAAGCCCAACTTGCTGCAACTCGAACTGACCGAGAGCATTCTCATGCGCGATATCAACGATACAATCGCAACGCTGGACTACCTGAAAGAGATCGGGGTCACGATTGCGATCGATGACTTCGGCACCGGCTATTCATCGCTAAGTTATCTGAAGCGCTTTCCATTGGATCTGCTGAAGATCGACCGTTCCTTCGTCAACGAGATAACCCTGCGCAATGACGATGCGGCAATTTGTTCAGCCATTATCGCGATGGCGCACCAGCTCGGTTTGCTCGTTATCGCCGAAGGTGTTGAAACCAATGCACAGGTAGAGTTTCTTCGCGGCCAGGGTTGTGATCAGGTTCAGGGCTACCTGTTCGGCAAGCCTGTGCCGGCAGACGAATTTGAGGTCAGGTTTCTGGCCGAGTCGGCCGAAATTATCGACTTCAAATCCGCTGGCTAATCCGCCGCACCCTCGGGCGTAGCCAGCGTCGCTTTTGCAATCGTGCAAGCCGGCACAGAGGGTCTCCAGTGGCCGGGCATGATGCCCGAAACCCGTTTGCCCAACCGACCCTTTCGCGACCGATTTCCTGTGCGGCGACCGTCTCAGTGAACGGGAAGCCTCGCTTCGGCTTTGGATCACGACGTCGGGGGAAGATGAAGATGGCTAATTCATTAAACAATTCAATCGCTTACTTGTTTTCTCTCGGTGCTTTGATCGCTCCTTTGGTGCACGCAGAAGACGAGCCGCAGAACGAATACGGATTGCGCGCCAATGTCCTGTTGGGTGATGGCACACCCGCGAACGACATTTTGGGTATCGGGCTGATCGGGCGGCGGTATCTCGATCACGGTTGGTTCATCGGTGGGTCCCTGGATACCTACGCCTACGACTTCGAACGGCCCGCCGCGCTGCTGGACATCACGCAGGACCCGGATTCGGCCGTCATCGATGCGGATGCCAAAGCAACGGTACTCGGCGGCTTTCTTGGCCGTGAATACGGTGACGCGAATACCGGCTTTCGCTGGTTCTGGACGCTTGGACTGGGCGCCGGAACCTCGAGCGTGAATGACCTCCGCGGCGCCGTCGACGGGGGTGGAACATTTGATCTCGAATTCGACACAGGTACTGACATTCAGCTGATGAGCACGCTGGGCACGTCCTGGTATTTCAGTTCAAAATGGTCGGCGAGTTTCACCGCTCGATTCGAGCATCACTTTACCGACATCAGGATCACCGATCGCGTGAGCGGTGCCACACGGAGCATCGATTCGCAGTCGCCGCTTGGCGGTTACGTCAGTATCAACTACCGGTTCTGACCTGCGTTCTAGTCGTTCTTGCGCAGGTGGAAGTCGAAGGATTCGCGCTCCGAGCCGTAGCGATTGTTGATCCACAGGATCAGCATCCCTTCGACCCAATGAGCGTTTTCGATGCCGCCGAGATCGATCGCCTCGAGGCCCATGCCGTCAATCAATTTGGCGACGGTCTCTTTCGCACTGTCGCTGTTGCCGACGAGCGGAATGCTCACGGGACCGCCGCTTTCGTCCGGATCGATCATGGTCTTCCAGTTGAGCGTATTGAATGCCTTGACCACGTAGGCTCCTGGCGCAGCCTTCTGGATGATTTCGGCATTCGACGTCGTAACCGCGTGTTCAAATCCGAGCGACGTTTTTTTCAGCGGATTTGTGGGATCGATGATGATTTTGCCCGACAGATCACCAAGGCTTTTCGTTATCTCTTCGACCAGCATCCCGGGCACTGCAAGTACCACGATGTCCGCCTGGCTGGCGGCCTTGATCTGGGTTGTCGCTGACGCGGCGTCACCCGTGTCCTCGACGAGTTGTCGCACGGCATTCGTCGACGGGTTCCGCGAGCCATAGACGATTTCGTGGCCCTGGGCGGCGAACTCGGGACCTAGCGCGCGCGCGACGTTGCCAGTGCCGATAATCGCTATCGTATCGGCCTGTGCGCTGGCCAAAGTGGCGAGAAACAGGGCCGCGAGGATCGGATTAAGCATTCGCATTGTCTTCACCGTATTGCTGCGGAGGAATGCAGGGATTATAAATCGTGTGCCGGTACCTTATCTATTGCCGCGGCGCAGTCGAGAAGCGGTGGCATTTAGGATATCGTTCTCCCACTATGCTGAAAGTCACAGAACTCTCCAAGAATTACGGCGACTTCGTTGCCGTGGACAAGATCAGTTTCGAATCGGGCAAGGGTGCGGTTTTTGGCTTACTCGGCCCGAACGGAGCCGGCAAGTCGACGACGATAAACTGCATCTCCGGATTGCTGCAGCCCTCATCGGGACACGCGTCGGTCGCCGGTCACGATGTCGTGACCGATGGCAAGGCTGCACGGCGCAACCTGGGCGTGGTGCCGCAGGAACTGGCGCTGTACGAGGACTTGCCGGCGGTTGACAACCTGCGTTACTGGGGCAAGGCCTACGGCCTTCGTGGAGCGGAACTCGAGTCACGTGTCGTTGCAGTACTCGAGACAATCGGATTGGGCGATCGCGCCCGGGGCCTGCCCAGGGAATTTTCGGGTGGCATGAAACGACGCCTTAATTTTGGTTGCGGCATCGTGCACAAACCCGAAGTGATACTGCTGGATGAGCCAACGGTTGGCGTAGATCCGCAGTCGCGGGCGCGTTTGTTCGAAATGGTCGAGGCCGAACGCGATGCCGGAGCCTGCATACTCTATACGACGCATTACATGGAAGAAGCGGAGCGGCTCTGCGACTCGATTGCGATCATCGATCACGGCAAACTCATCGCGCAAGGATCGGTCGATGAGCTTCGCGCCAAGCTGGGCGCTCGGGACGTGTTGCAGCTGAGCGGCAGTTTTCCGGTTGATGCGACCCGACTCGCGATCGATGCGCTCATCGAACGGCACACCGGCGACCTCGAGCTCATTTCGCAAGCGGAAGATAACGTTACGCTCACATTGTCGCAGGCATCGCAGCACCTGCCTGCGATATTCGACGCCGTATCCGGCGCCGGCGGCGACGTCAGCGAAACAAGTCTGCGAAGCCCGAACCTCGAAACCCTGTTCCTGTTATTGACCGGCAAGGAACTGCGCGAGTAGGTCGATGAAATTCGCGCTCACCTCATTCAGGAAAGATCTCGCCAGATGGCGTCAGGACGTCCTGGCGACACTGATATGGATCGCGATCCCGCTGATGATTGGTGGGCTCATCACGGCCTTGATGAGCGGCCAGGGTGTCAGGCCACACGGTGTCCTGCTGATGGTCGACCAGGACGAGTCGTTTCTCAGCGGCTTCATTGCGGGCGCCTACAGCGCGGGTGAGCTCGGTGAACTCATTTCGGTCGAGAAAACGACTCTGGACGAAGGCACCGAGCGCGTCAACGCTGGAGAGGCGAGTGGTCTGCTGATCATACCGAAGGGGTTCGGCGCCGCGTTTCTTGATGCCGAGTCGGTGACCATCACGCTGAAAACCAATCCTTCACAGACCATTTTGCCGGGCATCATCACGAACGTGACTGAAATTCTGCTCGATGCGGGATTCTATGCGCATCAGCTGTTCGGTGATCAAATCAGGTCCATCCAACTGATGGGCGACAATCCGGGCGATGCGGTCGTGGCCGCGATGGCGATTGCGTTGCAGAACAAGATCGAGACGGTCGCACCGCAGTTATTTCCGCCGATTATCGATATTGAAATCATCGAGCCACCTGCCCAGGAACCGGGAGTACCGTTGGCGTTGTTGTTCCTCCCGGGCATCATTCTGATGTCGGTCATGTTCGCTGCAAACGGCATCGCCAGTGACTACTGGCGCGAGCGCGAGCAAGGCACATTAAGACGACTGGTATTCGCCCCCGCACGGCTCGGCGGGTTCGTGGTCGGCAAGGCCCTGGCTGCCGCCGTGATTATCGGCATGGTCGGAGGACTGACTCTGCTGATCGGTTTTATTTACCACGGCATCGCCTGGAACAAGCTGCCCGCGTCGCTACTGTGGATATCGGTGTCCGGCGTCGCATTGTTTTCGTGGTTTGCCGCACTGCAAATGTCGTTCAGCAGCCGGAAGACAGCCAGCATCATTTCGTCGATGTTGTTGTTTCCATTGCTGATGGTGGGCGGCAGCTTTTTCCCGCTCGCGGTTTTGCCTGGCTGGATTGCGCTGCTGGGTCGTGCCTCGCCGAATGGCTTCGTCGCGGATCGACTGACGACCGAAATCACGCAGTCAGGATCCTGGGCTATTGATCTCAACAGTTGGCTGATCGTGCTGCTGGGAGCGGTGCTGGGGCTTTCAACCTGTGCCTGGCGACTCAGAACCGGGTTTGCCCGCGCATGAAGAACGCAATCTTCATTGGCTTGCACGATATTCGCTATCAGATGCGACAGGGTGGCACGCTGGTGTGGTTGTTCGTCATGCCGCCGATCTTCTTCTATTTCATCGGCACCGTAACGACCGGCTTCCAGGGCGGAATGACCGGCAGCGATGCAACGCCGATCGTCGTCGCGGCGGACTCGCCCGGTTTTCTGCAACAACAAATCGATTTGCGCTTAAGAGAAAATGACTTCATTACCGATTGGCGCAGTGAGCTTGTGCCCGACGCCGAAGGCAACGTCCCTGCTCGCGTACTGACATTCGGACCGGGACTCAGCGAGCATGTCGTCGCCGGCGAGCAAGTCATGGCCAGCTACAATACGCAGGCTTCGTCGTTATCCCGCGATTACGAAGCCATTCGCATCCAGCGCAGCTTGTATACTGCGCTTGCCGACATCGTGACGGCGAATGCGCGCTCGGACGAGCCGCTGTCCGCCGCGGCTCTCGAAGAACTCAATGCGGAGACGCGTGTCTGGCAACTCGACGTTTCGACAGCCGGACAACGGCAGATCATTCCGAGCGGCTTCGAGCAGGCGATTCCGGGCATTCTGGTCATGTTTACGCTGCTGGTATTGCTGACCAGCGGCGCGTCGATGCTGGTGCTGGAGCGACAGCAAGGTCTGTTACGGCGTTTGGCGTCCGCACCGATGACGCGCACAGAGGTGGTTGCGGGCAAATGGGGCGGACGCATGGTCCTGGCCGCTATTCAGATTGGTTTTGCCGTCGTCGTAGGGACATTCGTATTCAGAATGCATTGGGGCCCGGATGTTGGCATGATCGTGATCGTCCTGGCTGCCTGGGCGGCATTTTGTGCATCGGCTGGCCTGCTTCTCGGAAGCCTGGCGAAGACGGAGGGACAGGCGTCGGGCCTGGGCGTATTGTTCGCCAATTTATTGGCCGCTCTCGGCGGCTGCTGGTGGCCGATCGAAGTCACGCCCGGCTGGATGCAGGGATTACAAAAACTCATGCCAACAGGATGGACCATGGATGCGCTACACAAACTCATCAGTTTCGAGGCAGGTGCCATTTCGGCGATTCCACATGTCATTACCCTGCTTGTCGCTGCGCTCGCCGTCGCTGCTCTTGCGGTTAACCGGTTTCGCTACGAATGAATAAGGTCGCTATCGCCAATTGGGACGACCTCCAGGATCGCGAACCGGCGCATGCGTTGGTCGGCGATGTCGATCTCGTTGTCGTTCGCTTCGACGATGCGGTATCTGTCATGTATGGGCGCTGTGCACACCGCGGCGCGCTGATGGCCGACGGCTTCGTCAAAGGTGACAACCTGATATGCGGCGTGCATTTCTGGGATTATCGCCTCGACACGGGTGTCAGCGAATACAAGCACAGCGAAACACTGCCGAAGTTCGCATCGTGGGTGGAACAGGGCAAGGTGCTGGTCGATGAGGAAGAGATCAGGGCCTGGTCGCAGCGCCATCCGCAGCCCTATCAGCGTGACGCCTATCAGGGCGTGTACCAGGATCACACGGGCAGCAGCGACGAGCCCTACGTCAAGTATATTCGCAGGCTTGCGGATGAGGGCCTGAGCAAAGTGGGTCATCACGGTCCGGCGGCGGCCATGGGCGTGTCACGCAAGCAGTTACCCAGGTGGGACGACATTCAATTTGTCGTTGGGCAGCTGCACAAACTGCCGCTGCTCGATGAAGACCCTGTTGGCACCGAAGTCGTCATCGGCGCGAACGCGGATAAACCGTTGCGACTGGACATACCTCTGTTCGTCTCTGACATGAGCTTCGGCGCGTTGTCCGAAGAAGCCAAAGTTGCTCTCGCGAAGGGCGCCGAACAAGCCGGCACGGGCATCTGTTCGGGTGAGGGCGGCATGCTGCCCGAGGAACAGGCAGCGAACAGCCGCTATTTTTATGAGTTGGCGTCCGCACGCTTCGGATTTTCCTGGGACAAGGTGCGGAAAACGCAGGCGTTTCACTTCAAGGGCGGTCAGGGCGCGAAGACGGGCACGGGTGGCCATCTGCCGGGAGAAAAGGTCAAAGGCAAGATTGCCGCGGTTCGCAACCTGCCTGAAGGTCATGCGGCGATTTCGCCGGCGCGGTTTCCCGACTGGACCGAACTCAGCCAATTCAGGGAATTCGCTGCCGAGGTACGCGAACGGACCGGCGGTATTCCGGTCGGATTCAAACTCTCGGCGCAACACATTGAAAAAGATATCGACGCGGCGCTCGAGATTGGCGTCGACTACATCATTCTCGATGGACGTGGCGGCGGCACCGGTGCGGCGCCGTTGATATTTCGCGACAACATCTCGGTGCCTACCATTCCCGCACTGGCGAGAGCCAGAAGACATCTCGATGTGTCAGGCGCAGCCGGCGTGACCCTGGTGATTACGGGCGGGCTCAGGCACCCGGCAGACTTTGCAAAGGCAATGGCGCTCGGCGCCGATGCAGTTGCCGTATCGAACGCGGCCATTCAGGCCATCGGCTGCGTCGGCATGCGCGCCTGCCATACGAACAACTGCCCGGTTGGCATCGCGACACAAAAACCCCACTTGCGCGAGCGCCTGCCCGTCGACATCGCCGCCGAACGCCTGTCGCGATTCTTCCGCGCGTCGGTCGATCTGATGTGCGTACTTGCCAGAGCGGCGGGGCACGATCATCTGCAGGGCTTCAATCCGGACGATCTGACCACGTTCAATACCGATATGGCACGACTTGCCGGTATTGCGTATGGCGGTGTGAATGGTCCCTGAGAAGCGGGTTCTGCTCGGCTGTGTCTGCGGATTGTTGCTGGCGACAAGCGGTCTGCGTGCGACCGTTCACGACGACTTTCATCACGTCGCTCAGATCAACAAAGCCTCGATCGTCATGCTGGCCGAAGAAGGCCTGGTGCCTGCCAAACTCGCCGCAAAGATCGCGGCGGGTATTGCCACGGTCATCGACGAGCAGAATCGGGCGGGTAGCATTCGCTCGAGCAACTACCTGGATTTCGAGGCGCGCCTGCTCGAAGTGGCTGGCGCCGAGGCGTCCCGCCTGCACACGGGTCGCAGCCGCCAGGACATCGGATCGACCTATCGGCGCATGGCGCTGCGTGAAGCGCTGCTGGGAACCTGCGACGCGTTGCTCGCGGCCCGCCTGGCGCTGCTCGAACTGGCCGCGCAGCATGTCGATACGATCATTCCTGCCTATACGCACGGCGTGCAGGCACAGCCGACGTCGCTGGCCCACTATCTGCTGGCATTCTCGGCCGCCTTCGAGCGCGACGCGGAGCGACTGCAGCAAAGCTATGCCAGATTGAATGTCAGTCCTCTTGGCGCCGCCGCGCTCGGCACATCCGGATTTCCAATCAATCGCCAGCGTCTCGCTGATTTGCTCGGTTTCGATGCGGTCGTCGAGAATTCGTACGATGCGAATCTGGTGTCGTCTGTCGATTCGAAGATCGAATTCGCGAGCGCACTGTCGACGTCAGCCATTGTAGTGGGGCAGTTGATGCAGAATCTGCACACGCAATACCACAATCCGTCGCCGTGGATTCTGCTCGAGGAGGCGCGGACAGACGTCAGCAGCATCATGCCGCAGAAACGCAATCCGCGGCCGCTCGACCGCGTGCGCCTGCTCGCGACGGCCGTGGTAGGCAGCGCGCACACCGTCACGCTGAATGCGCATAACACCAACAGCGGCATGAACGACTATCGGCCGGGGACCGAGGCGTTGCATACGGCAGAGCAGGCCCGGGAAATGTTCCGGGCCTACGTTGACGTGATGACGCACCTGATCGTCGACAAGGACCGGGCACTTGAAGAGGTCGACATCGATTACTCCACGATGACGGAGGTCGCTGACGTGTTGCTGCGGCATGCCGACATACCTTTTCGGATCGGTCATCACTACGCATCTGAGCTGACGACATACGGCCGCGCCGCGGGCAAACGTCCGAAGGACCTGTCGGACGAAGAGCTGCTTTACGTCTATAAGGAATCCACGGGTGACGACTTGCCGGTCGATGTCGAGTTGATCAGACAGGCGATGGACCCGGCCGCGATGGTGCGCCGGCGCAGAGGCCTCGGTGGCCCGCAGCCCGCGGAAGTATTGCGCATGCTGGCCCGGCACAACGTATCGCTGCAAGGGCAGTTCGAATGGCTGCATGCATCGCAGCAGCGCTTGCGGTCATCGATCGCCATGCTCGATCGCGAGTTTTCGGGACTTCAGTAAACTGTCCCGAATTGCGGGAATGGGGGCCGCTGTGGCACATTGAGCTGGCAGCCAGGGGGGAGCCAACGTCATGCAGCCATCGCACGAATGGTTTGACGAACTCGTCGAAGAGACAAGAATCGGACTGACAGACTGTGTCCGGCGCATTGTCTCGTCTCCGGATGACGTGCAGGGCATCTTGCAGGATGCCTACCTGAAGGTGTTTGTCGCTCTGCGCAAGGACCGCCCTGGCGGTCACGCGCCGGTTGCATTGCTTTACAGGGCCGCGAGAAATATCGCGATTTCCCGGCTGCGCCATCAAAAGGTGGTGCGGCACTCGATTTCCGCTGTCGAGGTTGCCGAGGAGCTGCGTGGCGACAGCCCCACCACGGAACAACAGATCAGCGCGAGCCAGAAACTGAACGAGTTGCTGTTGATCATCAATTCTCTGCCACCAAGGTGTCGTGACGTGTTCGTTCTGCGCTGGATCAAAGGTTTGAGTCAACGCGCAATTGGCGAGCAGCTCGGTATCTCCGTAAGTACGGTCGAGAAACACCTGGCCAAAGGACTGCGTTATTGCAAGGACGAGATTCAGCACAGCAGCAAGACTGCCGCTGCGGCGCTGCCCGCCGATCTCCGCGCCAGGTTGACGGGGACGGACGCATGACCGTGTTCAGTGACCTGTTCGGGCAGGACATTCCCGAAATCGTGCTCGAGGACGCCGCGACGTGGATGGCAATGCTGGACTCGGACAGCTGCAACGCGGCGGATCAACTCGCGTTCGCTCGCTGGCTCGACGAAGACCTGCGTCATCGGTTGGCGTTTGAAGAGCTCTCGGAAGTGTGGGCGCGACTCAAGACTCTGGCGGATGTAGAACCATTGATGGAACGCGGCAACATCGTGCGATTGCAGAGTGCGGCGTCGCCGGGTGCAGAGTCGAACGCGGCAGCGGCGGTGTCCGGAGGAAGCGGTTGGTCGGCAATTGCGGCCACGGTCATCATCGCCCTCGGCGTTGCAATGCATCTTGTATTTTCAGTGGCGGGCGAGGAGTTGGCTACGGAAGTGGGTGAGTCCAGACATATTGTGTTGAACGACGGCTCGATGCTCGAGATGAATGCCCGTACCACGATGCAAGTCGTTATCGATGACTCCCGCCGCGAAGTGCAAATGAGCAGGGGGGAAGCCGTCTTCCACGTCGCCAGTGACAGTCGCCCGTTCGTCGTGCGGACCGCTATGGGCACGATCGCTGCTCTGGGAACGACGTTCAATGTGGAAGTCGACAATGAGTTGCTCGAGGTCTCGGTCATTGAAGGGCAGGTGTCCGTGATGAGTAACGAGTCGCCGCTACCGCTGACTGAGTACGATGGCGACGTTGATATTCGTCTTGCACGAAGTGTGGCCCATCTCGGCGCTGGCGAATGGCTCGAGGTCTCCGGCTCCACACAACGTCAAAGAGTTCTGGGTACCGAGGAATTCAGGAAGAGGCTGTCGTGGCGTTCCGGAGTGGTGTCGTTCGAGGAACAACCCTTGCAGGCAGTGGTCGAGGAAATGCGCCGTTATAACCACGTGTCGATTCACGTGGCAGATAGTGCGCTAAGTGGTCTGAAGATATCCGGCGAGTTCAAGACCGGAGACACGAGAGACTTTCTGGATCGCTTGCGGGACGAATACGGCATTGTCGTTGACGATCGCCACGTCGACTGGATCGTGCTGCGCAGTCGCTAGGCCGCCAGCTGACTGGCCGCGGGCTGCCCTGACACGGCCTGCGCGACTTCTTCGCCCGACGCACACGCGAGCGTCCAACCCAGCGTACCGTGGCCGGTATTCAGGTACAGGCCGGTCACAGACGTCGGTCCAAGCAACGGTCGACCATTAGCCGTCAATGGTCGAAAACCTCCCCACGCGCGGTTGGGCGATGTCTGGTAGTCGGCCGCACAGGGCGCGACGGCGCCGGCAACATGAAGCAGCTTTGCCACCCTCTGTGCGTCCTTTGACGTGCGAAATCCGACAAAATCGGCGAATCCCGCGATGCGCACTTGCTCGCCGATGCGACTGATGACAAAACGTCTGCTGAAGTCGGTCACGCTCACCGAATTGGTGTGTTGTCCCCGACGCAGCGTCACGCTGTAGCCGCGCACTGGATAGATGCCTGGATCGATGCCCAGTGGCTTGAGTAATCGCGGGCTCGACGCGCCAAGGCAGACGACCACGGCGTCGACGTCGATCGGTCCGCGGCTTGTATCGACAGCCCGAACCCGACCATTCTCGGTGATGATTTCATGGATTGCCGTGTTCAGGCTCAAACGACAACCCGGCCGATCAGTCAATTGCCGCGCAAGAGCAACGGTAAACGCCTGCGAATCGCCGACATCGTCGCCTGGCGAATGGACGGCTCCCGCGTATCGGCCGGTCATGTACTGGATAGCCGGCTCGATATCGATGGCCTCAGCGAGGCTTATCACATCGGCCCTGAATCCGAATTCAGCCTTCAATTTGCTGTTGCGGGCAGCGGCTCGCATTTCCTTGTCACTTGCTAACAGGATGATTTTGCCGGCGCTGCGATGCGAGAAGTCCATGTCGAGCGTTGGCACGAGTTCACCCATCAATTGCTGCGAGCGCCGTGCCAGTCGCAGATTAACACGAGTATTTGCAGCAGCCTTGCTCGCGGTGCACTCGTTGATGAACGCCAGCCCCCAGCGCAGCAGATCCGCGTTGATTTGCGGACGTACCCGAACGGCGCTGTCGAATCCAGCGAGCAATGCCGGCAGCTTCGCCAGGAACGCCGGGTTTGCCATCGCATCCATGTAGCTGTAGCTGAGCTGGGCGCCGTTCGCAAAACTGCAGCCCTGCGCAACCGCATTCTCGCGTTCGATAACAGTCACTTCGTGGCCCGCCTCAGCCAGATACCAGGCAGTCGTCACGCCAACGACACCAGCTCCCAGGACTGCGATGTGCATAGCTGCTCCCGACTTTAGATAACGGTCGCGATCATGTTACTGATGTGCTCTGCGGTCCGGCCAATGTCCTTTTGATGTGCGCCCATAACCGCAGCTTATGGCTGCTTTGTTATCGCAGGTAGCCGGTCATGACGATTCGCAGGTGATCGATGAATCGTCGGCTGAGTATGGACAAGGGCATGCTGTCGGCGCTCACGACCTCGACCGAATAGCGCAGGGGTGGATCCAGCGGCCAGCTCCGGATATTTTCCCCTGCGGTCGAATACGCTGTGAACGCATCGACGATTGATGCACCGACGCCTTTGACAACCAGCGCTTTCGCGATGTGATAAGTCTCCGTATAGACGATCGTGTCGAGGTCGACGTCGCAGCCCTCCAGGTGGCTCGACAGCAGTCGGCCGAGCGGGCCGCGACCGCTGAGGCTGATGAAAGGAAGCTCGGCCAGTGATTGAACCGTGACCCGGGCCTGGTCGCCAAAATCGATATTTTTCGGCGTAATGGCAACAAATTCGCCGCTCGCGATTGCCTCTGTCAGCAGACCTGGCACAGGCACCGGATTGAACGCAAGACCGATATCGACACGGGACTCGAGCAACGCATCGGCGATTTCATCGTGGTGCAGTGTCTCGATCTCGAAAACGGTGTCGGCATGATCGTCGAGATAGGAACTGATGGCCGTCGGCAGGAAATCCACACCAAATGCCGGGGTTGCCGCGATGCGCACCTTGCCAACGTCGGACGCGCGCAGATTCGCGGCAACATGCCTGAGCTGTTCGACATGCTCGAACACGTTTGCGACCAGGCCAAACAGCCGGTCTGCCTCGGGGGTCGCGACGAGCTTGCCTTTGACCCGGTCGAACAAGGCATAGCCGAGTTGCTGTTCCGCATGTGCCAGGACCTTACTGACCGATGGTTGCGAGACGTTGAGAATTTTCGCAGCGTTGGTCATGGACCCGCTGGTGTAAATCGCGTGGAATACCTCGATTTGCCGCAATCGCATGGCCGCAGCCTCCCCATAACTACTGGTTATACCTTAGCCGAATCGCGGCCTGAAAACACCGAGAAATTGATTTACTCCATAACCCGGACTCATGGGTGGGCAAAGTCAAGTCATTGGCCCACGACCCCGGGCCCTGCTAGCTTGGGCGCATACGGCAAATATTTCGCCTGGATAGCGGATTTTGCAGCGGTCGCGCGTTATACACCTAATAGAGCGCATTTGTGCGCTCGTCGCCGGGCAGAGAATCCGGCCACAAGCAGGGGGAGAAAACATGTCAGTCCAGAGCACATTTCCGTGCGGTATTCGCCGTGCCACATCGCTCCTGAGTGTGTTCGCATTGCCATTGGCAGTTGGCAATGCGCTGGCACAGGACGAAGCCGCCGATGACGACTCGCGTATCGACGAGGTCGTCGTTACCGGAACGCAGATCAAAGGCGCAAGGATCTCTGACGCACTCGCCGTGTCGGTCGTCACCGCGGAGGATATCGAGATTCTCGGCGTCGACTCGGGTGATGAGTTGCTCGAGTTCATGGCTGAGCAAGGGTCGAATTTTCATACTGAGGCGGAGAACATCAGTGGCGGCGTAAACTCGGCCCGCGGTGATATGGGTGCTTACAACCTGAGAAACCTCGGTACGGGCAACACGCTGGTGCTGCTTAACGGCAGACGCATGGTCAATGCAGCCAGTTACCAGACGGAGCTGGTCGGCGGTAGTTTCGTCCCTGTGAACTCGGTCAACTCACAGTCACTGCCCGTGTTTGGTTTGGAGCGTGTTGAAGTGCTGCGCGATGGTGCTTCGGCCATTTACGGTGCTGATGCTGTCGCCGGCGTCGTGAACTATGTCATGAAAAAGGAGTATGAGGGCCTTAGCCTCAGGGCCAGATACAATGCCTATGACGGACTGCCCAGCACGAACCAACGACTGACAGTCGAGTGGGGCAGGAATTTTAACGGCGGTAATACCAACTTCAGCCTATTCGCGGACTATTATCATCGCGATCGCATCAACTCGCAGGATGATCCGAAATGGGCCAACGATGACTATCGTCGATTGCTGCCCGAAGGCTCGCCGTGGGCCGAGCCGGATTGCGAGGATCGGGATGTAAACGGCGGTGATGATGCCTGCACGCGATTTTATAACAGCAGCACCAACTCCGAGTACGGTCAGTTCGATATCAACACCAGCGTCAATCCGAGCAGTAATCGGGATCGCTATGGCCTGGTCGGCAATGACATCACCGATACGGCGGGAGAGTTTCAGGTTTATCCGGTCGGCCACCCGGACTGTGACTGGGCGTTTTACCCCGGAGCCGGCGTGTGCGGTAATGATGATGATGCCCCAATTTATCGCTATAACAACAACGAAGATCGGGACCTCTTTTCAGACCTCGACAGGGTTAACGTATTTGCGTTCCTGAATCATGAATTTGCCAGCGGCGTCGAAAGTTTCACGGAAGTTTCGGCGTACCTGTCCTACACCAATACGATACGGCATGCCTCGGCGAGACTGGGTAGCGTCGCAAAATACCAGGTGCCGGCGGAGAATTACTGGAATCCGTTCGGGGTCTGCACGCTTGCTGATGGCAGCGACAATCCGAATCGACTGCCATTCGAACTGATTGGAGACGATACCAACGGCGGCGTGCCTTGTGCGGGCTTTGATTTGAGTATCGATAATTACAGATGGACCCAGGTGCCACGTATAGTCGACAACGACGGCGAGACGTTCAGAATTCTGCAGGGTTTTCGCGGTGAAATGGGCAGCTGGGACTGGGAAGGCGCTGTCAGTTGGTCGCGCGCAACCAAGGAAGACGTCACCCACAATCGTATTTCGAATACGATTATCACGCAGATGCTCAATGACTCCACACCGTCAGCCTATAACCCGTTCATCGGTCGCGACGCCGATATCACGCCGGCCCTGATCGATGTCCGCAGGGATAATGAGACTGAGCTCAAATCGATCGATTTCAGGGTTTCGAAAAACGATCTGTTCGGCATGCCTGCAGGCCAGGTCGGCATGGTCGCCGGCATCGAGTTCCGTCAGGAGTCCTTCGTCGATGACAGGGATCCGCGTCTCGATGGGACGATCGAGTTTATCGACGACTCCGGGGCCGGCTTTCCGTTGGTCGCTGACGTCATGAACTCGAGTCCCAGTCTCGATAGCAAAGGCGAGAGGGATGTGACCTCGGCGTTTGTGGAACTGCAAATTCCATTAGCCAGTAATTTCGACGTGCAGGCGGCAATGCGTTACGAAGATTTTTCTGATGTCGGCGATACAACGGTCGGGAAAATTGCCGTTGGCTGGCGACCTGCCGAACAGCTGCTGTTTCGCGGTTCGATTTCTGAAGCGTACCGGGTTCCCAATCTCGTCACTGTGAACGAATCCGGCGTGGCACGTACAAACCCCGGGATCAACGACTTCCCGTGTTTCTATGCCAAGCCAGGTGACGCGGAATGCAGTTACTCGATGCAACGAACAGCAGGCGGTAGTTCGAGTCTAGTGCCGGAGGAATCGACGAATGCGTCAGTAGGTCTCGTGTTCAGTCCCAATGAGCACCTGACACTGACGGTCGACTATTGGTCGATCGAAAAGGACGACACGATCGGCCTGTTCGGCGAAGAGAACCACACCGCGCTCGACTTGTTGCGCAGGATTGAAGCAGGCACCGGCAACTGCGCGTCAGCCGTTGGAAATCCCGCCGTTGTTCGTGGCGACCCGGCAACCCTGGAGCAGGAGGAAATAGACCTCTACCTCGGAGCAGGCATCTGCCCGGCTGCTCCGGTTTTGCGGGTTGAAGATACGTACGCCAACCTCGATACACGCAAGATCAAAGGTCATGACATTGGCGTCTACTTCAACTACGACAGCAGTGTCGGAACATTTGATCTGCGTTATGTCGCCGCGTATCTGACCGAGTACAGCCAGGTGCCCAGCGGTCCTGCCCTCGAGCTTCTCACCGCAATAGATGACGGTGTCCTTCCCGCCGGATTGTCGATTCGGGGTTTTTCGGACCTCATTCGTCAGAACGGCAATCCTAAAGAGAAGCATACGCTACGGCTGTCCTGGCGGAACAATGACTGGGGCGCTTCGATGAGTGGTGTGTATGTCAGTGATTTGGTGCAGACGGCGCTGACTTTCGACGATGGTAACGGGCCGCTCTACGTGGTTCCTTCGATGTACACATTCAATGCGTCGCTCGACTACGAGTTTAAGACTTTCGGCGACACCGACGCTCGAGTTCGATTCGGTATTAACAATGTTTTCGATGAGCGTGCGCCACTCGCTGACGTCAGGTTCGGTTACTGGTCCGACGTGCATCGCGATCTGCCGCGTGCGTATTACCTCGATCTGAAACTGGACTTCTAGTTCATGCCAGGCGCGACAGGGAGCCCACAGGGTTCCCTGTCGCGGTTGTCCGGGGCCCGAACATTGATTACATCACCCAATACCGCTGAACCTTCGGTCAACCGGCCAATCGAGACGTACCAGCTGGTTGGCCGTGTTCTTGGCCCGGCCGTATTCGCCACGATGCTGGCGACTGATCAATGGCAAGACGTGATGAACGTGCAGGCCTGGCGCGCGGCTGCCATTGGATTGTGGATGGCGATCTGGTGGGCAACCGAGGCGATTCCGGTACCGGTCACCGCGTTCTTGCCGATCGTTATATTCGAACCGCTGGGCATCGCGACGCTGCGCAATGCGGCTGCGCACTATGCGAACCCGATCATCTATCTGTTCCTCGGTGGCTTCCTGATGGCGCTAGCGCTCGAGCGCTGGAATCTGCACCGGCGCATTGCACTCGCCATCCTCGATCGCACGGGAACCGACGGACGACGCCTCATCGGTGGCTTCATGTTTGTCTGCGCCATGCTGAGCATGTGGATGACCAACACGTCGACGACGATGATGTTGTTGCCGATTGTGCTGTCGGTGATCGCTGTGATTCGCGACAACATCCCCGACCTGTCCGAAAAGAGGCGTAATGATTTCCAGATTGCGATGCTGCTGGGTCTCGCCTACTCGGCGAGTATCGGCGGGCTGGCGACACTGGTCGGTACGCCACCGAACGCGTTATTGATTGGCTATCTTGCGGAGAACTACGGCATCGAGATCAGTTTCGCCCGCTGGATGCTTGTCGGCGTTCCGGTGACGTTGGTGATGCTGCCAGTTGCGTGGATCGTCCTGACGCGTTTTCTGCACCCGGTCAATATCCCGGCCAGCGACGCAGTGAACGATCATCTGCACCAGTTGCGCGAGGAGATGGGGCCGATGACGACGCCGGAACGCCGCGTCGCCGTCATCTTCGGTTGCGTGATTTTCTCATGGATGCTGCGGCGTCCCCTCACGGAGCTGCTGGGCATCACCGGTGTGTCCGATGCAGGTATCGTGATGACCGCAGGCGTATTGCTGTTCATGTTGCCCAGCGGCAATCCATCGCAGCCGCAGCTCATGACCTGGCATGACGCCACGCGACTGCCATGGGGCGTGCTCATCCTGTTTGGCGGCGGCCTGAGTCTGGCGGCAGCGGTTTCGAATACCGGGCTCGCATTGTGGCTCGGCGAAAGTCTCGCACCGCTAAACGCCTGGGGACTCGCCGTACTGGTCGTCGCTGCGGTGGCGCTGGTGATCTTCCTGACCGAACTGACGAGCAACCTCGCCACAACCGCAACGCTGTTGCCGGTGATGGGCGCTATCGCGATCCAGGCGGGGATTCCGCCGCTGTTCCTGACCGTACCGATTACGATCGCCGCAAGCTGTGCGTTCATGTTGCCGGTTGCCACACCGCCGAACGCGATCGTCTTCGCAACAGGTCAGATCACGATTCCGCAAATGGTTCGGGCAGGCGTAGTCCTCAACCTGATCGGCATTGTCATCGTGACGATCGTCGCCCTCTACCTGGCTCCCAATGCGCTGGTCTAGTGGCCTGGCACTTGCCGTGCTACTGCTGGGATGTTCCGGGCCCCACGACTCGGTTCAGGAGTCGCTTGACGTCGTACTCATCGGTGGCACTGTCTACAACGGGCTCGATGAAGAACCGGTTATCACCGACGTCGGTATCGAAGGGGACCGCATCGTTGCGATAGGCAATCTCAGGGATCATCCGGCTGACCTGGTTCTCGATGTCACGGGGCTTGCGGTCGCGCCGGGTTTCATCGACATCCACAGCCATGCGATTCGCCCAAATCAATCGCGCAGCGGCATCTATCTCTGGCCCGACGCCGAAAACCTGATTCGACAGGGCGTCACGAGCGTGATCGGCGGTCCCGATGGCCGGTCACCATTACCGATTGAAAATGACTTTGCGAAACTCGGTGAAAGCCCGGCGAGTGTCAACTACGGCACCTTCGTCGGCCATGGAACTGTGCGTGAGACGGTCATGGGTTACGACAATCGACCGGCGACTGACGCGGAACTGCAGCAAATGCGGCACGTGGTCGAGGTAGCAATGCAAAGTGGTGCTTTCGGCCTGTCATCGGGCCTTTTGTATGCGCCCGGCAGTTTTGCGCCGACCGAAGAACTTATCGAATTGGCCAGGGTCGCGGCGAAGTACGATGGCATCTACATCAGCCACATGCGCAATGAAGCGCTTGGCCTGCTGGAGTCGATCGAGGAAACAATCCGCATTGGCGAAGAATCCGGTATTCCGGTTCAAATCACACACCACAAAGTGATGGGTGCACCGATGTGGGGGAGTTCAACAAAGACGCTGGATCTGGTCGATGCTGCGATTCGTCGCGGTACGGACGTTACGAGCGATCAGTATCCGTACGCGGCGTCTTCTACCGGTCTGCTGGCAGTATTCCCGCGCTGGAGTCTGGAGGGTGGTACCGATGCCCTCAAATTGCGTCTCGAAGATCCCGCGCAGCGCACGAAAATCAGGGAAGGCATCGTCTTCTCGATGATCAATGAGCGCGGCGGCAATGATCCGTCACGAGTGTCGCTGGCCAGTTGTGTGTGGGATCCATCACTTAACGGCTTGAACCTGGCGGACGTTCTGGTGCAGCGGGACATCGAAGCCAGTATCGGGAACGCTGCAGAACTCATAATGGAATTGCAGTATGCCGGTGGCTGCACCTGCGTTTATCACGCGATGTCGCTGGAGGATGTCGATCGCATCATGCTGCACCCGAAGACGATGATTGCATCCGACGGCGGCATAATGGCGCCGGGCAAGCTGCGGCCACATCCCCGCTATTACGGCACTAACGCCAAAGTGCTCGGGCACTATGTCAGGGAGCGCGGCCTGCTGTCGCTGACATCAGCGATCAATAAGATGACGCGCATGCCGGCCGATCGAATCAACATCAATGATCGCGGCCGTCTCGATGTTGGCGCGATGGCGGATATTGCGGTATTCGATCCTGACGAGATCATCGACAAAGCAACCTTCGACGATCCACATCGGTACGCCGAGGGTGTGCACCATGTTTTCGTCAACGGCAGTGCGGTGTTACTGAACAAGGAAATGACTGGCGCAAGGCCCGGCCGGGTGCTCAGGTCCCGGGTAAGTCGGCCTGCAACATGACGCGCATCATTTCTTCGGCGAATATCGGCGTTGACGCGCGAATCGACTCTCGATCTGCTTCGTCACCGAGTTCGTAGGTAAAGGAAGGAATGCCGTAGCGAGTATAGAAATAGCCTTTGGTGTTGGGCTGTTCGGATGTCGGACGCGGGTCATGAACAAATGCAAAATCAGGCAAGCGCGAGCGGACACTGTACAACCAGTTGGTCGCGAAATTCGGGGGGTCGGTTTCGTCTTCAGTCAGTTGCGTATAAAAGAGCAAAGAATCAGTGTACTTGGTGGCATGGAAGTCGAGCATCAGTCTCGGCGTCATTTTCAGCTTATCCACGGCCTCCAGTAGCCCGGCGATGCTCTGCGTTTCGGGTTGCGTAAATGGACCCCAGTCGCGGTTCAGGTCGGTGCCACCGGCGTTGTGGCGCGAGTGTCCATTCTCCACGCCGTCGGGGTTGACGAGGGGGACAATCAGCAGCGTGAAGCGCTCGCGGAATTCTTTCGCGAGTACGGTGTCTGCGAGGAGCGCGTCGACAAAGACGCGCATGGCCAGTGCGCCGGGGACCTCGGTCGGGTGCTGCCGGCCAAGCAGGACAATCGCCTCACGTTTGTTCGAAGTTTTGACCAGCGTCACCGGTCGACCTTCGACACTCTTGCCAATCTCGGCCGTGAGTATGTCCTGATGCGCCGCCAATTCTTCGAGCCACTGATCATAATAGGACTGCGTGAGCAACTCCTGCGCCGAAACCCATGTTGCAGATTCGCCGGCTGTGACAATGAGTGTCATGGACTTCTTCGACCAGTTCCGGCGTACGGCAGCTTCGGCAGCGGGTGTCCAGGATTTTCCGTCATGACTGATTTTTGGCCAGAAGCGAGCGTAGCCGTCAGGGAAGCGCATCCTGATTTTGATCTTCTGAGGTTTCTTCGCCGTTACGCGGAAGGAAAACCAGGAGAAATCGTTATCAACGGACCGGTCTTCGGGACGAAACGTAAGCTCGACGGAATCTCCTGATTTGAATCTGCATCCGTCCAGATCACCGCCGGCATGTCGTGCATCGACAGCAATCAGCCCATTTTCGCAATATCGATCATCCGCGGAAGCCGCAAAGCTGACCAGGGCAATGAGCGCAATAACAAGAAAACGGCTGACCATGATTCGAATGATACTGCAGGAGCCCGCCTTATGAGTAACAAGCTACTGTTCGTGCTCTTGGCTATCGTATTGCTGGCGAGCGCGGGCGCATCGCTCATTCAGACCTCGGGAGGAGTTGTCCAGGTGCATGACTTCAAGTTGCCGACACAGAATGGTCAGTGGCTCGTTGCGGATCTGTTCAAGCCTCGATCGGCGACAGCCGAGAGCCCTTCGCCGTTGGTCGTCGTGGTGCCGGGATTCCAACGTTCCAAAGAGGCGTTATCGAATATCGCCATCGAACTCGCACGCCGCGGCATCGTGGTCATTTCCATTGATCCCTATGCTCAGGGAGGCTCGAGTGCGTCGATGAGCCGGCGCGCCGCGACGACGGAAGGCTACGGCATGTTTGCCGTTGTCGAGTATGCGGCCGGTACACCGAACCTGAACTACGTCGACAAGGCCCGCATCGGGGCGACCGGGCATTCGGCGGGCGGCAACGCGGCAATACGCGGCGCCAGTTATTTCGGGAAGGAGGCGCAGCAAAGCGGTGAGCCGAGCAAGCTGCACTCGGTGTTTGTGTCGGGCTACGTGCTGACCCTGACGGATGAAGTTCTCAGGGATGTGCGCTCCAACGTTGGCATGAGCTACGCCTACTACGATGAGGGTGCGTACCGCAATGAGCTGAAGAACGCGGACATGCGCCACGCTCCTGAGGCGTTGCGACTCGTCAATAGCGCCCGCACGGGCGGCGAGGTGATGCTCGACGAGATTACGCCTGGTCGGTACTACGGTAACGTCAAAGAAAGAAATCTTCGTGTTGTTTATAACGAACGCATCCTGCATCCATTCCAGCCTTACATCCTCGAAGCGACTGCCAATCAGATCGAATACTTCGAAAAGGCGTTCGCGATCGATAGCGGCTTGTCCAGTCGCGATCAGATCTGGTACTGGAAGGAACTGCTGAGCCTGATTTCCCTGGTCGCGGCCATCGTACTGCTGGTACCGATGGGTCAGGTCTTGTTAAGAATCCCTGTTTTTGATTCGTTGGTGCACCCTTTGCCTCCTGCCCTGCCGCGGCCACAGGGCAGGGGCAAAGCGCTTTTCTGGGTCTTGTTCGCCGTCGCGGCGCTGATTGCCTGCTTCTCGTACATTCCCATGTCAGAGCTGTCGCAGAAACTCTTTGTGGCTGCATCGACGCGCGAACAGACCTGGTTCTTCCCGCAACGCATGAATAACGCCGTCATGATGTGGGCCGTCCTCAACGGACTCGTTGGCTTTCTCATGTTCTGGTTGAGTTTTCGTTTTCATGGCAAGCGCAACGGTGTGGTAGCAGAGATGTGGGGTGCAAGGATCGGCGCTTCGGAGTTGTGCCGGACCGCTGCGCTGGCGCTGACGCTGTTCGCCCTCTACTTTCTGTTGCTGTTCACGATCTACTACGTATTTCACGTGGATTACCGTTTTCTCTTTATGGGGGTACGAATCTTTCGTCCGGTAGAGCTCGTGTTGCTGGTCATGTATGCGCCATTTTTCTTCCTCTTTTTCCTGTCCAATTCACTGCGGGTTAACGGCGCGCTGCGCACGGCAGGGCAGGCGGAGTGGAAGAGCATGCTGATCGCCGGTATCGGTAACTCCCTTGGATTGTTGCTCATCGTCGTGGTGCAGTACGTGACGTTTGCAATGACAGGAACCGTTTACTGGACCGACGGCTGGCTTTACATCAATCTGCTCTTCGCGGTGGTGCCGATGATGTTCGTATTGCCGTACTTCAATCGCTACTTCTTCAGATTGACGGGCAGGATTTACCTTGGGCCGATGGTCACCTGCCTGGTATTCATTATGATCTTGCTGACCAATACCGTCGTGTATCTGCCACTCTAGGAACCGGGTTGCCGAGATTCTGCGTGCATTGCGACAAATAACCCTTTCTTTTTGTTGAATACCTGTTACAGTCCGCTCCGTCCTGGCGCACATCGGTCTGCGCCGTCCACTCCGACCCTGCAATTCCGCAGCCCCGGAGTCACCATTTAGAATTCCAGTCTGGGCCGAACCGTGCAGGGTTGATCCTTGCTGCGGGTCAGACGTTTTCGGAGTACCAATCAATGTTATTCAATCAACTCGGCCTGTCGGCCGAATTGCTGCGTGCAGTCGATCAACAGGGTTACCGCGAGGCCACCCCGATTCAGCGCGAAGCTATCCCCCTTATTCTGGAAGGCCGTGACGTCCTGGCCTGTGCTCAAACGGGCACCGGCAAGACAGCCGGCTTCACACTGCCGCTGCTGCAGCGATTGCCGGCATCGAAGCCAAACAAACGACGCGTCCGCGCACTAATTCTCGTGCCCACTCGTGAGCTTGCAGCACAAGTTACCGAAAGCGTTTGCAACTATGGTCGCTACCTGCCGATAAAATCCATGCAGATCTATGGCGGCGTCAGCATTCGGCCCCAGATTTCACGTTTGCGTGACGGTGTCGACATCGTCGTCGCGACGCCGGGCCGCTTGCTCGACCATGTGCAGCAAAAGACCATCGACCTGTCGAGCATCGAGATACTGGTTCTCGATGAGGCGGACCGCATGCTCGACATGGGCTTCATCCGCGACATTCGCAAGATCATCAAACTGATTCCGGCAGAACGGCAAACCTTGCTGTTCTCGGCAACGTTCTCAAAAGAGATACGCAACCTTGCCGGCAGCCTGTTGAACAAGCCCGCGGAGATTCAGGTTACGCCGAACAATACGACGGTCGAACGGGTCAGTCAGCTTGTGCATCCCGTGGACAAGAGTCGCAAACGCGAACTGCTGTCGCAGCTTATCGGTGAGGGTAACTGGCGGCAGGTACTCGTGTTCACTCGCACCAAACACGGCGCCAACCGTCTGGCCGAACAGCTTAATCAGGATGGCCTGAGAGCTGCGGCAATTCATGGCAACAAGTCACAGGGCGCGCGCACCAGGGCGTTGCATGATTTCAAGAACAACAATGTTCGGATTCTTGTCGCGACGGATATCGCCGCACGTGGGCTCGACATCGATAAACTGCCGCATGTCGTGAACTACGAACTGCCGCATGTTCCGGAAGACTATGTGCATCGTATCGGTCGCACTGCACGTGCCGGACTGGACGGGCACGCGGTTTCGCTCGTGTGCGTAGACGAGGAGAAATTGCTGCGCGATATCGAACGACTGGTGAAGTGCAACATAGACAAGGAAATTATCCCCGGCTATGAGCCTGACCCGCGCATCAAGGCCGAACCGATCAACAAAGGACGCTCGCAACGGTCAAACGCGCAGCGCGGCAAACCGCGTAAGAAGAGTCGGCGCAGTACCCCGAACGCTCGCGGCAAGCGCCGTGCGTCGTCTTAGTCCAGCTCAGCCAACTGCTGCTTGATCCACGCGCTCTCGGGCTCCAGCTCGAGAGCTCTCTCGTAGTCCCGGCGGGCGCCAGCGATGTCGTCCGTCTCGGCAAGTACCTGCGCACGTAAAACGTAGGTACGTGAAGACCGTGGAAAAAACTCGAGATTGAGATCGATAAACCCGAGCGCCGCGTCATAATCACCATTGACGCCATAGAATTCGGCGAGCCTCATCAGCACGCGCTCACTGAAGTCGAAGGTATAGCTGCCATGATATCGTTCGCGAAGGTCTCGGTACTGCGCGATGGCCGCATCGAGACCGTCTGATTCGACGCTGCGTTGCAATATGTCTTCGATCATCTCCGGCTTTTCCTGGCCGCGGTGACACGTTGCACAGGTCACCTCGACTAACGGCTGGCCCGTATCAGCGAACGCGGTGGCAATCTGCTCGTTGATGTTTCGAACGAGCTTGATCATCTCGCGCGCCTTGAGCTTCTTCTCCTTCTCGTCGAGAGCAAAGTCATAGCTGCTCAAGTCCGCTTCGATCTTGCCAACATGGCAGGCGGAACAGCGCGAGCCGGTCCCCTCTGCAAACGAGCGCATCGTCGTCCGCAATTCGGCCGCACTGATGTCCTCGGCCAGGATCCTGAGATTCGACGGGTCGTCAAAAATGCTGGCTCGTGCAGGCAAACTGCCAATGACGACCATCGACGCGACCACTGCGGATAGGATATTCTTTTTTCTTGCTGACATTGCATCTCTCCCCAGGAGCAATACGTGTCTTCGACGTTTCCAGCAGGATTGAGTTCCATTATATCGGGTGGTAGTAAGTCGCCCGTGGCACCGGTCCATATTAGTGACGTGGGGAATTTCTACATTCGTTGTAAATTTCTCAAGTCGAATTGCTTTCGTAACCTGGCCTGGATGTACTGGCTGCAGAATCCGTTGCTGCCGTTCATCTGGTTCCGTCTTGCACTACCACGATTGCATCAAGAAATTGAAGTAGAGGAGTGCCGCGCATCGTAATTGACCACTAATTCGTGAAGCACGTCACAAGAAATCGCTTGTAATTGCGCTATACCAAAGTCATCCGAGGAGCATTCTCATGGGTGATCGATCGAAATATGATTGTGTAGTACCGGTTCATAATCTACGTGACTATTTTCGCACGTCGATAGACGACGTCATTGCCAGGCAAGGCATTGAGCTGGATCCCCATGCTGCCCATTACGTTGTCAACCTCATAACATTGTTTTCGCGGTCCGAAGAACTCTATGAAGACGATGGCGAAACGTATGGCCTCAAGCCGCTGGCGCTGATGCTCGCCGATGCAGCCGACGCCCCAAGCCCGGTGGTACGCACGCAATCGCTGCAACGCATTGGCGATGTTTCGCTGTTTATCAGCGGCTTCTTCATCGAAAGTCTTGCCGGCAAGGCTGTCGATGTCGATTACTACATATATATGGGCGGCAGTGCATACGGGTCCTTGTCGGAGGAAGTGCGCGGTACTTTTCGCGGTGATGCTTTCGCACACGTATACAGAGAACTAGCCTCGAAGTTTCAGGTCGTGATCGATGTACTTAACGAAGTGCGCGATGGCGCGCGGCACGACTCGGACATCGATGTACTGCGTACCTATGAGATTTTTCAAAAGACCGGCAGTCGGCGTGCCGAAAAACTGCTGCGCAAGCAGGGCATCGTACCCATCACCGCTGCCAAGAGCCGGCACCACTAGATGCTCTCTGCGCTGCAGCGGCAATTGAGCGACATTTACCAGGTTGGCCGTGCGCATGATGTCCGTGACTACCTGATCACGGACCCAACACTTGCAGAAATCATCGGCCGTGACGCGATGCTGACAAATACCGATGAGACCTTGCTCGTGTCACAAGACGATGAAGGACTGGCCGTCTCACTCTTTCTCGACGGCGACATGCTCGAACGCCTTGAGTCTGCTAATCCATTGGATAGTCTGCGCGCCGAGTGTCTCGATGACCTGTGGAAAGTTCTCGAGGGCATCAGTCATTTCAATTGTGTCGTCTGGAAAGCGGCGCAGGACCGTACCGTGACACTACTGGAGCTCGAACTGCAGGGCGAGATCGACAAGTTCGTGAGTACGACGTTGCTGGCACTGGGCCAGGCGGACACGGAGCTCTTGCACGGTCTGCACGGCTGGCTGTTTGATAAAGTCAGTTTTCACGACGGACTGGACGGCGAGCAGCTCGACCGCTACCGCTCCGCCAACGACTATGCCGCTCGCTTCTGTCGCGGCTTGCAGCAACAGTTGATCGCAGATGACCGGCGGGCCCTGACGGAGCTGCGCAGATTCTATCGCTTGCAGTTGTCAGAGAAGATCAGCCACATTCATTCGCAAGTCTGGTCTCGCTGCTGAGCGATTCTCAGTATTCCCGCTAAAGATTGCGGCGGGCACGCCGATACCCACCAGGTACAGGCTTATATTACATAAGCCGGTCAAGACGTAAGTACCTGGGATCATAGGGATAGGTGACATGGAAATAGGCGGAGTCGGCCTTGCGGGCTTGCTGGGCACTGGTGTCGGTCAGATGGCGCGCGAGCCATCAGAAGTCGCGTCCGCGAGGCTAAAGGCCAGGTCATCGTCCGAGGTGGCGCAACACGATCGATCGAATACTCCTCGCTCGCGTGGCAAAGCACTTGGCATGTTGCGACAGGAGATCCGACAGGCCTTATCTGCTCACTTTCGTCTGCGCTTTGCGGCACCGCCCGCTGAATACCTTGCAAACGCAGCTGAGCTTAAGCCCGGCGATGTCGCGGCGGATACGCTGGGTGCTGCCACGCGACTTGCCGGCCGCTCGCCACTGGATGCGAGCCAGACACTCGCGGATCTCAGGCAACAAATAGAAGGCGCGGCCGGAAGTGTTCGGGAATTCTCGGGTGACGCCGACTTCGATGACCTGGATGAGGCGGTCGCTCGCGTCAATGACGGACTCGACGACCTCGACGGGCAGGCGGCACGAAATACTGAAGCCTCCGTGTCCGTGCTTTCAGCGGAATCGCGGCTGAAACAACAATCGACCATTCGCATACGAACTCAGGAGGGCGATATTGTTCGCTTCGACCTGCGGTTTACTGAACGAGTGTCGGCGAATGATGTGGCGGTGACCGATGGCGACTCGACGTTTGCCTCGACGCAGGTCGAAATGTCCAGTCGGACTCGCATGGTCCTGAAAGTCAATGGAGACCTTAACGAGGCTGAACTTGCCGCGATACAAAACGTGTTCACTCAGGCCGAGTCAATCGCCAACGAGTTTTTCGATGGTGATCTTGCGGCCGCCTTCGATATGGCCGCCGGACTCGAATACGATACCGAGCAGCTCGCCAGAGTCGGCATGCGCTTCCGTGAGAAACTGGTCTCCACTGTCAGTTACGCGGCGATCGGCGCCGTGGCGCCGCAAGCGATTCCCGAGCCCATACCGGTCGATGCAGGCATTATTGAACCCGCGGCTATGGCACCCCCGGAACCCATCGTGCCTGAACAGGTGACGGAGCCGGCAACGGCACCGCCCGACGACGATGCCATCAGCCAATTCATGGATTTGCTGGCGAATTTTCTGCAGTCGATCAATGAAGGTTTTGAGCTGGATTCGGGCGCGCTGTCACTCCGCTTCCACTTCTCGCAGTCATTCAAGCTCGAAATTTTGAAATCCGTGCTTCAGGTGAGTGCACCGGAGGACTCGGGCAGCGCGGCTGACAATGCCGTTGCCTTGATTGACGCAGTTGCCGAGAACGGCACGGAAGACTAGCGGTCGAACCTGGTGGTGGTTGATAATAGAGCCGCCAATACCGGTTCTTGTCTGATACCACAGTGAGGTTCGATTCGTGTTGCAAGCGCTTAGCGACAAAGAAGCCCGCATCATCGGCTGTCTGATCGAGAAATCGATCGTCACGCCAGATCAGTACCCGCTGACGTTAAATGCTCTGACCAATGCCTGCAACCAGAAGTCGGGTCGGAATCCCGTGATGGCCTTGCAGCAAGGCGAGGTGCAACACGTGATCCGTGATCTTGAGGCAAAGCATCTCGTGCGCACTGATGAGAACTTCAAGAGCAGGACCGAGAAATACACACAGAGGTTTTGCAATACGCGGTACAGCAACCTTCAATTGGATCCGGCGCAACTTGCGGTCGTCTGTCTGCTGCTGCTGCGCGGTCCGCAAACGCCGGGCGAGTTGCGCTCACGCAGCGGTCGTTTGCACCGGTTTGCGGATAACGCCGAAGTCGTGGTTGCCCTGAACAGCCTGATCGACCGCGATGGCGAATCACTGTTGCTTAAATTGCCGCGCACGCCGGGTCGCAAGGACGCGGAATACATGCACCTGTTTTCGGGTCCAGTTGACATCGAGGCGCACGCCAGCCAGGCACAGGCGGCGCGACCCGAGGGCGCCTCCGAGCGTGTCAGCGTTGCGGATCTGGCGGATCGACTCACGCGGCTGGAAGCCGATTTCGCCGAGCTCAAAGAGCAGCTGGGCGCCGGGTAAGCCCGGGTTTCGCGCGTCAATGAGCAAAAAGACCGGCGAAAACGCAGGATCCTGTTGAAAAGCCTGGCTAAGCGATTGAAAATTAACCGGCTGATTCGCAAGCATCTGCTTATTGTCGAATGGAACATTTTTCGCTGTTGTATCGTGGAATAGTTAAATAGGCGTCTAATCAGATCTATCGAGCGGTTTCAAATGCAATCAGAGCATTCCTGGCTGGGTGAGCAAGCGTTTGGCGACGGAGCGGGCGCGCTCGTGAACATCGCCTACAAATCTCACCTCGATGCCTTGAAATTCATGGGATCGGTGCTGCGCGATCAACGGGGAGTCGGCTTGCTGCAAGGGCCCGACGCATCCGGAAAAACAACCACGGCCCGGCATTTCGCAAAGAAACTGCCTGGCGACGCCGCAATTGCCTTCGTTGACGGTACTCGTATCAAACCGCGGGAGCTGTTATCACGCATCCTGGCCCAATTCGGTTACGACACCGGACTGGAGTCAACCGACGAGTTATTAAAGATGGTTGACGTGTTTTCCGTGCAGCAGACCCGATCAAACCAGCCGCCCGTCCTGATCGTGGACAACGCGGACAGGATGTTTCCAAGTGCGCTGCGGACGCTGAGTATGCTTGCGCAGATCGAAATGCAACAGCGATTCGCGCTGCGCATCATTCTGACGGGCGGCGAAGGACTGACCGCCCTCATTCAGTCCGAAGGCATGGCAAATGTCGCGAAGCGCAGCATCGGTATTTTTATGATGTCTCCCTTGTCGCTGCGGGAGGCGCTGATCTATTTGCATGCGCGATTGGCAGCCTGTGGTGTTAACAATGCCGACACCGTTTTTCCCGTTGATGTATGCGATCGACTTTATGAGCAATCGAGCGGCTGGCCCGGCTTAATGGACCGGTATGCCAGAGAGGCCATCGGGCGCGCGCAGAAATTTCCACTGCGAATTACCGACACCGAAGCGCTGGACGCTGACGAACAGGCGCTACCGGAAGAGATTCCCGTCCTCGAGTCGAGTGCGTCGGTCGCCCCGCAGCCGCCTCGAATCATCATCAGCAAGGACGGTAACCGGGTCGCCGACTACTCATTCGGCAGCAAAAAAGTACTGATCGGGCGCTCTGACTTCGCCGATATCGTGATCGATGACGATTTCGTGAGCAAATTACACGCAGTGATGTTGTTGTACTCGGACGCGCTGGTGCTGCTCGATTTGAACAGCGCGAACGGCATTACGGTCAATTCGGTCAGGGTCAGGCGTACGATACTGAAAGACAACGACATCATCTCGCTGGGCAATCATCGACTGAAAGTCACGAATGCGCCGGCCATCAGCGACGAGATGATGGAACTGATCAATACGCCCGACACGATCAAGATGCAAAATCTTCTGGATATCCGGCGTCGCAAGCGCGCGGGGCTGGCGTTGGTGCGCAAGCCGGGCCGCTGACGCGAAGCGGCGGCTGTTCCTTTATTTTGAAGCCAGCATCTGACTGACATTGACTTTGAACTGCAAGAAGACGATACCGCTGATCGACTCGTCCGTCATTTTTGCGCCGTGCAGCTTTTCGACAGCCTTTTTCGGTAAATAGGTGATGTTGAGTCCCATGTAGCGATTGCCGACGGCCAGACTCGGCAGCGCGCCCGGAAATGGTCGGTTACCGTTGACGTCTTCGCGTGTCATCAGAAACGCGTTGATTCCGGCGTCCACGTAAAAACCCCGCAAACGATCCGTTGCGTACAGGTTTCTGTAGAGCCCGCCACCGGCCATGTAGGACAAGTCATTGTTGCTGTCGCGAAAGCCGTTGGCCATGAGCATGGTTTTCCAGCGCGACTGGCTGTCAAAATGGTATTCGACGCCAAGTCCGACATTATTCTCGTTCCAGTCGTCGGAGGCACCCAGGTGAAATGAGCGGCCATTGAACACGGCGCTCATCTCGCCAGCAGAAGCCTGCGACATGGGAAGGACCATGAGCAGGGTGAGGACGGTGACAGTTACGGCATGCACTCTTTTCATGCCCGTAGTACGTGCAAAGCCTATGCCAAAAAAATAACCGCAATATAATCATATAGTTATGAAATTAAGCTAAACACTTTGTAAAGGCAGCCGACACAGCGGCGGCGAATTAGCCGCCGCCAGTACCGTTTGAGCCGGTTGCTGGCCTCGTCTCAACCGGCCCGCGACTGTGGGTACAGGGAATTGACATAAGGTATGAGCGCCATGATCAGCGTCTGCCTGTAAATACCCTCGCGGGTGTACAGACCATCCGTCAGCAAGCCGAAAGCACCACCGCCCTGCTTGCTGTTTGCTGTCGAAAACACGCGATCATTCGCTTTGCCCAGTTCCATGCCGGCGGCAACGAGTTCTTTTACCGCGGGCGGCAGCGGCAAAGTCACGCTCCGCGCTTCACTGATACCGCCGCGGTTGCCTTGCACGGCCATCCATGCGTATGCCATCAATTGTTCATCGACAATTTCAATGCCGCCTTCGAGGCCGACCCAGAAATCTGCATCAGGCTCTTCTTGCCGCGAACGCAATGCTCGCGTTCTTGCGCCCTGGCGGGTTGCGTCGTCCGAAGCAGGTTGATCGCCAGCACCCGAGTCGACCTCGACAGCAATCATCTCCAGTGCTGCATCGGGGAAAAGGGTCGCGAAGGCGTCCTGCGCGGCGCCGATCTTGACGGGGTTCCTGGACGCGACGACGATCTTCACGGCATCTCTCAACAGGACCGGGGCGGCCCAATATAGCACCTTCACTGCCGGATCCACGCTTTGGAAGCTGACTTGATCGAGTCCTGTGGCGATACCGGGCGCAACGTTTGCCAGCCAGAAGTCGCTGGTGGATCGACGGCGACCGCCAGGGCGCATCGAAATCGAAGCTCTCGAAGCCACGCAGAAATTCCAGGAAAAACGATACGGCGCTATCAAGGTCTGCCTCGCGAGGGCGTCGACCCGTGAGAAATGACTTTTCCGCGTCCTCGATCTTCCCGAGCAATGAGTACCTTGTTCCACTCCTGGCATTGCCAGGCGTACCTCATCTCATACGCCGACGTCGGAGGGGGGTCAATGAGGAGACTTACACTTAATGCGATGGACCCGGATTTGATCATCAGCCACTGCATGAGTGCTGCAGCCGGTATCGGCCATTTACGGCAGATTTTCGAGCATTTTCATGGCGGACTGTCGGATTGACTCGTCATTACCGATCTGCGTCGCGGCGGTGAGCGCAGTACGGGCCTGCTCGGTATTGCCGAGCTGGCCATTAACGAATCCCAGCGTTAACCAGATCCTCTGATTATCCGGGTCAACAACGACGCCCTCATTGAGCCTCTCGAGAGCTTCTGCCGATCTGCCGAGATAGTGCAGTGTGAGGCCCAGGTTGTTATGAACCTCTGCATTGTCTCCACCAAAAGCCAGCAGCCTTTCGTATAATTCGGCCGCTTTGTCGTACTGCTTGTTGGAGAAGAATTCATCTGCCCGGCGCGATATGTCGGCGGGCGATTGCAAAGACGGCTCCGCAGCTGTGGAGCCGGTGAGTCGCGCGATGTTGCTCTCTGAAATACTGTCAGGCCACACGGGTGCTGTTGAATTCATGGTCGGCGGGTGGCCAGGAATGGTCGCAAGGTCCTGTCGATAGTGGTCGCGCGTGACGGCGAAAACCGCCAGTCCGAAGAGCACCTGGAAAACAGCCATCTTGGCCCAAAATTTCGTGTCGCGGATCATAGAGCTCGCCCGTTTCAGTGATGTCGCTGCAATGTGAACTCCGCATCATAGGTAAATCTCCCAATTGCGCAAGCCAGGCGATTAGTCCATAAGCAGCGGGAGCTTCGGTGCCTGGTCGGAGCCAACAAGGGGCTTGGGCGTGAACTTTGACTTGTGCGATAGCTGTGGCTTCGACGCGGATACGATCAGCCGGCGTTTGGGCCTCGTCGGCCTCGATGGGCCAGATCTGCGCGCGCAGGCAGAGGCATTGCAGACCCTGGTTGTCCGGCCCAATGTCGGGCCCATCGTGGACAGCTTCTACTCTTCCCTGGCAGCGATTGATGGATTCGACAAGGTCGTCAGTGAGAACTCGAATGCCGAAAAGTTGCGAGGTACTCAGAAACGCTACCTGCTGAGCCTGGGCGTCGACTGCGATCAACGTCAGTACTTCGAAGAGCGTCTCCGTATCGGCGCTGCCCATCACAGGATCGGTATTCCGCAGAGTCTTTATCAATGCTCATTTCAAGCGCTGCAGCGCTTGCTGATCGGCTACATCCCGGCGCATATGCGCAGCGATGAAAGCGCATTTAAAGAAATGATCGAGTTCATTCTGAAAATTACCGCGCTTGACTTGTCACTGGCCGTAGAAAGTTACTGCGAGGCCAGGGTGTGCGGACTGCAGGAATCGCTCAGGAGCGAGCGCGATGAGCGGGCGCGTCTGCATCACCTCGCCATCACGGATTGGCTGACAGATTTACACAATCATTCACATTCTCGCTTCGTTCTGGAACGAGCACTGGCTCTTTCCAGGGAAGAGCAATCGCCATTGTGTGTCCTCATGGCGGATCTTGACCATTTCAAAGAGATCAACGACACCTATGGTCACCTGGTGGGTGACAAGGTGTTGCGAATCGCCGCAGCACGGATGATCTCGGGAGCCCGTGCGAGCGATGAAATTGGTCGTTACGGGGGTGAAGAGTTCTTGTTCATTTTGCAGAACACCGATATCACCGAAGGCAGGGAGGTGGCCGAGCGAGTACGTGCACGCATCAACAGCGATGCAGTACACGCCAGCGATGTGGACATAAGAGTGAGCCTGAGTGTCGGCATCGCTCAGGCCCGGGACAGCGATGTCGTCGATACTCTGATCGATCGAGCCGATGCAGCGCTGTATGCTGCCAAACTGTCCGGGCGAGACTGCGTCCGTGTCGAAACGCGAGACGCGACACGAACCGGCCTTCATTAGTCCCGCAGATCCCGATCAGGCGTCTTGCTGGCGGGCAGGCAATATGGAATGCTGTCCGCTTTCCCCGGGGCGGCCTGTCATTCATGAAACCCAGCACATTGCGGATCGGCTATCGCTACCGCGCCAATCGCCTTGCCGATCGGTATGATGCCCTTGTCATCGGTTCCGGCATGGGTGGCCTGACAAGCGCTGCGTTTCTGAGTGAACTGGGTTGGAAAGTGTGTGTGCTCGAGCAGCATTACACGGCGGGCGGCTACACGCATTCTTACGAGCGCAACGGCTATGAATGGGACGTCGGCGTGCATTACATCGGCGATGTCGGTGCCGAGACTCGTACCAGAAAAATGTTTGATTTTCTCTCCGACGGCAAACTCGAATGGGCGCCGATGGCGGCCGAGTATGATCGATTCTATGTCGGCGACAGGATTTTTAACGCGCGCGCGGGCAAGCAGCAATTTCGGGACAATCTCGTCGCACAGTTCCCTGCCGAAGTGCAGGCCATCGACCGATATATCGAACTGCTGGCAATAGCCGGCAGGGGCATGGGCGCATTCGGTCTCAGCCGAGTCCTGAAGCCATGGCAGCGTTTCATGTTGCGTCCGCTGCTCAGGCTACGCACGCCAAAGCTTCTGTATCGCACGACTTACGAGGTGCTCAGCGAGCTAACCGACGATCAGGACCTGATCGCGACCTTGTGTGGCCAGTGGGGCGACATGGGCCTGCCACCAAAGCGGTCTGTGTTCATGGTGCATGCGATGATCGCCCGGCATTACCTGTACGGTGGCTTTTATCCTGTCGGCGGTAGTTGGCGCATCGCGGAAAGTATCATCCCGAAGATTCAGATGTCCGGTGGAGAAGTATTTACGTACGCGAAAGTGAAGGAGATCCTCGTGGAGGAGGGCAAGGTCGCGGGGGTCGAGATGGCGGATGGCCATCGAATCAACTGCGCGTGTGTGGTCTCCGCGGCAGGCATCGGCAATACGTTTGGCAATCTGTTATCCGATCAGATCGTCGATGCTGCCGGCTACAGGCAGCAACTGCCGAATGTGGCCCCGAGCTTGGCGCACATTGGTGTGTACATTGGTCTCAAGGAGACCGCCGAAGAACTTGCACTGCCGAAAACCAATTTTTGGATTTATCCAGGCAATGATTACGATGCGGCAGTGGAGGAATTTCTGGATACGAATGACGCGGAATTTCCCGTCGTTTACATCTCGTTTCCATCGGCGAAAGACCCCGACTATCTGCAGCGACATCCGGGCACTGCAACGATCGAAATCGTTGCGCCCGCGCCGTACGCCTGGTTCGGGAAGTGGCAGGGCAGCACCTGGGGTAAGCGCGGCGACGACTATGAGGCGCTCAAAGAAAAGCTCGGAGAGCGACTGATGCGCCACCTGTACGACAAGCTCCCGCAGCTCAGAGGAAGAGTGGACTATTTCGAGGTCTCGACACCGCAGTCTACTAGCTGGTTCTCCGGCTACCAGCAGGGCGAACTTTACGGTCTCGATCACACGGCGAAGCGGCTGCAGCAGGACTGGCTGGGCCCTCGCACACGCATCCCGGGGCTCTGGCTAAGCGGCCAGGATACACTTACCTGTGGTGTGACCGGCGCCATGATGGCAGGCATGCTGACGGCGACGGCGATGGTCGGGATGCGCAAGATGCGCCCGGTGATGAAGAAGGTTTTCGCGCGAAACAGTGCGCCGCCAGCCGCCGCGCTACGCAACTAATCCGTGGCCACATTGCCGGCGCCGTTGCTCTGGCTGCGGTTGCTGCTCACGGTCATTCCCGTGCTTAGTCGTTCCGCGCCGCGCGTAACGACACGGTCACCCGCATTCAGCGCACCCATGACCTCGATATGTTCACCGTCGCCAAGGCCGGTAATGACATTGACTTGTTCAACCGTCATGTCGGCTTTCACTTTGAAAACGGATGCGCCTTCGCGTCGCAATACGAGTGCATCCCGGGGCACCGTCAGAACGTCCTTGACCTCTGCGGTCGGCATCGAAAGCCGCACGCTTTCGCCGACGGTCCAGATGTCCGGATTCACATCAAGCCTGACTTCGTACATATGCGACTGTGGGTTGCCGAAGGGGACAATGGTGCGTACCGACGCCTGATCCCGGTGGAAGTCATTGTGCAGTTCCAGTTGCGTTCCTTCGTCGATGAAATTGACCGTATTGAGCGGCGCCCGTGCAACGACTTCAAGTGAGTTCGGGTCAACGAGGCGTATGACTTCGTCGGCAACGTTCAGCCGTTCACCAATGCTGCGCAGCCGCTCAGTCACGATTCCGTCGAACGGCGCCCGGATTTCAGTGACGTGCATTGCGATTTGCGCCAGGCCCAGCTGGGCACGCGCAATGGCTTCGTCGCTTTCGGCGACTGCGAGGTCAGAGATTGTCCGATCGAGCTGGCTCTTCGCGGACAGGTTTTTTAGTGCCAGTTGGTCAAGACGATCTTTTTCGGAACGCAGGAATTGAACACGCGCCTGTTCTCGCCTGACACGATTCTCAGCCTCCATTTCGAGCAGCTCGAACGTGAGTGCTTCGAGACGCGCAACGGTGTCGCCTTTCTTGACGACAGTACCGACCTCTGCGATTGATTCGAGTTTTGCCGACAACTCGGACGCAAGCCGTGCATCGTAGCGACTGACAACAGTTCCCGGAACGTCGACCGAAGGAGCCATCTCCCGGACTGCTGCGTTCGCAACAAGCACCGCCGCCGGTGGCATTTCCTGCGCGGACACATTCAAACAGAGCACTACGCCCAGCGCAGAAAGAAGACCGGAGCGACTAATTTTCCGCATCATGAAATGATACCCGCCGGCGCGCCAGCCAGCGCGCGGTCCTGTGATGGGGCCGTCTCCGATTCGCCCAGCCGCAGCAAGCTGGGCAGAAAAACCAGAGTGAACAGGGTACTGACCGACATGCCTCCAACAATGACGGCCGCAAGACCCTGGTAAACCTCGGAGCCAGGCCCCGGGATCAACAACAGCGGCAGCATGCCGAACAAGCTGGTCAGTGTACTCATCAATATGGGCCTCAGGCGCCGGCGAATGGACTGCTCGACGGCACTGCGCCGATCCAGTCCATGCCGTTCGGCCGAGCGGGTCTGGTGCACAAGCAATATCGCGTTATTCACGACCAGGCCGAGTAGCGTAATGAAGCCGATCATTGTCAGCAAGTCCATGGGCAGATTCATGAGCCGCAGCAGGAGTACGCCGCCGACGGTCGCGAGCGGCAGCGCCGCGATCACGAGTAGCGAATCAATGAATGAACGAAACAGGCCGCTCATCAGCAGGTACAGGACGATGATTGCGAGCGCGAAACTGCGCGACATGCTGGTGAGCGCGATGTCGAGATCATCCGCGCTGCCGTAGTAGCTGATTTCTCCATCTTCGGGCAGCATCCGCAGCAGTTCCGGCTCGACCCGGGTCCGCAATACGTCGATCGATTCTTCCAGTGAAAATTCGTCCGAGGGTGTTATCGCGAGCGTGACTGCCCGGCGGCGGTCGACGCGTCGTACCTGGTTCGGCCCGGCTGTGCGCTCCATTCGTACGAGCTGATCCACTGACTGAATGCCGCCCGCCGGTGTGGCAACAGGTGTTGCCGCTAACTGCTCCGGGCTGGTCCACTCGGGCGCCCGCAGTACGATGTCCATACGATGATCGCCATCGAAGTAATCACCGACGAATACGCCGTCACCGAGGGCGCGCATGACGGTCGACATCTGACGGCGGGTCCAACCGGCCTCGGTAATACGGCGTTCGTCAGGAATAAAGCGCAATTCCGGTTCGGCGAAGTCGACGCCTGGAATCGGTCGTGCCTGTGCGCCGGGCAGATGCTGGCCGATGAGACCCATCCCGGCGCGAGCGGCCGCAAGCATCGCGTCCATGTCGCGACTTTGAATATTCAATTCGATGTAGCTGCCCCCTCCAAGCCGATCGAAAATGCCCCATTGATCAGCGAAGGCCATCACATCCGGAAATCCGGCCAGTATTTCTGTGTTCAATTTCTCGACAAACGCATCGGCTTCGTCCGCGTCGACCATACTGGCGCCGGCAAATGCGTTGGAGCCGAACATGCCCATGAAATAGTTATTCACTGCGATCTCGGCATCTTCGGCCAGGTAGGGTCGCAAGCGCTCAACGACGGGATCTGCAAATTCGCTTCTGGCGGCCGACACGGCCTGCCCGGGCGGCTGCACGATGAACGCAAACACCCAACCCTGTTTACCTTCGGGCAGGTAGTCAGCGGGCGGCAGCAGCAACCAGGTGATAATCGTTGCCCCGGCGAAAAGGCCGGCGATCACGGCGCGACGCGTTTGCCTGCCGTCTGTTACTCGCATTACCGTCTGCGTAATCCACTCCCACCAGCGCGTGTGCGGGTCTTCCAGCTTGATCGATTCCAGCCATCTTGCAGCTGCGGTTGGGATGACCGTTACCGCGATCAAAAGTGACGCGACGACAGCGACCGAGATAACCAGTGCCAGGTCGGCAAACAGCTGCCCGGAAACATCCTCGAGGAATATGATGGGCACGAATATGACAACGGTAGTCGCCGTCGATGCCAGCAATGCACCCCATACCTGTCGACTGCCTTCGGTCGCCGCTTCTTCCGCGTCGACGCCTTTTTCCCGTAGTCGTACGATGTTTTCAAGCACCACGATTGCCGCGTCGAGCACCATGCCAGTCGCGAAAGCCAGGCCGGCAAGGGAAATCATGTTCAGTGTCCGGCCCGTCAACTGCATGACGATAAAGCCGGTAAACAAGGATATCGGTATCGCAAGCGCGACCATGAACGTCGCCCGAAACCTGCGCATGAACCACCACAGAATCCCGATTGCCAGACCGACGCCGAGTAGCAGGTTGGTCCGAAGCATTGCAATCGAGTCTTCAATATAGGTTGACTCATCGTATGCCTGCCGAACCTCCAGCCCCGCACGTGCCAGCGGCCCTTCTTCGAGCTCCCTGATCGCGGCCTTGAGTTCTCGCATCACTTCAAGCACATTCACGCCTTGCTCGACCTGCGCATCGAAAGCAATGGAATCTTCCCCGCTCTCGATCATAAAGCCGGCCGAATCACGCATTTGAACTTCGATCGTTGCAATATCGCGCAGGCGGACAGGATTACCACCACGCCAATCGAGCACCATGTCGCCAAATTCCGCAAGCTCGTACTTGCCGGCATAGCGCAGCGTGTACTGCCGGCGGCCCACATCGCTGAAACCGCCCGAGGTGTCGTTGTTGTTGCCGGTGAGTCCGGCCAGCGTAGGAATATCGACCCCGAGCGCGGCAGCCTCATACGGGTCGAACGTGATGCGGACCTCGTTGGCGCGGCCGCCGTAGGCATTCGAGTTCGAGATACCGGGCACGCGTTCGACGCGTGCCTGCACAACTTCCCGAACAAAATCCTGATAGCTCGCCATCGGCCGTTCATTGCCCGGAACCCGCGTCAATGAGAACCACGCGATTTGCGCGCCGAAACTGTCCTGACCGGCAAAGATGCGTGGTTCGTTTACATCGTTCGGATAGCGCGGCACCTGATTGAGCCGGTTGATGACCTCGATCAGGGCTCGCTGCAATTCAGTCTCGACAGAGAACATCAGGTTGATGCTCGCGGAGCCACGACTGGCAGAGGATTCCATCTTCTCGAGACCCGGAATGCCGCGCAGCACATCTTCCTGTGGCTCGATGATCTCGGACTCCACCTCTTCGGGCGCCGCAGCCCGCCAAAGGGTGTTGATCTGTATGAACGGCCGTTGCACATCAGGAATCATCTGGATCGGCAGGCTTGTCACCGCAATCACACCCATCAGCAACACGAGCAGGATCGCGGCTATTACCGCGACCGGGTTCGATAATGAAATGCGCGTCAGATTCACTCGTCTCCCCACTAATCCCCGGGCGTAATCTCTTTCTTCAGACTGGAATTTGCCACGGGGGTTCGTATTATCCACCCTTGAGGGAGGTATCACGACCCGGATCGCACGGAAAGCTGAGTTGAACAGCTTCCAGACCGGGCCACGGTGCCTTAGAGTGTCCCTTGTTGCGCCCGATTTGACGGAGTCTTGAATGTTGTCGTTGCCCAGCAGTGACCGCCGGCCAAGATCAATATTTCTCGGTATCGTTCTCGTGGCCCTTGCATGTCCGCTGATGGCACAGGAACGGGTCGTTGTGGCCGTTGTTGAAGATGGCGCAACGGATCGGTTTGAGTCGCAGCACCGGATATACATCGACGAGCTGTTGGCGCTCACCGCGAGTGAGTTCGACCTCGAGATCCGGCGTTTCGCAGGCAATTGGAGTAAGGAAACGATTGATGCCGCACTATCCGATGCCTACGCTGACGCGGAAGTCGATCTGGTGCTGGTCACCGGCTTCGTGGCAAATCAGATTGCGGCAATCCGACCCGAATTCCCAAAACCGACATTTCTGCCGATCATTATCGATGTCGGTCTGGTTGCGGGCGAGCCGACGGTTGGCAAGTCGGGAAAGGCCAATCTTAATTACCTGACGGCTTATGCCGATTTTGCGGGCGATCTGGACACGCTCGCGAGAATAACGCCGTACAGAAATCTTGTCTTGTTTGTCGATACGGCCTTGTCGTCCGCGATACCGGCGCTCCGTGATGCAGCATACGCCGCCGCCGAAGCCAGGGGCATCAATCTGCTCGAGGTTCTGCACGATGGCGCCGATCATCGCCTGATGAATCGAGTGCCTGCTGACACGGATGCGATATTCATAGCCGGTCTGCCGCGAATGCCTGCGGCTGATTTCGCTCTTCTTGTCGAGGCGATCAATGAGGCGGGTCTGCCGAGCTATGGCTTCGCCGGCGTCGCGGATGTTGAGACCGGCTTACTCGTCACCGACTCCGAGCCGCGCGATGTTGATCGGCAGGCACGTCTCAACGCACTCAATATGCAGGCTGTGATGCTGGGCGAGCGCGCCGAAGATCAGCGCATAACATCGGAAACCCGCGAACGACTGACCATCAATATGGCGACTGCCAGACGCATCGGATTGTCGCCGAGTTTCGATGTGCTGAACGATGCCGTCCTGTTGAATCAGGATGAGGACGCTCTTGGACAACAGTACGGCATCGTCGAAATCGCACGTCTGGCGCTGGATGAAAATCAGGATCTGCAGGCTGAGGGATTCGGCGTGCAAGCGGGTCTTGAAGAGATCGCGCGAGCCAGGTCGAACCTGTTGCCGCAGGTCGGTGCATCGACGGCCTATTCGCTGCGCAGGGATTCACCTGCAGTTGCCGCGGGCCTGTTCGCCGAACGGTCCACGGATGCCGCAATCAGCCTCGATCAGCTCATTTATTCTGACGCCGCGAGCGCAAATCTGAAAATCCAGAAGGAGCTGCAGAGGAGCCGTCTGGCCAGCCTGGAGGAATTCAGACTCGATGTCATACAGGCGGCGACGACGTCCTATTACAGAGTATTGAATGCGCGTTCGCAGCTTGCGGTGCAGGAAAACAACCTGAATATCACGCGGGCCAACCTCGAGCTGGCTGAGGATCGGGTCCGCCTGGGAACGTCGACACCGGCGGACGTTTATCGCTGGCAAGCCGAAGTCGCACGTGCACAAATTCTCGTACTGAACGCAAGGGCCGCACTGAATCAATCCTGGGATACATTGAACCGGATCGTCCACGGGCCGCAGGGCACCCGATTTGCGCTCAAGAAGGCGAGTTTTGACGAACCGTTCGTTATGAGTCGGGAGGAGTTCGATCAACTGGTCCAGAGTCCCGCGGACTACGCACGGTTTTCCCGGTTCTACATTGACAGGGCGCTGCGACAGGCTCCGGAACTGGAACAGCTCAACGCGCGAATCGCAGCCAAACGCCGCGAGCTTGCCAGCCAGCGGCGAGCTTACTGGCTGCCCGAGTTCACCGTCGGTGGCCGGTATACGAGTAATCTCGGTCAGTCCGGGCTGGGCGCCGGGCCGCAGGCGGGCGAGGATCTCAATGACTGGAGCGTTGGCGTGCAGGCGACGTTGCCACTGTTTTCCGGTGGCCTCAAGAAGGCCAACGTCTCGAGGGCCAGCTTCGAATTGCGGCAGCTGGAATCGTTGCGCGCGTCCACAGAAGAGAGAGTCGAGGAGCAGATTCGCAACCAGCTGCACGCCACGCAGGCTGCCTTCGAACAAATCGCTCTAACGGCCACTGCCGCCGAGGCGTCCGGAAAGAACTTTGATCTTGTGAGCGACGCCTATGCGCGCGGCACAGTGACGGTCATCGAGTTGCTCGATGCGCAGGACACGGCTCTCGCGGCATCGGCCGCTGCCGCGGAATCCTTGTATAACTTCCTCATTACGATAATGTCGTTGCAACGAGCGGTAGGCGGGTACGATTTCCTGTTGACACCGGACGCAAGAGAGGCGTTGGCGGCAGAATTTCGCAGGGAACTGACGGGAACCGAATGATGAAACTCGGCGTTTGCACGATGATTGTCGCGACCATGCTGTTGACCGCCTGTGGCAAGTCCGACACCAGCATCGAAGAGAGGCTGCGGCCGGTTCGCTACGTCACGGTCAGTGATGCCAGCGTTTTTCGCGACCGCAGTTTTTCCGGAACCTCGAAATCCAGCAGGGAGTCACGGCTCAGTTTCAAGGTGTCGGGAACTGTCACTAATGTTCCCGTGCAAATTGGCCAGCGCCTGAACGCCGGAGATCTGATTGCGGAGATTGATCCGGCGAGCTACGTGCTGCAGGCACAGCAGGCGCAAGCCACGCTGGTCGAAGCGCAGGCGAATGACCGCCGGGCTGCCGCCAACTATGAGAGAACGAAGGGGCTTTACGCGAACGACAACGCGTCACTCAATGATCTCGAATCCTCGCGGGCTCAGGCAGAGTCAGCCAAGGCACTGGTTGCGGCAGCGGGCAAGGCACTCGAAATTGCGAGGCTGAATGTTTCCTACACGAGACTGACAGCCGACACAGACTGCTCGATCGCGTCGCTGGATATCGAAGTCAATGAAAATGTGTCCGCCGGGCAACAGGTCGCCGCTGTCAGCTGCGGCGATGCGTTCGAAGTCAGCATGGACCTGCCCGAAAGCCTGATCAGCAGCGTCGACGAAAACACACCGGTTAGCGTGCGTTTCGGTTCGATTCCGGACGAGGTCTTCGCGGGCGTCATTTCCGAGATTGCGGTCGCATCCGCACCGGGATCCGCGGCCTTTCCGGTCGTGATACAGATCGACGGCACTCATCCGTCACTGCGCTCCGGTCTGGCCGCCGACGTGACCTTCCAGTTTGAATCGGCTGCTGATCAGAAGGGTGGGGCGGTGCTTCCGGTATCTGCGGTAATCAATGACCCCGACGGTACGTTTGTCTTCGTGGCCGAGCAGGCTGCATCGGCCGATGAGGCGATCGTTCGCCGCCGGCCGGTAACGTTGGGCGAGTTGTCGCAGTCCGGTATCGAGATCCTCGACGGCCTGCAAGTCGGCGACCGCGTCATCACGGCGGGTATTTCGGTGATCCGTGACGGTCAGCGAGTCCTGTTGCCCGCCCCGGATTAGAGGCGTCGTCGTTGTGAATCTGACCGGGCTGGCGATTGACAAGAATCGGATCACGCTGAGCATCGTCGCGTTGGTGGTGCTCGCCGGTGCGTTCGCCTTCCAGAGCCTTCCCAAAGCGCAGGACCCGGGGTTCATCGTGCGCACGGCGGTGATTACAACGCGTTTCCCGGGGGCGAGCCCGGAACGCGTAGAAATGCTCGTTACGGACAAGATCGAGAAAAAGATCCAGGAGATGCCGGAGATCGACTCAATCACCAGCGAGTCGCGCACTGGCATCTCGCTGATCTACGCGAATTTCAAAGAAAGTTACAAGGTAATGCGTCCGATCTTTGACGACCTGCGCCGCAAGGTGAATACCGTGACCGCGGACCTTCCCCAGGGCGCACAGCCGCCGGAGGTCAACGATGAATTCGGCGACGTTTTCGGCAGTGTGTACACGCTGTCGGGCGATGGCTTTTCATACGCCGAGCTGAAGGCCGTTGCCGACGAATTGCGTGATGAACTGCTCAAGGAGCCGGACATCGCCAAGGTGTCCATCCATGGGGAACAGCAGGAAGTCATTTTCGTCGAATACAATAATGCGCGCCTGGCGGAGCTCGGACTGTCGCCGCAGCAACTCTCTGCTTCGCTGGCCAGCGTCAACATCGTGTCATCCGGCGGCGACATTGTCAGCGGCCGCGAGAGAATTACGCTGGAGCCGACCGGCAACTTCGAGTCAGTAGAGGATTTGCAGCGTACCGTCATTCAGCTACCCGGCGGGGCGCTGGTGTACCTCGAAGACATTGTGGACGTCTATCGTGGTTACAAAGATCCACCGCAAAGCATCAGTCGGGTCAATGGCGAGCCGACGCTGGCCATCGCCGTTTCGATGCGCAGCGGCGGCGACATTCTAAAACTCGGTGCCCGTCTCAACGTCCTGATGCCGGAACTTGTGTCGCAATACCCATGGGGCATCGAGATCGAAAAGGTCTGGTTTCAGGCGGATCTCGTCAGGAACGTCGTGGAGACATTTACTTCGAGCCTGCTGCAGGCGATCGTCATCGTCATACTCGTCATGATCGCATTCCTCGGTGTTCGTACCGGCCTCGTTGTCGGTTCGCTCATACCCACGACTATCGTCGCATCGTTCTTCGCGATGGAGCTGTTCGACATTACGATCAATCAGATATCGCTGACCGCATTGATCATTGCGCTGGGATTGCTCGTCGACAATGCGATTGTCATCGTCGAGTCGATTCTCGTAAAACGGGAAAATGGTCAGGATGCAATATCAGCGGCGATCGATTCCGGTAAGGAACTCAAGACGCCGCTGTTGATTTCCTCATTAACAACAGCGGCGGCATTCATGCCGATTGCGATGGCAAAATCGGCCGTCGGCGAGTACACATCCGACATTTTCTACGTCGTTGGCATAGCGCTGATTTCATCGTGGTTATTGGCGATGACGTTCGTGCCGATGGTCACAACCATCACTCTCAAGGTAGAGCCAAGAAACAGAGACAGCGGTGAGGTGTTTGAAGGGCGCTGGTACGAGTCTTACCGAAACCTGCTTCTTGCGTCATTGCGGTGTCCCTACCGATTTCTTGCGGTCATCATTGGCCTGTTTGCCCTCGCAGTAATCGGGATGGGACTGGTGCGCCAGGAATTTATCGCACCATCGGAAGATCCCGTATTTTCAGCGAAGCTGGAGTTACCGCTGGGAACATCGATTGAGACCAGCCAGGAGGTTATCGCCGACGTCGATGACTTTATCAGGCAAACCTACTTCACACCTTCTGAGCGTAAACCGCTGGTGCACAACTGGTTGACGTTTATCGGTGAAGGAGGGCCGCGATTTCAATTGAGCCTGAATCCGCCGAACCCGAATCCTGCAAACTCCTTTGTCATCGCAAATACGACGAACGACAAGCACGTCGAAGAGGTCATGGCCGGCATTGAGAATTACGTGCGCGAACGACATCCGGACCTCGCGGCCCAGGTGAAACGCCTCGAAAATGGTCCACCGGTTGACTATCCGATCATTGTGCGGATATCCGGCAGCGACATCGACACGCTGTACTCGATCGCCGATCAGGTCACGGGTTATCTGTACGAAATTCCACAAGTGTCCGATACAAGGAATTCCTGGGGATTGCAGACGAAAAAGCTCACTGTGGATGTCGACCAGGAACTGGCACGACGCTCAGGCGTGACCAGTGAAGATGTCGCCTATTCGTTGAAAGCGGGACTGACTGGAATCGATCTTACGCAATATCGCGAAGGTGACGCACTGATACCCATCACTCTGCGCACGATAGCAGCGGATCGCCAGGATTTCAGCAAACTCGATGGCCTGACGGTCTACTCGCAAGCGACCGGAAGCAGCGTGCCATTGAAGCAGGTCGCTAATGTCGGACTGACGTTCGAACCCGGAATGATCGAGCGGCGGGATCGGGACCGAACGCTGTCACTCAACGTGCAACTGCAGCCCGGCGCCACGGCGTCCGAGGTGGTTGCCGTTTTGCGCCCGTGGCTGGAAGACTCGGCGCGGACCTGGCCGGCGGGGCACCATTTCGAAATCGGCGGTGAAACTGAAGAGTCCGGCGATGCCAATGCGTCGATCGCCGCGGAACTGCCGGTGGCCGGGATGCTGATCCTGCTATTACTTATCGGGCAATTCAATTCGCTGCGCAAACCGGCGATCATCATATCGACGATACCGCTCGGATTGATCGGCGTCACGTTTGGCTTGTTGATTGCGAACTCCTCATTTGGGTTCTTCACGATCCTCGGACTGATCTCCTTGTCCGGCATAATTATTAACAACGCGATCGTGTTGCTGGACCGCATAGCGATAGAGATTCGAGATTTCGGTCGGACTCAGGCCGATGCGATAATGACGGCCTGCCAACAGAGAATGCGGCCCATTCTCCTGACGACAGCTACGACGGTTCTTGGCATGACGCCGCTTTTGTGGGGCGGCACGGCAATGTTCAAACCAATGGCCATCACGATCATCTTTGGCCTGGCGTTTGCCACAGGGCTTACCCTGTTGGTCGTGCCGGTATTGTATTCGCTATTCTTCCGCGTACCGTTCGCGTCGAAATAGTCTCCGCGACAGGTTCCCTAATTGGCCGCTATGGCACGAAAGTAGCGATCGGCGTTATCGATTTCCCGTTTTCGCAGCGCCGCGCAGGACCTGATCGCAGCGATGGTGTTGTCGAGAATTCTCAGCGTTCCTGAGACCTGATGATCCGCGCTGCTGAAGAATTGAGAGGCGCTTTCAGCGCTGTTCATTGAGCAGCCCATTGCGAGCGAGGGCAGAAGCGCCAGACCGTTGCCCGGCAATCGCTCCTGAAATGCCGGGTAGTGTCCAAGCATGTGATTCAGTACCAGCTCACGCGGCTCGGGTCGCTTGATGAGTTCCTCGCGAATCGTCATGATTTCGCGCGGCCGGACCGATTCGCCTAGCGAGTAAGACTGCAAATCTATGAGGATCTCGGTCGCCTCGAAACTGGTGAGTCCGACCAGCATGTGCGCTCGTTCTGTGGGAGTGGCAGCGTTTTCGAAGCGCTTCTTGAAACGCTGATAGGTATTTGCATCACCTTCGATCGCTGCCGCCAGTAGCGCAGCGGGAACCAGGCTGGAATGCAATTTTGAATCGCCAGTGAGAAAAGCCTCGGCGCGTCGGGCGAAGTCTTCAATAATGACCTGGTCCCGGGCGTCTCGCATCATCCAGCTGAGCAGGCGCGGCCGGATGGTCGTCAGTGCATTTGACTCACCGTCGACGGGATCTGTGCCGATGGACTCCAGGGCGGGACCAAGCAGGCGGCTGACCATTGTCGCGAAGTTGTGTTTTTGGTCGGCGCGGACGAGCGCATCCCGGACAAGAACGAGTTGATCGATAAGGATGCCGAGAACGTAGGGGTCACGCTCCGTAGAAAATGTCTCCAGTGCCGCGAGGTATTCGTCGGCGTCGATGTTGTCTGCATTGAGCATGGCGGTAAGATTGGAAATCAGTCCCATGCGCTCCATCGGGGTGAGCAGTTCCTGGGCGCCGTCGAGCAAAGGCCGCAACATCTGTGCCGGCAGCTTCCAGCGGTAGTAGCCGCCCTGATCTGCATTCGGATAAAGCCACTGCAGATCGCCGCGCTGCTCGAGTTCCACGATCTGCTGGACGTCATCGAGTATCATCGTCTGTGCGTGGGTAGTGCCGTCGACGGCGTACTTTATCGTCAGCGGAATTGTCCAGCGCAGCGCAGCCAGCTCAACCTGGGCGTCTGCGAAACGCCGCTGTGAAACCGCCAGGCGATTGTCATCGAGTACTTCGATTTCAACCAACGGAATTCCCGGTTGGTGCATGAAACTCGCAAAGGCTTTCGGCACGTCGAAATCCGCTTCCAGACCGATGGCATCGGCAAAATCGACGGCGCTGGCATTGCGCCATTTGTGTCGATGCATGTATTCGAGGATGCCCGCCCGAAAGTTTTCTGCACCGATGGCCTGTTCGAACATATTGATAACGATCCGGCCTTTTGAATATGCCGGACCAATGTCATTCAGGAAATTGTCCGTCGATGCGCGCGGCGCGCGGATCGGGCGGGAGGAGGGCCGGGAGTCGAGTTGCATCGTTTTGAACATACTGGACATACGAGATTTTTCGATCTCCAGTTGGGGGTAGGTCTGCGCAACGATCTTGTCGCCCATCCAGCTGGCGAACGATTCGTTCAGCCACAGGTCTACCCACCAGTCCATCGTCACGACATCGCCAAACCACTGATGCGCCAACTCGTGAGAGTTGGTGCCCACGATAGCGCGCAGACGAGTCGCGTCGGCGTTGTCCGGGTCGATCAGAATCGCGCGATCGAGATAGACAATCGCGCCAGGGTTCTCCATCGCTCCGTACCAGAACTCCGGCGTCGCAATCAGATCGAGCTTTTGATACGGGTAGTCGGTGTCGAAATAGTCTTCCAGCCCGGCGAGGAGCCTTGGCGTCGATTCTACGGCTAATCCGGTGAGTCCCGACTTGCCGCGAGTCGTTACAACGCGCCCAGGAATACTCATGCCGGGAATATCGACTGTTTCAAAGTCGCCGACAGCAATGGCGACCAGGTAGGAGGGCATCGGCGCGGACTCGGCGAACACGACTTTCTTCATGTCGCCAAGGACGGCAGTATCCTGTATCGGCGTGTTACTTACCGCCATCATCTCCGTCGGAACGGTCAGTGTCATTTGCCACGGAATCTTGTAGGCCGGCTCGTCAAAACAAGGAAATGCTTCTCGCGCTTCCGATGCCTCCATTTGACTGAAAACATGATGGCGGCCTTTCTCTTCGACGCGATACATGCTGACGCTGTCCGTGTTGAAATCATCCTCGAACCTGATCTGCAGTTCGTATCGACCTGGAGCAATTACCGACCCGGTCGATATTTGCAGTAACGCGTGCTCCAGATGTTCAAATTCAGCAGCCGCGAGCGTATCGCTCGCAGGCCCGAATTGTGCACTGCTAATCGTAAGGTCTTGTGCGTGCAGCCGTATCGACCGCACCTCCTCGAGAATATCGAGCAAAATCACGGTCTCACCCGAATAGCGCGGCGAGCTCGGATCGAGCGTCATGGCAAGCTGTTGCGAAATCGGCTGAACGGCGTCGTTCAGCCGATACGGATCGTCAACCGTCGCGGAGTGCGCGATATGGCCTGTCGCGATACCTAATGACAGAAGAACGTACGTGCCTGTCGTCGCCCTCATTACCCGGCGTTCAATTCTGCCAGCAGAGCCAGCGCGTCGCTGCGGAAGAATGGCAGATTGGCGCTCAGCGTATTCCTGTTTGCGGCGCGCGTGGCAAGATCAATCGCACGATCAGTATTGCCCAACGCCGCCTGTGTACGTGCGGACCAGTACAAGACAACCGGTTCCAGCTGGCTTGCCTGATCGAAATGCTCAGCCGCAGCGTCGAGGTCTTCATTATATTGGGCCAGAAATGCGCTGAGTTCATGAATTCGACGCTTTTCGAACCCCGTGCCGTGCACTTCCGCGGCTGCAATGTACTCGGCAGTCCGCGTTGCGGCGGTTTCTGCGTCGTCAGCAATCATTGCCGCGATCGCCGTCTTGAACAGATGCGTCCGCTTTGCCTGTGCCTCATTGGCTTCGTTGAACCCGGCCTGCATGCGTTGCTCGAGCGCCGAATCATAATACTCTTCAGCTTTGGCGGGCTCACCTGCCACAAGCATAATGTCACCCATGTACTCGAGCACGCCGCCCATCGCCGCGTGATTGCCCTTGACCTCGGCTTCGGCGAGCATCGTGTTGCTCATTTCCATTGCGGCCTCGGTATTTCCGGCAAATAGATGCGAGGTGACTGAACGGAACATTGCCCCCTGGCGTTCGGCGAAATTGCGCGCTGCAGCGAGCCCTTGTTCTGCCGCCTCCTGGGCCAGTTCCGTTTCGCCTTTCAACGATTCGTTAATCGAGATTCCGGCGTACGCCGAGGGAAAACTCGAGTTGATCTCAAGCGCCTTGCGATAATTGGCAATTGACTCTTCATAGTCGCCCATCTCCATCAATAACTCGGCGTAAGAATCGTAAGGGTTGGCCTCGTCGGGCAGCAGTTCGACGTACTTGGCAAATGCGTTCTTCGCACTATCGAAGTCTTCGAGGCTGCGGTATGCATAGCCCAGGGCGTTGTAGGCACCGGCAAACCCAGAGTTGATCGACGTGGCATGCTTGTAGTGTTCGATGGCGCCAGCAAAATCCTGCTGGCCATTGAGGTAGTTTCCGAGCCGCATGTGTGTCCGTTCGTCCTGCGGAAATTTAGCAACCAATTGTGTCAATGCGTCATGCTGCGCAGCCTGATCGTTTTCCGAAGCAGCGACGACAGCGCGAATAATAAGTTGCTCGCCCTCGGACGCATGCGCTGCATGCTCACTCGCTTTGTCGACCGCATCGAAGAACTCCGTGGCGGTTTGCGATGTTTGCGCGAGCATGACATAGCCCATGGCGAAAGCGGGGTCTGCTTCAACGGCTTGTGCGAATGCAGCATTCGCATCGACGAAATGCAGGTCGTCAGCCAGTGACTGGCCTTGCACATACAGCTCACGCGCTACCTCCGACGCGGTGCTCAGCGGCACCTTCGCAACGGTCGTTGCAGCAGCGTCTGATGGCGCTTCAGCTGCCGGATCATCCTGTTTTCCACAAGCGACGAGCAATATCGCGGTGGCGCAAAGTGCAAGAGAGGGCAATATTCTCAGCTTGATAGCCTTCATGGGGATCGCTCCTTGTAATTCTTCCGGGAGTTCGCATCACGGCGTTCACGCCGTGCGGAGGTCCACCATTGTACTCCTAAGCGAGTATCCGGGTGCTTTTCGAGAATCTACATGGAGGATGTTCGGCAAGTGCTTGTCGCGCCGTCCAAAATCCGGTTCAGGACTGGACGGCGCGAGTTGGCCGCGGAGCGTCGAATGGCGATAGCGCGTATTACGGGGCGGCTACGATCTCGACAATGACCTCGTCGGCTTCAAAACAGCCGTCCATCGCCACCAAACCAAAGAGATCAGCGGACTGGCCCACGGCGAGACTGTCTATTGTGCCCATGGTCACCGCTGACGCTGCGACGTCGACGAGCAGAATGTCGGCGGGATCATCGACGCGGACACAGGTGTCGTTGCCTTCGAGCGGTGCGAGCATGAAGCTTCTCGTCGCCGCATCGAGAGGCTCGATGATCATGCCACTGAGTTGTGCGGCATCTTCTGCCTCGACGAAAATCAGCGCAGCTCGAATAAGGTCGGGGTCGGCCGGATCCGCTTTCGCAGGCCGTACGCCTTCGACCTCGATATCGGCGCCAACAACAATGGCGCCAGGACCGATTTCGCCGGCCGCATCGAAGTATTTTGTTCCATCCTGAAGTTCGACAACAATATCGCCATTGTCATTGATGACCATCAGGAACTGCTGGTCCACGGGCATGCTGACAACATTGCCACTCACTTGCTCCGCATTTCCGCCAATCTCGAGAATCAGCGTGTCCAGCGCGATGTCGGGATCAACAACGTAGCGGCCGATAACCACAACCGGGTCGTTCACCATCAACGTGCCGAATTCTGTTGCGAGACCTTCATTGTCGAAGATGCTTGTGCCCGTGCCGGTGTTCACGTCGATGCAGTTGTCCGGCATTGCGGCATCACACAGGCGAAAGCCGCCAGCGGGGTCGGCATATATTTCGCTGACGATACCCTCTAGCCGTGCGAGTTTGTCGGGCAGACCACCGTTCATGAAGTTGGCTTTGACGACCGGACGAAAGTTGTACTTGCGGCCGTTACCGGTACCGGTGATTTTGATGGACTTGTTTGCGTCCATGTCGATCTCGGCAAGCAAGGTGCGTCCCGGGAGGACTTCAAAACCTTCGGGGTCGAGCAGATCGATTTTTCCGTTTGCGGGCAGCGCCGGGAATATTGATGCGCTACCGTCGTTGGGGACCAACTCCAGGTTGTCTATCCTGAGCCGCAATTTGGTGTAGACCCCGACGTTCACCTCACCGAATACGATGGGCTCATTGAAGTTGGTGAGGTTCAGCAGATCGATCGGTTTCGAGCCCTGAAACAGTATCTGGTGTCCGTCGTCGTCGCTAATCAGAATGGCTTCAACCACATTGAGCTTGATCGCGCTGAACTCGTCGGTTGGCTTGTCTGTAAACAACAAACCAATCGTTCCAGTTGTTTGTGCTGGCGCGACGTTGCCAGGCTCGTTGCTGGTCGATGAAGAACCGCCGCAGGCAGAAATAAACAGAGAGACTGCCAGTGCCAGTATCGGCAATCTGGAGCGAGAGATAATTTTGAAGGTGTTCATAGCATTTCCCGGTGATCGTCCTGATCCGTTTGTTAGTGACCAGCCGACGATCTTATTTTGATTATTGAACTGAGCCGAGACTCCATTTTATGCTCATGGCAACGCGCTGCAACCGTCGCCAGAATGCGACATTTACATAATGTTTACGCGAGTAAAGTAGCCCGCCCGAGTCTTCGAGGCAGGCCGTCACGCCGCGGCATGCGCCTCGTCATCACAGGGTCTGGTTACAACTTCGCAAACTGGATGGCGATGTCGGTCGCCAGTCGAGCGTTATTCATCACGAGTTGAATGTTGGCCTCGAGGCTCTCGCCGTCGGTGCGTTCCGCGATCTTTGCGAGCAGAAACGGGGTTGTCTCTTTACCAGTAATGCCCTGGCGGTTCATTTCGCCAATGGCCTCAGCGATGATGTCATTGATATCGTCGCCATTCAGAGCATGCTGTTTCGGTATCGGCACCGCGATGACCAGGCCACCGGGCAGTTGCAGGTCCAGTTTGATACGCAGCGCGGCCGCTGCTTCGGCAGCACTGTCGATTCGGTAGTCGACCGGAAAACCGCTGCTGCGCGCATAGAACGCCGGCAGAGTATCGGTCCTGTAACCCACGACCGGCACGCCGACAGTCTCGAGGTACTCGAGCGTGCGGCCGATATCCAGTACGGACTTGACGCCGGCGCAGACCACCGCGACGCTGGTTTGCGCAAGTTCCTCGAGATCCGCCGAAATATCCATGGTCTCCGCGACGCCGCGATGCACACCGCCGATGCCGCCGGTCGCGAAGACCCGAATTCCGGCCATGGCGGCGATAATCATTGTCGCGGCGACCGTGGTGGCACCGTTCTTCCTGTTCGCGATGACAAAGGGCAGATCGCGTCGGCTGGTCTTGAGCACCTTCGGACCCTGTGCACCGAGCTGACGGATCTCGCTGTCGCTCAGACCGACCTTGAGTCGGCCCTGCCAGATTGCGATGGTGGCGGGTACCGCGCCACCTTCACGAATCACGTTCTGCACGGCCAGCGCCGTTTCCACATTTCGGGGATAGGGCATGCCATGGCTTATGATGGTCGATTCAAGCGCGACCACAGCATCGCCCGCACCAATGGCGGCTGCAACATCGGCAGCAATATCGAGATAGTCGTTGCCGGGCTTATCCGGCATGCTGATTCTCGACAGTCTGATGAATGGCGGTGAGCGACAGGGCAGGGCTGCTAGTCGCAGGGTCGGACAGAGTAAGGTCTGCGGCGGCCAGTGCATACTGCAAGGACTTGTCCAGCGGCCAGTCTTCGAGCCACGCATAGGCGAGAGTTGCGAGGAACGCGTCGCCTGCGCCCCCGGCATTCCTTACGTCACGGCGTGGACCTTTCAGTTTGTCGACGCCCTGTGCATCGCCAGTGCTGTAAAACACACCCTGCGCGCCGCGGGTGACGAACAGTCGTTCGACGCCCTGCGCATGGACCCAGCCGGCCAGGGACCGAAGATCAGCCTGAGTTCGCGCCTTCCGCCCGGTGAGTGCTTCCGCTTCAATGGCGCTCGTCTTAAGTGTGTGGATCGAGCTCAGGTACGGCTTGATCCGCAGTGCTTTGGCGGTCGATACGGTATCTGCAAATATCGTGTGCCTGGCGAACGTGTGGGCGAGCCAGGCAAGGGCGTCGTCAGGAAGATTGGTGTCCAGAATAATAAGGGAGGCCTGATTCAGCATTGGCTGAATCTGCTGCAGTCGATTCGCAGTCAATTTATCGATGATGCTCATGTCGGCGACCGCGACCCGCATGTCACCGGTATTGTCCAGCACGGACAGGTAGGTCGACGTGGCTGCCGATTCGAATTGCTGTACGTATTGCATATCGATGCCGGCCTCGCGACCGAGCCGCAGCAGCATCCTGCCGTGCTGATCATTGCCGACAGCCGAGACGAGGCGGCAATCGATGCCGAGTCGAGCCAGGCCTTCGGCAATATTACGGGCGACGCCCCCGGCTGACGTGTGCACCACGCCCGGGTTTGAATCGTTGCTGCGTAAGGTCTCGTCGGATCTGCCATGGATGTCCATATTGGCGCCGCCAATCACGGCAACGAATGCCGGGTCGCTCAACACATAGCCACGACCTTTGATAAGCCCTTTATTGGTCAGGTTCATGATGTGCCCGGCCACGGCGGAACGGCTGATACCCAGGGTCGACGCGATCGCTTGCTGCCGTGTCATGGGGTTTTCGCGAATTAGCGCCAGAATTTGTTGCTCGCGGCTGGTCATAATAGACAAAGGTTAGCTAATCAAACAAATGTTGGCAACTGTGTCGCCGGCGCCCCGACCCTCGGGCGCGCTGTCAATTTTGCGACGTGGTTCCATGACGGCGACACCCACGCATGGTCTCTTAGCCGTAGAGAATTATGTACAAACGGAGACTCGAACGGTGTCTGACAATCGGCCTTTACACGCAGGAATTGGCGAGCGAGCGTTTGGGAGTGAGGCCGGCGCGCTGGTCACGCTGAATTACCAGTCGCACCGGGATGCATTGAAATTTGTCCAGACAACGCTGAACGGGCCGCGCGGTATTGCGGTGCTGCACGGGCCACGTTCCTCCGGCAAGACCACGATCGTTCGCCGAGTCCGCGATTCGATACCGGCAGACACCGCGGCTGCGCTGATTGATGGCACCGATATCCGGCCCCAGGGGCTGCTGTCGGAGATGCTGTCGCAGTATGGCTACGACATGGGCCTCGACTCCAGCCGCGAACTGCTGCAAATGGTCAAGGTATTCGCCATGCAGCAAGCCGGATCAGGCCAGCCGCCGCTCCTGATTGTCGACAATATCGAACACATGTATCCGAGCGCATTGCGCACACTCGATGCGCTTGCCGCTCTGACTGTCAAACATCGCTTCGCGATTCGAATCCTGTTGACCGGCAACGAAAACCTCAGCTCGCTGATCGGATCGGAGAGCATGCCCTGTATCGCGAAACGCCAGGTCGGCATCTTCACGATCGGTCCGTTGTCCGACCAGGAAACCGTGCTATACCTGCACGCTCGCCTGGCAGCCTGCGGCGTGCAACAACCCGATACACTTTTCCCCGTTGCTGCCTGCGAGCGAGTGCGCGAGCTGTCGGGCGGATGGCCCGGCCTGATCAACCATTACGCACAAGAGGCTATTTGCCCGGACAAGCCACGACTCATCATTACGCGCAACGGCTCGACGCTGTCGCAGTATGTGCCACGTACAAAAAAAGTCCTGATCGGTCGTTCCGAATTTGCTGATGTCGTTCTCGATGACGAGTACGCAAGCAAGATACACGCGGTACTACTGCGATACTCGAACGCATTGGTCCTGCTCGATCTGAACAGTTCCAACGGCACGACGGTGAATTCGGTCAGGCTGAAAAGCACGGTCCTGAGAAGCAACGACATCATTTCGATAGGCCACCACAGGCTGAAGATCGAGAATGCACCCGCGATCAGTGATGAGGTTGCGGCTCGCCTGCAGTCGCCCGACACCGTCAAGATGAGAAATCTCACCGAGATGCAACGCATGGCAGAAGAGATGCGCGTAGTGTCGGTTGAACGCAAGAAAAAAGGCTGAGACAAATCGCGTCTCAGCCGTGACCGATGGCACCGTGCCAGGTCGGCGGTGACCTGAGACTCGTGGCGACGATCAGCCATGATCTAGCACTCTTCGCACCAGTCGGCGTCATCGAATTCATCAAATTCGTCGGGATCTTCGATCCAGGTTGTGCCTTCGTAATCGTCATTGTCCAGATCGTCCCACTCCCAGACGTCGTCATCGTAGTGGTCGGCGTCGTAATCGTCCTCCGCTTCGCCCTCATTGCCATCGTCATACGACGAGCTGATATTGTTTTCAGCATCGCCTTGCTCGCTGTCAACCGAAGAGGGCACCGGCAGCGATGTTTGATACACACTGCGTAATGCCATGTATATTCGACCGTCCGGTAACGCCAGCGTAAACCGCAACAAATTGGTCGGCCAGAACGGAACGCGAAATCCTCTGAATCCCAGGCCGAGGAAGACAAAATCCGCATCGACGTAGACCGTCTGGTTGTCCAGATTGGTGACATAGAAATCGTCAGCCAGTTCGAAAGCCATCCAGGCGTCAGGACCATAGAGTTGATTAAAGGCAAAGTTTACGAAATCGGCCGGGTACTGATGCGGATCCCGGCAGTCCGCGCACAGGATATTCATGGAATTTGCCTGTGCGAAGCAGATGTCCGTCTGCAGTGCCGCGATGAGTAGTAGAAATGGGAGCAGTTTACGCATCATCCTGCCCTCCGATCGTGACCTCACCAAGAACCGTTCGCTGTATGTCACGCATGGATTGAAGTAACGCACTGACACGCGCATCCAGCGAGTCCAGTTGATCGTCATCAACACCGATGCGTACGAGTTCGTTTTTCAGGTAGTCGGCTCTGCCGGAATCGTCGCCAAGCCGTGCGGCAAGCGCCGAAAGTTCATACTGGCGCTGCAGGTTGGCAACCTGCGGCTCGCCATCGATTGCGATGGCGCCAAATGCCTGGTCCGACAACCAGGCAAGGTGCCGGATATTGCCTCCCTCGAGCGCCGCGGCGCGTACGAGCAGCCGGTACGACCTGCGCGTATCCTTGCGTATCAGCCTTTGCCCGAGCAAAGCCGCGGCGGCCGCGTCGGCATAGGCCATGGCGGCGAGTGTCGCATTGTCGTAGTCGGCATAGGGATGCGCCGATACGGGGCCGATGGGTGTGCAGGAGTATGCCGAGAACATTTCGCCATCGGTCGTCACGTAGTCCTTGAGTTCGACGTGGCAGTTTCTGTCCTTGCGCACCCGAAGGCCGAGTACGATCTCGGTGCCGTCATCGGCAACGACGGCCGGCCCGGTCTGATCAAGGTTCGTAGCCGAGGCTTGTTGCGGCGTCGCGATATTGCCCGGCTGGAGCGGCCCGGCCGGGATTTCGGCGGGGGTATCAGTGAGGCCGGCGTAGATCAAATAAGCGGCTGCCGCGCACGCCGCCATTGTTGCTGCGATTCTTGTGTTCATCGTTCCTTCCCTGGTTGGATGAGTGCCCATGCAGGAGGAACTGTTCCTCTGCTGAGCGGTAGTGACAAGCTAGCGCCGCGCCGCCGAATGTGCACGCTGCAATTCCGTGAGAAAAACGCAGATTGGCGCCGCCGGAGACGCTTCCCGTCGTACAATCGGCCGCTGATACCGAACTTGTGCCGGGAAGATCATGATAAGAATTCTGCTGTTTGCAGGCCTGGCCTGCGCGTCCCTGGCCGCTCAGGCGGATAGTGTACTGATTCAAAACGTGCGTATTTTCAATGGCGTCGACGCCAGGTTGATGCCCGGCCACGTGCTTGTTGAAGACGGCGTTATCTCGAAGATCGCCGGCGATCCGATCGACGCGCCGGAAGGCAGCCGCATTATCGACGGCGGCAACCGTGTCTTGTCGCCGGGTTTCATCGATCTGCATGTGCATTTGTCGGGGCACGTGCCGTCCGACCAGATCGATGCGTATTCGACGCTCAGTCACGTTTACGCGACAAAGGTCGCGAAGCATTATCTCGACAGCGGCTTCACGAGCATCCGTGACGCCGGCGGCACGCATCCGCACTTTGCGAGAGCGATCGATTCGGGTGCAATCGAGGGACCGCGTGTATTCCCATCCGGTGCTTATATTTCCCAGACGGCAGGGCATGGCGATTTTCGTTTCGGCGACCAGCCCAATCCAAGCCTGCAGGGTGGCAGCCATTACCTGTACAACGGTACCTCCGTTCTCGTCGACGGCGTCGATCAGCATCTGGCGGCAGCGCGGGAAAATCTCCGCTTCGGCGCGACACAAATCAAGATCATGGGCGGCGGTGGCGTCATGTCGGAATTCGATCCGATTCATTCACTGCAGCCATCGCCGGCGGAAATTCGGGCTGCCGTGCAGGCGGCCAGCGATTGGGGCACTTACGTACTCGCGCATGCGTACACGAGCGACGCAGTGCGCCGGCTGATCGATAACGGCGTCAAGTGTATCGAGCACGGCCTGTTGATCGATGACGCGACGGCAAAGTACGTCAAGCAGAACGACGTCGTCATCAGCACACAGGTCGTCGTCTATCGTGAGCTGAAAAACCTGCCAGGTCTCACGCAGACAAACCTGGACAAGCTCGAGGCCGTTCTCGAAGGTCAGGAAAACCTGATCGCGCTGATCAGGAAGCACAATATCCGGACCGGATTTTCCACTGACCTGATCAGCGGCATGTATCCGCTGCTGACGCAGGAATTTACGGCGCGTGCGGCGTACTGGACACCGGCGGAGGTCCTCGCGCAGGCAACGTCGGAAAGCGCCAAGGTCATTCGAATGGCGGGCAAGCTGAACCGCCATGGCAATTTCGGTGAAATCCGCGAAGGCTGGGTCGCGGACATGCTGCTGATTAATGGTGAGCCACTCGAGGATATTTCGGTACTGCGAGATCCCGGGAATAATCTCGCGCTGATCATGAAAGGTGGCCAGATCGTCAAGTCACTGCTGTAGAGTCGCGCCGGGGGCAGCGAATAATGTGCGTTTGTCGATTGGCCCCATTTGACGAGTGTGCTAGTTTTATTCGCATGAGTAGCTACCGTCTGTTTTGCATAATCCTGAGCGCCACCGTGTTCAGCGCATGCAGCAACACGACCTCGGAAAACGTTACGACGCAGGGCATTCACGCGGATATTGACGTTTTCGCAAACGGCACGGGCAGGACGTTCGTTGATGCCGAACTGGAGGTGGGCCATGACGGACTCGCTCGCACCAGTCTCGAACTCAGCCCCGGCGACAGATTGACCGTTACGGCCAATGGCATTCAGAAGACCATGATCGAGGATATGTCCGTCATCGGGCGTTTCCGTTACGCGGCGAGTTTCGATTTCGATGACGCCGGTACGATGTTTACCGTTTCGTTCACACGGGATAGCGGCGTGAGTGCGCCGAATTCCAATGTCACCTTGCCCGAAGGTTTTCTCGTACAGTCGCCGACAAGTAATGACGTGCTGGCTCAGGCAGACAATGTCCCGATCGCCTGGACGCCTTCAGGCACCAGCATCGTCCCGGACATCGAGGTATCGCTGTCGTGTGCGACAAACAGCGGCCTCGTCTTCACCGACACGGATGCGGTCACTCTCAGCAGCGATACCGGTGTTGCGAGTTTCCCGGTTGCTGCAGTGATACCGATCGGCACGCTGGATACCAGCAGGCTGTGCGAGGGCGAGGTTCGATTTTCGCGCTGGCGGCGCGGCAACCTCGATCCCAACTACGGTGAGGGCGGTAGCATTACGGCCGAACACATCGAGCGCGCGCAGTTTTTCGTTGACCTCAGGCTGTAGCGCCTGCAGCGGCTTACCACGTTGTGCCGCGCCCCGGTCGACCCGCGCAATATGAGCTATTCACCCACCGCCTGAAACTGATAAACCGCCTCTATGATCGGTGACAACGGTTCGCCGTAGCGGCCAAACCAGTTGTGATAAATACGTCGAATCCGCGGGCCGCGGAAGAGTGACGCCAGCGCCTTGTCCGCGATCAGGCGGAATTCCGTGTCGCCGCGCGGAATCATCATGGCGTACGGTTCGAACGACAATGGCCCGCCCGTCATGGCGTACTGATTTTTCGCGTTTTCATCCCGGAACACCTGACCGATCAACATGGCGCGGTCCGATGCGTAACCGTCAACCTTTCCCGAATTCAGCAATTGCATTCCTTCGTCATGAGAGCTGATCAGTTGCAGGTCGATATCGAATTCATTGATCTCGATGACGTGCCGCATCACGTTCTCGGTGGTTGTGCCACCCAATACCGCGATCTTCGTGCCGTTGATGTCATCAACGGTTCCGATCGGGCTGGCCTTGCGTGACAGCACCGCGCTGCCGGTGATGAACGTCATCAGCGTAAAATCGACCCGCTCGCGTCGCGACAGCGTGACCGTCGTTGCGCCGCACTCGATATCGACGTCGCCGTTTTCGACGGCGGTGAGACGCTCCTCCATCGACGCCAACGGCGTGTAGACGATGTCGACTGTCTCCAGGCCCAGTTCATCGCGGACGGTCCATGCGATATGCCGGCAAAGATCTATCGAATAGCCCGCCACGGTGCCGTTCTTGTCAACAAAAGAGAGCGGCGGTGCGTCAGGCACGTAGCCGATGCGGAACTCCCCGCTCTCCGAGATGCGCCTGAGCGTCTCGGCCCGGCCTTCGGCGTTCGCGGTGATGAACAGCAAAGCAAGCGAAACGGCAATCAAAACGCGCATCAAAGTTCTCCAGAATCAATGGATTACGGGATAGTAGTCTTACAATTTGCTCCGCCGTTGTCTAGCGGCGACGCGGGCGACATTCCCTGTTGACTTAGTGTAGAAAGCACACTATACTTCGTGTCAAAGCCACACGAAGTATAGCCATGTCCTACAGCTACGACTACCCGCACCCGGCCGTTACGACCGACATCGTGATCTTCACGATTCGCCAGGACGAGTTGAAAGTTTTGCTCATCAAACGGGCGCTGCCGCCACATCAGGGCGCCTGGGCGTTGCCCGGAGGCTTCGTCAACCTCGACGAAAGCCTCGAGGAGGGCGCGCGGCGGGAGCTCGCAGAAGAGACCGGCGTCAGCGGAGTCTATCTTGAGCAGTTGTACACCTTCGGCAGGCCTGACCGCGATCCCCGCGAGCGCGTCATCACGGTTGCGTATTACGCGCTGATCCCGACCGACACGATCGAGATTCGTGCGGCGACCGATGCCGAGGGTGTGAGCTGGTTCGGCATGAACGAGTTGCCGGAGCTGGCGTTTGATCACCGCGAGATCCTGGACATGGCGCAGCGACGGCTGGTCGACAAGCTCGACTACTCGACCATTGCGTTCCAGTTCATGCCCAAGGAATTCACGCTGCCGGAACTGCAGCAGGTGTACGAGCTCATCCTCGGCGAAGCGCTCGACAAACGAAATTTCAGGAAGCGCATTTTGAGTCTTGGCCTCGTCATGGAGACGGGCAAGGAAAGGAAGGCCGGCGCACACCGTCCGGCGAAACTGTATCGATCGATCCATCCCGATCGTGTTGAGGTGATCAAGTAGTGCAAGGAGGTGCAACATGTTGATCAATTACTATAAAGGTGAACCCAATACTTACGTCCTGTGCCATCGCAACGGCAAGCTCGTGCAGCACGGCGTCGGTATCAATTTCTTCTACCTGCCGGCGACGACGTCGATCGCCGCGGTGCCGCTGGCGAGCCGGGAAAGCCTGTTCATCTTCAATGAGACGACGGCGAACTTCCAGGAAGTCTCGATCCAGGGATCGCTGACGTATCGCTTGACCGAGCCTCTCGAACTGGCGAAGCGTCTCGACTTTACGATCGCGCCGAAGACACACGACTATAAGAGTGACGATCCGCAGCAACTCGAACAGCGCGTCGTCAACAGCGTGCAGGCGCACACGCGCAGTGAAGTCAGCCGCCGCTCGCTCGAGGACGCGTTGAGCGAGGTGAAGGACCTGGCCTCGATCGTGTTCGCCAAAGTGGCAGAGGCGCCGGAACTGCGATCGATCGGTATCGAACTCGAGGGACTGCACTTCACGGCGGTCAAGGCGACACCGGAAATGCAAAAGGCACTCGAAGCCGATTACCGCGAAAGCCTGCACAAGCGGGCCGACCAGGCCATTTACGACCGGCGTAAATCGGCGGTCGATGAGGAGCGCAAGATCCGCGAGTCCGAAATGAACACCGACGTAGAACTCGAGAATCGGCGCAAGGATCTCGTCGACATGCAGGCCGAAAACAGCCTGACGCTGGCCGAGGCCGAGGCCAAAGCCGACGAGCTCAAGCTCGCGCCGTACGGCGAATTGCCGCCACAGGTGCTGATCGGTCTGGCCTTGAAAGAGTGGGCCTCGAACGCGGGAACGATCGAGAATCTGAGCATCACGCCAGATCTCCTGAGCAAGGTCGTGTCGTTCGTCTCGGAAACCCGGCAGTAGTCTCATGAACGCGCCGCAATACGAAAACGTGATCATCGTGACCCGGAAAACCGAGCTCGATGATCTCGTCGCGCGCTTCAATACCAAAGCCCAGGCCCGTTTTTATCTGCAGCAGGCGGGGCAGTCGTTCGAGCGTATCGAGATCGCGCATGCGAAACATGAGCAGGTGCTCGCCAGGGTTCGACATGCGGTCCCCACCGGCTTCAAGAGTCAGCTGATCGACAGGGACCTGGTACCGCGATTTACGTTTGGGAAAGCGGATCTCGTCGTGACGGTCGGGCAGGATGGCCTGGTCTCGAACACCGCCAAGTACCTGTCCGGGCAGCCCATACTCGCCGTCAATCCGGACCCGGAACGCTTCGATGGCGTGTTGTTGCCGTTCAATGCGAGCAACGTCGAGCAACAGCTATACACGACGCTGTACGGACCGCTGCACGCAAGACAAGTCACGCTCGCGATGGCCGAACTCTCCGACGGCCAGAGCCTGATGGCATTCAATGACTTCTTTATCGGTGCAAGCTCGCACGTATCGGCGCGGTATCGAATCCAAATCGGCGACAGGAGCGAAACGCAATCGTCCTCGGGCATCATCGTGTCGACGGGCGCCGGCTCGACCGGGTGGTTGCAGTCTGTCTACGCCGGTGCGGCGGGCGTCGTCGAGGCACTGGGCGGACAAGTGATTCCACCTGCCAACGGCGGGCGCCTGAACTGGGACAGCGAACACCTGGTTTACTCGGTTCGCGAACCGTTCCCGAGCATCGCGACGCAAACGTCCATCGTGCACGGCGTGTTCACGGATCGAACGCCGCTGAAAGTCACCTCGCAGATGGCCAGCAACGGCGTCGTCTTCAGCGATGGTGTGGAGGCGGACTACCTCGAGTTCAATTCGGGCGCCGAAGTCACGCTGTCGACGGCACCAAAGAAGGCCGTGCTTATCGTGCCGCCCGACGAGGCTGTGCATTGAACACCGATGCCTGCATTGGCTGTCTGCTGGGCACCGCGGTCGGCGATGCGCTTGGTTTGCCCTACGAGGGCCTTTCGGCACGCCGTGCCGCGAAACTATTTCCTGACACTTCAAGCCACCATTTGCTGTTTGGCAAGGGCATGGTCTCGGACGACACCGAACACGCATGTTTTGTTGCCCAGGCCCTGATTCGCGCCAATGGTGATGTTGGCACATTTCGAGAACAGCTCGCGCGCGCGCTGCGCTGGTGGTTGCTTGGACTGCCAGCCGGTGTCGGCTTCGCCACGCTTCGAGCGATCGTGAGACTCTGGTTCGGATTATCGCCGCAGGCAAGTGGTGTGTTTTCCGCCGGCAACGGACCGGCGATGCGTAGCCCGATCCTCGGCGTTGCTTACGGGCACGATCCGGAGAAACTCAAACAATTCGTCAAAGCGTCCACGCAGATTACACACTCGGATCCGAAAGCGTATTACGCGGCACTTGCGGTCGCTTTGGCGGCATACCAGAGTGCAACGCAAGAGACGCCATCGGCAGATTCCTATCTGCCGGCATTGGATGAACTCCTGGCAGAAGAAGACGCCGAGGAGTTGCAGGAACTTTTGCAGCACGCGGCGCGGGCCGCGGCCAACAATGAATCGGTGGCTGATTTCGCAACGGACATCGGCTCGAAAGACGGCATCTCGGGCTACAGCTACCAAACCGTGCCCTGCGTGCTGCAGGCATGGTTCGGCAGTTCGGGAGATTTTGCCTCGGGTTTGCAGGACATCATCAGGGCCGGTGGCGACACTGACACCGCAGGGGCGATTTACGGTGGCATTGTCGGTGCGGGGACAGGCAAAGCCGGCATTCCGGCAAGGTGGCTGAGCGACATCGTCGAGTGGCCGCGATCGGTCAACTGGATAGAGCGATTAGGCGAGGCACTGGCCGAGAGCGAGCAATCGCACACTGCACGATGCCCGCGTTATTTTGTCGCGGGCATCGTGCTGCGCAATCTTGTGTTCCTGCTCATCGTGCTCGGGCACGGCCTTCGCAGGCTGGTTCCGCCGTACTGACTTGAGCCAGCGTCGAACTGCAGTAGCTCGACTTACCTGAAAAACCAGCGCGCTCCCACTGTGATGATGTCGGTATCGCCCGCGAATTCGACGCTCAGGCCCGCAGCGAATTGCCGGGAGAAGTGATAGTCACCCGCCAGTTCGAGGTAGGTGTCGCTATTGTCGAAGTTCACGTGGTTGACCGACCCACGAATCTCGAATTCGGGTGTCAGCAGGCCGCGTGCGCCGGCCGAGAACGCAAAGCCGTTATCGTCGGCATTGCCAATTGGCGTATCAGCCTCTGCTCGCACGTAGCGCAGGCTGCTCAGCAGATCAAAGTCGTTTGAGTAGTCCCAGACGTAACCGGCACCGAGTTCCCAGGTCGTCGTATCAACGTTGCCGTTGAAATCCAGCGACGTCAGTCCACCGACGACCAGCCAGTTGTTGCCCAGGTTATAGGAACCGTTGACGCGAATGCCGTCTCCGCCATTGGAGTCGACGTCGACGAAACGCAGTTCCACGTAGTCATAGTTGAGCACGAGTGGTGGTTGTTCGGACGATTGTGCCATGGCGATGCCCTGCAACAGCAGGCCTGCCAGCAGAATAAAGATCTTCATTGAATGCTCCTGAAGTCTGCGAAATTTACCCGGAGGATCCGGTGTCGCGATGATTCGGCGCGGATGGTAGCGACGGCGTTGCGCCGGTGTCCAGTTCCATTCGACGAGCCCGTTGCGATCTCACCACAGATCGTCCAGGTGCTTGTTTTAATGAGGTTTTCTGCCGCCACCGGACTGTCTCTGTTTGGCGTCAGTCAGCAAGATCAACCAGTCGTTTGCGCGAATATTTGTGCCAGCGCGAGTCGCATCGGACTTGACGGTTCAGTACTATCTCAATCGCCATTCACCTCTCGAGGATATTCCATGCGTCGCTTCCGATATGTCGCGGCATTCGCCGCGCTGGCAATCCTGGGTTGTTCGCGGGATGCGGATCAGTCTCCGCATGCCATCGATGTCGAACTCTGGCAAGACGAGATGCCGATCCGGCAGCCCTGGCTGCGCGAGAACCTGCCCGACCAGTCGCTCGTCTATGCACGCGTTCCCCACGTGCTCGGTTTGTTCGCAACGCCGAAGGGAAACGTGCTGGACACGGGCTTGCGCAGCAAGGTGAATGTCGAAAACGTGCAGAAAATACAGCAGGGCCTGATCGACAATGTCTTCTCGGTCGTGCCGCTGCTGTCGGAGCCCGAGTTGCGGCTGGTGCAGACCCACGTTCGCTCGCCGATCGAGTTGTCGGCGACGTTCCTGCCGGCGCCGGCGTCACTCATTGCCGCCACCTTGGACATCGACTCCAACGCGGCATTCGATGCGGTGCTCGAGGAGCTCGGCGTTGCGCTGACAGCGCCGCTCGATGCGCAGAACATCGGCCAGATAGGCGGTGCCCCGATGCCACTGTTGCTGCAGTTCGATGCGGGCAGCGGGCGACTGTTGATCAACACGGGGCCATCCGTTACGGCGGAATCGTTCGGCAATCTCATCGCTGCGATGAATCGCGACGAGCCACACCGAATGCGCGCGCTGGAAAGCCGCATCGATACCAGCGGGCAGGGGTTCTTCCTGTGGGTGGACGCGCAGGAAGCGATACCGATGATGCAGATGTTCGTACCGCGTGAGCAGTTTGACGAACTCATGGAACTCGGATTCAGGAAGGTCGATGCAGTGGCGCTCGGCTGGGGCGTTGCCAACGGCAAGGGGCGTATCTCGCTCGCCGCCGATATCCCGACCGGGGATGACAGGGGTTTCATCCCGTATGTGAACAATGACCTGTCGGCGCACTCGGTGGGCGATCCGGACGCTTTGATGGTGGCATCGATTCCGACGGTCGAAGAGTTCAGGCGCCTTGAGGCGCTGGCCATCGCGAAGATGCCGGCGGCGGCTGCCGACGAGTGGTCAGAGGGCAAGCAGCTTGTCCAGGAGGTCACCGGCGTAACGCTGGAGGAAATGCTCGCGGCGGTCGGTCCGGAGATCCTGGTGATCTTCGATCGCGCTGGTGACTATGTCGCGATTCGGCTGCGCGACCCGGACTTGTGGGACAGCGTTTTGGAACGCATCGCGGCCGCTACGGGATCCTCGCCGGAAACGCGCAAGGTGGCCGGCAACACCTACTATCACTGGAGTATTCCGAGCGCCATCGACCAGCTGGACGATAAGGTCAGGGCGGACCTTCCCTGGTTCGGCGAGCTCTGGGCGCGTCAACGCGATCACCTGTACTGGATGCGCGACGGCGATTTCCTGTACACGGCATCGGTACCGCAGATATTGTTCGATCGTGTTGCGATGCAGCCAGAAACCAATATCGGCCAATGGTTATCGCAAAGACAGCGCATCGACGCTGAGCATGCCGCGCTGTCGATCAGCGGTAGCAGCCGCAAATTGCCCGGGCGCCTGTATGCAATCTACATCGAACTGCTGCAGATTCTCGCGGACATTGGGCAGACCGACATCGATGTCTGGTCGATGCCGTCGGCGGCACAGCTGGACCTGCCGGAGCTGGGAACGGTGGGCTTCACTGTGAGTCTCGGTAATCCAACGCTGGCAGCCGAATTCACATTCGAAAACAACCCGGCGGAGCTATTTGGCAGCCTGGGCGCGGTTGCGGCAGTCGGCGTAATAGCGGCCATCGCCATTCCTGCCTACCAGGACTACTCAATACGGGCGCAAGTGTCGACGGGTCTCAATCTGTCCGCTGCAGCCAAGGCGCAGATTACGGAGTACTACAGCAGCAACGGCCGCTTCCCCGGTGCTGCGGATGCCGAGCGCATGTCGATCCCCGAGAATGCCGGGCCATTCGTGTGGTCCGTCACTGTCGAACCGGACACGGGTGTCATCATGATTGAGTACGAGGAATTCGTTGCAACGACCGGTGGCCAGCTGTTTCTTGAACCCAGCGTCGAGGAGTCCGGGCAAATAAGCTGGAATTGCTGGAGCACGCTCTCCGATAAACACATACCCGCCGCTTGTCGACAGTGATCATATGTGTCTACTATGAGCAAACAACGCGCCCGTAGCTCAGCTGGATAGAGTACCTGGCTTCGAACCAGGTGGTCGGGAGTTCGAATCTCTCCGGGCGCGCCATAAAATCAAAGGGTTAGCCGATTTTCTTGGTTAACCCTTTTTTCATTTCCGACACTTTTCCGACAGTTTTTTCACTGCGTTGACGGATCAGCATCAGATTCGGCGTTTCAGTCCTGCCACGACTCACAATGGACTCAGATGCAGAAATCAGTTCGCCAAGTTCTGCAGCCGAGTAGTGGGTCGTTATGTCGCCAGTGGCATGGCCGAGCAACGCCTTACGAGTTTCCAAAGGAATACCCGCGCTGCGAAGTCGTCTGCTAAATGTATGACGCAGATTGTGAACGCCTTTCAGAATGCCGGGTTCAGTCGGCAGATTTACGGCTTTCCATGCCCGCTTCCATGCACTGCTGTGTAACTTTGCGATCGATTTTCCTTTGTAGGTAAAAACACGCTCAGCCTGCTTACCTCGTCGCGATTCAATCACCCGACGTGCCACAGCATTCAGTACCACTACCCGTTCCGTGCTGGTCTTCGTGATTGAAGATCCCAGTATGAACACGGAAGTCTCCATTTCGGGCAGTTGTACTTCCCAGTCCCATCGTAGTTGACAAACTTCCTGTTCCCGACAACCCGTGTTGACTGCAAACAATGCTGCATCTGCCAGATGTCGCGGCAATTCCTGGAACAGTGCGTCCTGTTCCGACCACGACAAAGGGTAGGGTTTGGCTTGTTTGCCTTTAACGGACAGACGGCTGATTTGCGCCGGCGCCTGGCGAAGCCAGGGGTTTCCATCTTCATCCCGCCAGACCCTTGCGGCCCGGTTTAGCACCGTCGATACGACAGCCAACATGTTGTTGATCGTCTTCGGTGACAAATGGCGGTTGTTCCCATGCTCAATAAACGGCCGAATAGTACCGTCATGAACATGGGCAATCGGTAATGTGCCGATGAATGGAAAGAGCTGGTCCAGATGCATAGCGATGGTATTGGCCGATGACTTGTGGGCGATTTCTTCGAGATACCGCAGAGCAGCTTCCTCGAAGGTAAAGATCGCTGCCTCCTGTCGTCGTGCTTCTTCCTCCATTTCCGCCAGACGGCGGATTAAGATTTGCTCTGCCTCAATGCGAGAAGATGTGCCCGTGCTTTCCCGGAGCCATCCACTTTGTGCAAAGCGGCAGCGCTTTTCAATGTGCCAGAGTCCGCCTTTTTGGCGGAGCCCCGGCATTCGGTTACGTTTTGACATTTGTCGTCCTCCAGATTTGGAGCCTTCGGACGACGCCCGTTGCGTGAGATATAGTCCTCCACCCAGGCGTCGAGTTCAAGCCGGTCGAAGGCGATGCCTTGTCGACCGATCGGGATTTTGGTGAGGTACGGTCGCACCTCCGTATTGAAGCGGTTGCGGTCCATGCCGAGATAGAAGGGCGCGTCGCGAAGACGAACAAATCGCGGCAGTAGCATCTGCATTGCCATTGATTTGAGGGTTTTGGATTTGCCGGGCACCGTTGCTCCCGTCACTTCACGGGTGGGCTTGGCATAAACGCTGGCCGCCCGGCTTTGAGCTCGCCACGTTCACCGCTCGGCCGAACCCAAGGGCCGTCCAGCCGCTCGACCCAGCCGTCATGATCGAGCGCGAAGATCAATAGCCGAACTGTCAACCAGTACCGATAACGCGTGCCACTGACGCAGTCATTGGTTTTTTCCACCAGAAACCAACGCAGGTGTTTCAATTGCCACTGGTAGGGACCCACGTGCCAGCGTCGCCAGATGGTTTGGCTAATGCGCTCGGAGCGGGCGAGATGCTGGCGCACGGTGCCGCGTCGCGATCCCGGCAGGCGGTTCGCCAGAAGCGAGCGTGCCTGGCGCGCCGCCACACGCGGATTGGCCGGCCGGCTCATCGGGCACCACCGATGTAGGCTGCAACGACGTCAATTCGAGAATGGCCCAGTTCCTGTGCGATGGTTTGTCTCGCCGTACGGTCGATTGTGCGATCAGCGCATTGTCTGCCGACAACGACCGGAGCAGCTGACTTAGTCAGCTGCCGATAGCGTTCGCAGGCGTAAGCGGCACGCAGGTCATGAATCTTCGCAAGTCCGTAGTCGTCTCTGACGGCCGCCCAGACATGATGGACGCGTGTGTTCCATTGTTTCCACGAGACTTCAGGGAGAATCAGATTACGACCCTTCCCCTGAACATTGGCTGCTCGCACCAGACATTCGATCGCGGCGCCGGAAACCGGAACCCAGCGATCCACTCGATGCCCCCGGCCGCCTTTGGTGCCGGCGGTGATGTTGACCGCGCCGTGTTTTTTGGCCTGACCCAGGGCTGCGCGCGCGTTAAGCATTGACGCTTCTCTCAATCGCAGACCCAGTGCACGAGCAACTTCCACTGTTGCTGCGATCTGATCGTGGCCGTTTATCCGAAGTCGATCAGCACACTGGCGCACCGTCTTTGCGTCGAGACCCGCTGGCGGGTCTGTTCGCACCCGGGTTCGCTGGCCGATCAATTTGGCTGGCGCAACCCGAATCCGCCGATCGCCTCGCATCGCTTCCAGAACGACGTTTACTGTCGAT
>Ga0224512_10000151_pt1 | contig 75186 bp, 52 predicted proteins | sample SF_May12_sed_USG_4_FD_169103 | JGI IMG/M metagenome (GOLD analysis project Ga0224512, IMG submission 169103) | Sediment microbial communities from San Francisco Bay, California, United States - SF_May12_sed_USGS_13 | ecosystem: Environmental > Aquatic > Marine > Sediment | place: USA... | reverse complement strand
GTATTCCTCAGCCGCGTCGATGTGCTCCCGGCGAACCTCGATCAGCGTGCGCTGCGCGTCCAGGAGCTCGAGCTGACTTCGCCGACCGAGCTTGAAACCCCGCGCAATCGTCTGCATTGCCGCGGCTGCCTCGGGCAGCACTTCCTGTTCAAGCGCGTCGAGCGCGACGAGCACGTGTGCAAGCTCTTGATACTGAGCGAACAACTCCGCGATAAGCCGTACGCGCGCGCCTTCTGTTTCATAAGCGAGCCCTTCGCGTTGGGCACGGGTTGCTTGGATCTCTCCCTGGTTGCGGTTGGCAAGCGGCAGCGGCACCGCAGCATTGGCGACAAAAGCGACGGCGTCTGGGCCCGCCAGCCAGCGAGCTCCCGCGCCCAAGCGGAGGTTTGGGCGGGCGCGCGCTTCAGCGAGCGCGATTTCTGCGTCGCGCAACTCCTTCTCCGAGTCGAGCCGCCTCAGCTCGGGGCTCTCGGCGATCCGGCCAGAAACGTCGGCGAACGTCGGCAACGGGGCGCGCACGAACAACTCACCCACGGCAGCTTTGAATTTCGGGTCGGTTGAACCCCAAAGCGCGGCGAGGGTCCGGCGCGACGCCAAGAGCTCGTGTTCGGCATGCTCTTCGTCGATGCGGCTGCGCGCCAAAATAATACGTGCACGTCGTTCTTCTACGTCGGATGCGGCGCCTGAAGCCACGCGTTTCTGCGCCGCGGCGAGTGCGTCACGGGAAAGCTGCGTCGCCTCACGCGCGAGGAGCAGGCGGTGCTGATCTCCGAGTAGGTGCGCAAATCTTAGCGCGGCTTCGCTCAGGACCGTCGCACGTTCGCGCTCGTAGTCGTGCTTGGCATTTTTGGCGCCCCCAACGGCAACGGCACGCCTCTTTTTCACCTTGCCACCCAGCTCGAACACCTGGCCGAGTTGGAACGTCGTCTGAGACTCCGAAAATCCACGGAGCCATTTGGTGCCGAGTGCATCTTCGAGTTGAATCAACAACGTTGGATTCGCCCAAAGGCCACCGTAACGACCACGCGCCTCCGCGGCGCGAACATCCGATGCAGACGCCGCGAGATCAGGGCTGTCCTCAAGCACGATCGAGAGGACCTTCTGGAGGGTGAGTTCTCCCGTCGGCTCCGCAGGACGCTCGTCGGCAGTGGCCAGAGCCGGACACAGAAATATCGCGAAGTATGCGACCAAAATACCTTGTCTCCGACTGCCGGTCGGAGTTGAAATTGGATTGGCGCCTCGTTGGAATTTCATGGACATCCCATGGCCTAACGGAGTGTTGCCGCGACGGAGATGAGCGTCGCCCCGAGCGACAAGTAAATCCGAGCATGGCTCGGAGTTTTGTCAGTGCCTCTTGTAGACATCTTTGGAGTCCCCCATGGTTCAGATCAGTAGTCCGAGAAACGTTTCGACAGCGTGGTGAAGGGGCTCAGCACACGCGACTGCGCTCAGGGTCGCTGCACCAATGATCGCGGTCAGTGCTGCGGGACCCAAGGACTCACGGCCTCTTGGGGCCAATAGTCGGTGGACCCTTACCTCGAGATCTCCGACGAAACCGACTCCCGGCACGGGATGCGCGTGGTGCGCGCGCGTGAGCTTCAGAAGGACATCGGCCACGCGTGGACCGTCTCCAAACGTGTCGGCAGCATGTGCATCCGCAGCCATTTCAGCAGCGACCTGCAAGCGCCGACGAATGATGCCCGCGATCCCAGGCAGATGAAATCCGAGGAAGGCGGTCGCGATGAGCTGGCGCAGTGGGTCACGCCGATGAACGTGCGCCCTCTCGTGCGCCAGAACGATGCGTTGAACGTCTTCAGACATCGAAAGAAGACCTTGTGACGCGAAGAGCTTGGGGCGAAGGAGGCCCACCACGAAGGCCTCTGGCTGCTCCTTCGGGAGCACGTGAACCCCATCCGCGCGAGGCGCTGCAGCCTGACAGAGGGTGCGTGCCGTGCTCACGGATCGAAACAGGCCTCGTGCGGCTCGATACGACGCGTGCGCTGCGCGTACGACGATGAATCCGGCCATCGCCAGAGCCGCCAACGTAGGCGCGACAAGTGGTGCGTGATGCAGACACAAATGGGGATGGTGCAGCCCGTGGTGCACGCAGTGATCGATCGCGAGCCCGAGAGATGGCAGAAAACACGCCGCCAAGACCAAGACGCTGCCGAAGAGGGGCAGAGACGAAAGCGCGAAAAGGGCACGCGACTCGGCGGCCGGGGTGAGGCGCCCGAGCACACCTCGCAGTACCGGCCATAGCGTATAGATGAGCGCTGACATGAGGATCGAAACCGCCGCGATCGTGGCAAGGGACAGTACCAGAAGCTCGAGCGTCATCGGTTGCGCTCCTTACGCTTGACACGGATGAGCGCTTCGAGTTGGTCCAACGCGTCCGAGCGGGTTTCGGCCACCATCTCGACAAACGCCGCCAGCAATCCCTCGCTCGCTAGCTCTTTCATCCCGCCTGCTGCCTCGACGAGCTTGCGAGCATGAAACCGCTCGCGATCCATCGACGCCCGGTAGCGATAGGCGTGGGAGATCTTCTCGCGGATCACGAGCTTCTTGCGGGACAGCCGTTCCAAAGCCGAGCCCACGGTATTCGGCGTAATACCTCGACGCTTCCCGATCGCTGCATGAGTTTCGAGCACATCGGCCTCTCCCACCTTCCAGAGGTGCTCAAGCACAGCCAGCTCGAGCTCACCGAGCCGGGGAAGATTCGCCCGTTTTGTGGTCATCGACGTGGCGAGTCTATGGGGCCATTCTCCGACTCGCAATCGGAATTTCATCGTCTATCGGAATGGCGCGCGCTTTTCGGGACGGCGCCGGCCTTCGTTTCCAGGAGGTCCCTTCCGAAGAAGAAGCCCGGCCGAAGCCGGGCTTGATAGCCCCCGTGGGGATTTGGACTCCGCTACCGGCGTGAAAGGCCGGGGTGCTCGGCCACTACGCTGGGGAATTCGCTCGCGACTTCGACGGAAACGGCCTCGCCAGAAGGTGGAGCACTCTCAGCGCTGACGTTCTTGAGCGATCTCCAAACCTCGCTCGGCTGCCATCTCCATCAGCCGGTCTTGGACATCTCTCGGCCCGAGCAGTGTGACGCGTTTCGTTCCAAACCGTTCCTTGGCGACCCTCACCAACTGCTCAAGCGCAGCTTCGCCAGGATCGCCCAGTAGCTCGATCGACCCTCCTGACTCTCGGAGCCGTGTCCCACCTTGCAGGTTGTGAACGATGCTGCCCCGACTCGTCCGCAGAGCATGCGAGAACAGGGCTTGAGGGCGGTTCTCGCCCCTCTTGATCGCCGGCCCCTGAAACTGGCGGTTGAGGCGTCGGAGTGCCCTCTGGTCTCCGTGGGCCGCCCGTGCGGCCAGAAACTGCTTCCAGGATCCCGGGTGTGTGTTGACGCTTACCGTCCGCCACCCTTTGATCGTCGCCCTAAGTCTGCGCTCGGCCACCTTTCTCTCAAACGCGAGCGTCTTGTGCAGGCCGCGCCTGTCCCGTCCAGGGATGGGCATTGCGGCAATCGCGTGATGCCTCACCTTGAAACGCTGCCCATGCGCCGCTCGGGCTGCCTCGATCTTGGACGATACCGCCTCGCGGAGCTCGTTTCGGTGAATCCGCGCGGCGGCGAGCGCATCCTGGTACTCGCGCCAAAGTCCGTCGTCACGCAGCGGCCCGAGTGGCTCGGGTCGATACGCCTCGCGGCTCATCGTCGCAACGTGCTCCGCCGCGGGACCTGAAACGAAATCCCCGAAGCGCTCACACAGCCTTTGTTTGGACCAGTGGCGCCCCAGAGACGAGGCCTTGCAGGCGAGGTCCCCTCGCGTTGCGTCGACCAAGGCTAACCCATTGCCGCGCTTGACCACTCGCACGCCACGTACCGCCAATCGGGCGTGCAAGTCGTTCCAGCCGGAGACGCCCTCTAAGTCCATCCTCTCGGCGATGTGACTCCTCGCCCAGCCTGCAAAGCTCTGCACCCCGCGCGTCGCTTCGAACTGTCGCGACGCATAGCTTCGTCCCGCGCGTTCTTTGTCCTTAGACCGGTCGACTCGATGGAGTCCCAACCCTTGTTCGAGCTCGCTTGCGAGCGCCTTGAATCGCTCAATGTCTTTCCAGGGGTGATGAATCTTGAGCGTCTTCGGATGGATCTTGCTCACGGCGACGTGAAGGTGCTCGTGCTCCTGGTCGCTGTGGCGGACTGCGATGTACTGGTGCTCTTCAAGGCCGGCCGCCTCGACGGCGCGGCGCACCACACGTTCGAGCTCCTGTTCGCTCAGGGAACGGTCGTCAGGATGAAGCGAGATCACCAGATGGTAGGTCTTGTCACGCTTGGCGCGGGTATTCCTTCGCTGGTAGGCCTCGACGACCTTGATCGCGGTCTCCGCATCTTCACGCCGGTCCAAACCTTCGAGATTTCCGGCCATGAACCACGTGCAGCGCTCCGCTCCCTTTCCCCGCAGCATGTACTGAACGAGCCCTCGGAACCTTGGGCGGGTCGGTCGCTCGCCCTTCGGTTTCCACGTCTTCGGCTCGATGATCAAACGCGCTCCGCGAGCCGCCCAATCAAGGACCGAAGTTCCGCGGAAGTTCGCTCGACCTCCACGAGTGCTCGTCTTGCCGCCCCTTTGTCGATGCTGCCTGTCAGGGCCAGCTTGAGAAGTCCGCCAAGCCGGTTCTGTTCGGCCTGAACTCTCTGTATCTTCTGCAGGCCCTCGAACGCATGCGAGCTCGAAATTTCGCCGCCGAGAATCAAGCGCCGGACGACCTCATTCCGATCCAGCGCACTGTCGCGCGAGAGCCCGTATAAGTGCTCGACGTGCTCGTCACTCAGACGAACGGTGATCCGATGCTCGAACTGTTTTGGTCGCCCCACTTTCGAAAAAGCATAGGGAGCGCGAGCAGCTTGTCGAGCAAGAAATGGTTTTTTGTAACGCGCGAATAAGCCGCAGGCGTTGAGCGTGTCATCACGCCTGAGCTCGGACGAAGTTCCGAGACGAAGGACGTGCAGTTTTGGTGTCTGCCAAAACTATGCCTTGCCCGAACAGAGTCCGGTTCCTTTTGACGCACAATGAAACTATCTGGAGTTCTTTGCGACAATCTGAATCGTAATGACTCCGATTGCTTTGAAACGAACCAAAGAGAGTCAATCTGAGTCAGACCGAACCAGTTCGGAGCAAAATTGCGCAACACGATTCAGAAAAGAGCAAAACGAGTCATTCCGCGTCATTTCGATTCACGAAGATAGTTTGGTCCCCAGGACAACTTTTGGGGGGGCAAAACCGATAACAGGGTATGGACGAAAGCAAGAGATCCAACCACGCCCCACGGAGCCGACGAAAATCACAACTGTTGCAAGATGCAAGGATCAAGATCACTCTTCGGCGGGGAGTAACGTGAATCTGGGCCCTGACGATCGCCTCTTCGATATGAGGGTATCGGACCTTCGTGCCTTGTTGCTAGACACGGTGCGCGACGTGCTCGAACAACAGTCGACCGGCGAAACAGGTGAGCTTCTGACCACTGAAGAACTGGCGAAGCTCATCAAGGTGTCGCCTGACACGGCTCGCAAGTGGCGACGCCTGGGTTGTCCGCATGTTCCCGTCGGCGAAAGAAAGTTTCGGTGGCGGCTAGACGATGTCCTGCGCTGGCGCGAGGAACTGCACCGTGGCTAGAGACCGCAAGCGCTCAGCGACCGGCATCCGCTGGGACGAAGGTAAGATGCGCTATCGTATCAGCTACAAGGACGCTGACGGCAAATGGCGACGTGAACACGCCGGACGCACCTTCGAAGCAGCCAAGCGCCAACTCACGACGCGAAAGCGTCAAGTCCGCGAAGGCACTTTGGACCTCGATCGCGACGTCGGTCCCAACGTGACGCTTGCGAGCTACGTTGAGCGATGGAAAGCGCAGCAAACCGTGGGCAAGCGGCGCAACGTCGCACGGGAGGTGCGCCAGCTACGTCGGCATGCGCTTCCCACGCTCGGCGACCGGCCGGTGAACCGCATTACGCCGCCCGACATCCTGCGCCTTTGCTGGTCTTCCTACGAGCCGGACGAACAGCGACGAAAAGGGAAGGGCAAGCTCGGCGAGAAGTCGGTTCACAACCTCAAAGGCGTGCTTTCGAGCGTGTTCTCGCTCGCCGTGTTCGAAGGCGTGACAGACCGAAATCCGTGCGCGCAGATTCCTCGTGGCAAACTGCCGAAGATCGGAAAGCAAAAACGTCCCCTCTACAACCGTGAAGAAGCGTGGGCGCTGATGACCGATCCGCGCATCCCGCCCGAACGTCGAGTGTTCCACACGCTCCAAGGCCTCACCGGGTTGCGAGTGGGCGAGGTCGCCGGCCTTCGATGGCGCGAGTACGACCCCCGAACGAGGCCGCTCGGGGCGCTCCACGTGGATCGCCAGTACGACGGACAGCCGCTCAAGACGGCGAGCGGCGCGGACACGAAGGCTCGAATGGTGCCGGTTCATCCGCAGCTCGCCAGGGTGCTTTCCGAATGGCGATCGCATGGCTTTGCGGCGGTCTACGGCCGGAAGCCGACCGAAGAGGATTTCATCATTCCCGACCGTCGGACCATGGGCGCCCGGACGCCTTCGCAGGTGACCAAAGCGCCGGACCACGATTGCGCTGCGGTGGGCATCGAGGACAAAGGCACCCACGGCTTTCGGCGCTACTTCATCACCTACGCGCGCGCGGACGGCGCGAGCCCGGACGTGCTTGAGCGCTTCACGCACAATCGGCGGGGCGAGATCATCGACGTCTACACCAGCTTTGAATGGCCGACCCTTTGCCGGGCGGTGAGTTGTTTGAAGGTCGATCTCGAGCGCGGAAAGCCCATCGATTTTCCGCGCCTTGAGAACCGAGTTTGGGACACTTTTTTGGACACCGAAGTGGATCCAGCTCGAAAGCTGAATGATTTCAATCCCAAATTGGTGGAGGCGGTGGGAATCGAACCCACGTCCGAAAATGTTCCAGAACTGCATCTACGTGCGTAGTTTGTGTTTTGAAATTCGCCTTGGGTTGCGCCCACAAACAGGCTCGCACCAACGCTAGTGGTTCTTCATCTCGTCATTGCGCCGAACCTCAACTCGCGATGACCAGCCTGTTCAAATGACGCCTCCGCTAGAAGCACAGGCAGGCTTCTAGCTTCGACGGCTCCCTTGGCTTTACTTAGGCCGCGAGAGCAACTGCGTTATCGTTGGCAGTTGTACGTCCCAAACGTATTTACGTCGTGCTTGGGCCGACGGACACGCAACCGAACCTTCTTCATCCCCGTCGAAACCGGTCGCCCCCAGAATTTCAAAGACCGATACACTATGAGGCTGGTGCGCGTTCTCTGCAACCCTACCGAAGAGCCTTCGCTTTGTGATTCGGCGAGCCAGCCTTGATGGTGAGCATGAGCAGCGTGAAGATCAACGCCAGCAGCATGCCGCTCCACAGAAGGAACTGCCCGTACTTGCTCGGCATGAACCAGCCGAACCATTGCAGCAAGCAAAACCCCAGCACGGCGACACCCGTCCAGTAGTGCTGGTCCCTGGGCCCATCGCGCGCCGCGAGCAATAAAGGCCAGATGAAGATCGAATGCAGGTAGTAGTTCGAAGGATAAAAGAAGATGGGGATCATCATCGCCCCAACCACCGCCGCGTCCGAGAGGGTAGAGCGACGAACTGCGAGCACCGCTAGCAAGGTGAAGAACAACATTCCAACACCACGGATCCACCAACGCTCCTGCACGGTCTGGGCGGTGAGGGGCTTCCAAAGCCTCGGGTCTTCGCCGCGCTCGCGAAGTTTGTACCCGAGGTTGTCGGTTTTGTATCCGACCAGCGCCGTGAGGCCGACGTGGTTGAAGTTTGGATCGTTCGCGTGAATCGAGATTTTCTCCGCCCAGGCGCCCCAAGATTGTTGGAAGCCGAAGGTCGCCGCGGAGGCGCAGCCGAGGCTTACGACGATGACCGCGACTCCGGCCCCGAGTTTCATGAATGGCAGGAACCGCGACAAACCGCTGTTCGATTGCCGCTCGCGCCGGTCTTCTCGGCCGTCGAGCCACTTCCAACCCAACGACGCCACCACAAACACGAGCGCCAAGGCGGGAAACGCGCGAATCATGGCGCTCCAACCGAGTAAGGCGCCAGCGAGAAACAGCCGCCGCGACTTCAACGCACACGTTCCTAGACCGAGGAGCACCATCCAATCGTGCCGAAGGGTCGCGCCGCCCCAATTGCTGCCCAGTTGGTAGAACGTGGTTGCGCCGAAGACCACGAGACACACCAACGCGGGACGCAGCCCAAATGACCTCCACGCCACGATGAAAAAGATTGCAAGCAGCAACGGGTCGAGCAGCGCGCGCCAGAGAAAGACCGTCTCTGACGCGGGCACGGAACGGAACAAAAGGTGCGCGACGAACAGCCAGGCGGGCGTTGCATTGCCGCCGTGGTCTCGAAGACTGTCGAAGTATCCGCGCTGCCCCATGCTCTTCCAGAAGTAGGCCATGTCGCTCTTGAATTCGGCCCATCGCACAGGCGCAAACCGATCCTTGACGGCGTCGATCTCAGTCGCGACCTCACGGATCTGCTTCATTTCATAGTTCCGCAGATCTCGGATCTCGAAATGCTCGACGTCGTGAAGCGTGCCGTTCAGCTCGTCCTCGCTGTACGCCTTCACGCTTGCGAGATAGACGCCGTCGTAGCCGAGCTCCTCGAAGTACTTGGCGGTCGGGAAATAGACCCGGAGATCCCATCCGTGCACGTAGGTCGCCCTTCGCGCGGACCCGTCCCAGAACTGCGGGTACCCGAGGTTGTAGAACGTTGCCACGGAAAGGACTGCCATCGCGGCAAGCAACGCCGTGAGCGCGCGCTTGCCCTCGACCGGGCGTCGAAGGCCCAGACGAAACACGGCCACGCAGGCGACGAGCGCTGCCGCTGCACGCGAGGCATTCACCACCTCTTCGCGGGGTGGCCAAGAAAGTGAGACGGCGTAGGCTGCTGCGCCGGCTCCGATGGCGGTGATTACCCACAGCAGACCTTGGAGCGCTCCTCGCGAGCCGCGTCCATGAAACATCACGGCTAGACTCGCGAAGAGCGCGAGCAAAAGCATCGCGCCGGCTCCCCAGACCGGCGCGGTGGGTTCAAGCCCCCTGGCGATCCTCGGTGGCCAGATGCGAGGTTTGGACGAGAAGATCTGAAACTCGCTGACACTCACCCACCGGTCGCCCCCCTCCGCACGCAAGCGCACGTAGCGCCCCGAACCCTCCGAGTGGGTGGCCCAACGACTCCGGAGCCCGGATCCGGCCACAGGCCCCGCCCGCCAGAGCGTCGTGAACTCCCTGCCGTCCTCCGAAATTTCTACGATAAACTGGTCGTTGTTGTCTCCTTGAATGTAGGTCGCCCGGATAGGCCTGCTCTCGCCGAGATCAAACTCCACGTAGGCGGTCGGGAGGACGAAGCGACTGGCGGTTTCCACGTCCCATCGCGCCCCTTCGAGCGATTGCTGATCGTCGTAGAGCCGCTCGGGATTTTCGACACCGAGCGCCTGGGCGGGCTTGCTCAAACGAATCTGATCTTTGGAAGGTTGCAGTTGGCAACCGCTTGCAAACACCAGGAGTAGGAACCAGACCTTGGTCCCAGCTCGCTTCATCTCGTGAGCGCTGTGATGCATCACCCAGTCGGTTCCTCGCTATAGGAGAAATCGCACCCCGCGCCACTATGATCGAAGAAGCACAACCCTTTCTTTCCACGACCCTGGCTGAGAAGGCGTAAACGATGGGATTTACAATCGGTCTCGCCGCCGCGCTCTGCTGGGCTGCTCTCGATGTCGTGCGAAAGGCGCTTTCCGACAAGGCGTCGCCGACGGCGCTGGCGGTCGTCTTGCTGATCGGGCAGGTGCCATTCCTCGGTCTTTGGGCAACGCTAGACCGGACCTGGGTGCTCGAGGATGCCTATTGGATACCGGCGGTCGCATCGATGGCGATGAACGCGCTCGCCAATGTGCTGTTCATGCGCTCCCTTCAACTTTCGCCGATGAGTCGTACGGTGCCGTTCCTCGCCTTGTCGCCGGTGTTCGGTGCGCTCGTCGCCATTCCATTGCTTCGTGAGGTTCCAGGGTTGCTTCACCTCGCCGGAATCGGGCTCGTGGTGGTCGGCGCGTTGGCGCTCAACAGCGACCTGTCGGAATCATGGTGGCGTTCCGTCTTCAAGGAGAAGGGTGCACCGCACATGATCGCGGTCGCGTTTCTGTGGTCGGGCTCGGTCGCGCTCGACAAGCTCGCACTACCACACGCGTCACCCGCGTCTCATGCCTTCCTTTTGACCGCCGGCAGTGGGTTGATCCTGGTTGCGTGGATCGGCTTCCGGCGTGAGTTGGGCGACCTTCGGGCCGCATGGCGCGCGCCCAGGCCGTTGATCGCGGGGCTGATTGGCTTTGGGATTGCAGCCCTGGCGCTCCAGATGTTCGCGTTGGCTTGGTTATGGGTCGCGGTCGTCGAGACACTGAAACGAGGTATCGGTGTCTTGGGGAGTATCGCCTTTGGCCGCCTGTTTTTTGCCGAGCCGATCACCGAGCGAAAATTGCTGGCTGGCGGCCTGATGGTGGCCGGCACGGCGCTTCTGACCCTTACATAGACGCTCAGTATGGCAAACGTGTGTTTTCTACGCTAATGCTGGAGGGTGGCCGAAAACGAGCAGCTACCTGACAAGCTCGAGGTTGCGCGGTATCTCTTGAGCCAGGGCAGTGTCTTCGTGCACCTCGATCCCAGGGATGTGGGGGTGGTCGTCCCACAGTGGTATCGCGCCGAGCCGCAGCTCGTCCTTCAGATAGGTCTCGACATGCCGGTCCCGATTCCCGACCTCCGCGTGGACGAAGAGGGGGTTTACGGCACGCTGTCCTTCAATCGCTCTCCTTTTACGTGCAGGGTCGACTGGGACGCCGTGTTCGCGCTCGCAGGCGATGACGGCCGCGGCATGGTCTGGCCGGATTCTATGCCCGATGAGATTTCCGAGGAAATCGAGCGGGAAGCGGGCAGGGCAGCCCCGCTGGATCCCACCAAGGATCTACCCGAAGAGCGCCCTTCATTGCGCGTTCTGCCAAAGGTGGAGGACTCGGAGCGCGAGGACACTACGCCGAGGGAAGTCAGCACCAAACGCGGCGAGCTTCCCCCTTACCTCAAGGTGATCAAGTAACGCGCCTGGAGAAGCGGGGACACCCTTTTTTCAGCAGCAGCGACGACCAACACGCCAGCGCCGGCGCTAGTGAGTTCGTCGTTGTAAAAAAGTAACGGCTCGGAAGGGGGGGCTTCCGAGCCGTTAGAGAGACAGCGATTTGGATGAAGTGGGGGGAAACAAGCCAAATCGCCGGTCTAACGACGCCGCAGGGGACGTGGGGGGTACGTCTTCTCCACGACGTTTATGTCAGCCTTGATGCATGCGACTCCCGTGCCAAGTCGTACGAAAGGGGAATCACGAATGATCTCATGTAGATCGCTGATCGAGAAAACCTGAGTAGAGTTCAGATCTGAAATTTTTTTGAAGTTCTGAGGACTTAACCCCTAAATTGCACCCGATCGCCCGACTGGGGTCCCCCGAATGTGGGGTGGATCACAAACGACACATGACTACTCTAACCCTTACAGATGTAATACACATGTATCGTTGCTGGACAGGCGTGAGGCAGCCCACTTTTCAGATCTGAAACAGATCTTTCAGATCTGCGACTGCGGCACGCCATAGTCGAGGAGCATCTGGTGACTCTGCGAGATCAGAAGGTCGGTCGACGCGCCGGCGACCGGCTCTACAAACCGGAAATCCTTCACAGAAGGGTTCGCAGAGGCCTGCACCAGGGCCGCGATCTCCCGACCGCTGCCTAGTACTGACATCACCCCACCTGCACCCTTGGCTCGGGCAACTTTGATTGCAGAGTTGAAATCCAGCCCAGCTGTATTTCCGGTTTGATCCGCCCGGTCGGAGGAGACGAGCTTGAGCACCGTCTGATCGGACCGTGGCTGATACGTCTTCCGATGGTGATTGGGGATATGGGAGTCGTCGTTGTGGCCCACGAGCGCTACCCGGTTGCCGGAAAATCGGAGGGTGCTGCGCCCCGTGTTCCGCATTCTGCCGAGAGGCCAGGGCCATCGGTCCCGCGCGCCGACGAGACCGGCCAGAATCGCAGCGATGATCCCCCCGTGGGTAAACACGATGACCCGCCCACCGTCGGGCATGCGATCGCGGACGGCGCGTAAGGCGTCATCCGCCCTCGTAAACACCTCAGGCCAGCTCTCCCCGCCTCCAACAGCAAAAGCCCGTCGTTCTTTGAGCGCCGCGATCTGCTCTGGGAACCGCTCGACGACTTCTTCCATCGTCATGCCCTCCCAATCGCCTACATCGATTTCGCGCCACGCCGGGTCGAGCTCCAAGCGCCCACCCGCGGCTCGTGCCGTGTCGGCGGCTCGTCTCAGGTCGGAGCTGATGACGAAGTCGTAGCGCTCTTCGGCAAGCGCCCGCTCGAGCGCGTCCGTCTGCGTTCGCCCTCGGTCGCTCAAGGCCGCATCTCCGTGGCCCTGCCAAACACCCTTGGCATTTGAGACCGACTCGGCGTGTCGGACGAGACAGACCTCGAGTGTCATCATGCCGCGGGTGCCACCCCCGCCTTACGGGGCGTGATTACGTCGTCGACGATGCCGTACTCTTTGGCCTCGAGGGCCGAGAGGAACTTGTCGCGCTCGGTGTCGTGCCGAACTTTTTCGACGTCTTGTCCGGTATGCTTGGCGAGGATTTCGTTGAGGCGTTTTTTGGTGTTGAGGATCTCTCTGGCGTGGATCTCGATGTCCGACGCCTGCCCTTGGTAACCACCGAGCGGCTGGTGAATCATGATGCGGCTGTGCGGAAGCGCGCGACGCAAGCCCTTCGTGCCTGAAGCGAGCAGGAACGCCCCCATCGACGCGGCTTGTCCGAGACACACCGTCGCCACCGGGCATCGCACGTACCGAATCGTGTCGTAGATCGCGAGCCCCGAGGAGACCATGCCGCCTGGGCTGTTGATGTAGATGGTGATCTCTTTGTCGGCGTCCTCGCTCTCGAGATAGAGGAGCTGGGCGATGATCGCGTTCGCCACGAAGTCGTCGATGGGTGTCCCGAGAAAGATGATCCGGTCGTTCAAGAGCCGACTGTAGATGTCCCAGGCCCGCTCCCCGCGGTGGGTTTCTTCGATGATCGTGATGGCACGCGTGGGTGTGTCGTCGCTCATGTGTTCAACCTAGTCTCTCCGGCCTCGCCTGCAATGAGGATTTTGCGGACCAGGCTTCGGCGCTATGTTCCGTGCATGCTCCCGTCACAGCTCGAGATGCTCCGCCGACTGGTCGCCATACCTTCGGTCAGCTCGCCGGATGCTCGCTTCGACCAATCAAACCGAGGCGTCGTCGAGCTCGTTGCCGAGTGGGCGGACGAGCTCGGTTTCGCGGTGCGGATCGACGCGGTACCTGGCGCCGGCGGCAAGGTGAATCTGATCGCGAGGCTCGGCGAGGGCGTCGATGGGTTGGTGCTCTCGGGGCACACCGACACGGTGCCGTACAACGCCGAGCGGTGGACTGACGACCCGTTCGAGGTGACGGAACGCGGCGGTAACCTCTACGGGCTCGGCACCGCGGACATGAAGGGCTTCTTCGCTGCAGCGCTTCACGCGGTCGCACGGTTCGAGCCAGGTGTGCTTCGTCGCCCCATCACGCTGCTTGGGACTGCCGATGAGGAGAGCACCATGGCCGGCGCCCGCGCGCTCGTAGAGAGGGGCGAGCGCCTCGGCCGTTACGCCATCATCGGGGAACCGACGAACCTAACCCCAATCCGAAAGCACAAGGGCGTATTTTATGTCCGCATTACGGTCGGCGGCAAAGCCGGTCATGCCAGTAACCCTGCGCTTGGCGTCAACGCGATCGAAGGGCTGCAGCGCGTGTTGATCGCGTTGGAGACTTGGCGCGATGGGCTCGGGGCCCGATATCACGACGACGACTTCGAAGTCACGGCGCCGACCCTCAATTTTGGGCGCGTCGCAGGAGGCGATAGCCCGAATCGAATCTGTGACGAGTGCACGCTCGATATCGACATGCGGCTTTTGCCAGGGATGGTGGCGGACGAAGTCCTCGTTGATCTCAGCGACCAGGTCGCGAACGCCCTCGATGGCGGTCCGTGGTCGTTCGACGTTCAGCCCGTCGGCAACTACCCCGCGTTTTCGGGTCCGGCCGATGGCGACTTTCGCAGCACCGTCGAGACCTTGTGCGGGTGTTCAGCCAAAACCGCGCTTTTCGCGACCGAGGCGCCGTATCTCGCGCAATTGGGGCTCGAGACGCTGGTCCTCGGTGCGGGGGACATCCGCGTCGCGCACCAACCGGACGAATATGTCACCATAGCGGGAATCGAACGCGCGACGGATCTCTACGTCTCCTTGATTCGCCGCTACTGCACCGAGTCCGCATGAGCCCCAAAATCGACCCATTCGTCCAACACTTTCGAGCGAGCGCGCCCTACATCCACGCGCATCGCGGGCGCACGTTCGTGATCATGTTCGGCGGCGAGGCAGTTGCCTCGAAAGATCTGCGGACCCTGCTTTACGATGTAGCGTTGCTCCACTCGCTCGGCGTTCGGATTGTGTTGGTCGCGGGCGCGCGACCGCAAATCGACGCCTCGCTTCACCGCCGGGGGCGTTCGCCCAAGTACATCAATGGCTTGCGCATCACCGATGACGTCGCGATCGAGTGCGTGAAAGAAGCGGTCGGTGCAACGCGCGTCGAGCTCGAGGCGCTTCTGTCGATGAGTCTTCCAAACTCTCCGATGGCCGGCGCCCGGCTCCGCGTGGCCACGGGCAACTTCGTGATGGCGCAACCGATTGGTGTCCTCGACGGGGTGGATTACCAACACACCGGTAAACCGAGGCGCGTCGACGCCGAAGCGATTCGTCAACGCCTCGACGACGGGGCGATCGTCGTCTTGACGCCCATCGGATACTCTTCGACCGGCGAGGCGTTCAACATCAGCAGTCACGAGGTCGCGGCAGCCACCGCGACGGCGCTTCGGGCGGACAAGCTGATCGGTCTCTTGGAAGGGGATGGCGTCCCCGACGAAAAAGGCCATCCGCACTCGCAGCTGACCCCGCGAGAGGCCGAGGAGATCCTTCGGTCAGGGCGGGAGCTCGGCCACGATGTGGAGCGGCACTTGGCCGCTGCCATCGAGGCTTGCCGGGCCGGCGTGCCGCGTGCCCACTTGGTCGCACGCAAAAGCGACGGAGCGCTCTTGCGCGAGCTCTTCACCCGCGACGGCGTCGGCACGATGGTGACATCCGAGGCTTTCGAGGGCGTCCGGCCCGCCGAGCGCGGTGATGTGGGCGGCATCCTGGCCCTGATCGAGCCCCTCGAAGAGCAGGGGATTTTGGTTCGGAGGCCTCGGGAGATGCTCGAGAACGACATCCAGCGGTTCACCGTGATCGAGCGTGACGGCATGGTGGTCGGATGCACCGCGTTCTACCCATATCCCGACGACGCGATCGCCGAGCTCGCGTGTCTGGTTGTGCATCCGGACTACCGCACCACCGGCCGCGGAGATCAGCTTCTTCAATACTTCGAGCGCCAATGCGCAGCGCAGGGCCTTCGACGAATCTTCGTGCTCACCACGCAGACTTCGCACTGGTTTCGCGAGCGTGGGTTCGAAAGCTGCAACATCGATGATGTTCCTGCAGCTCGACGTTCGGCATACGATCTCGGACGGCGTTCGAAGATTCTCCTCAAGACACTCGACTGACGCATCTGCGCCAAAGAACACGGTTTTTGAATGAGGCTTGGATGGCCGTTCGAATCGTGCTACTCGTCCCCGAATTCGCGAATTTGGACGTTGCTGCGTTCTTGATACACCGAAATGAAGCAGGTTGAGCTCAATCGGCGCCTTGAAGCGGACACGCCGCCCACCGATGCGGAGATGGACCAAATCGTGGCGCAGGAGGAGAAAGTCCTCGTTCGGGTCCAGCGAACCATCGCCGCCCGTCGTCCGTCGCACCGCGGCCAGCTCATCGACTACGATGCCGAGCTCATCGCCGTTCGAGACCAGATCCGGGAGGCGCGGCTCGAAGACATCCCGCCGCTCGTCGAGGAGATGGAGCGCCTTCAGCAAGTCGCGCAGCGTCGGGCCAAGGTCGTCGAGGGCTCCGTCGACCCCCAGTCTCCGTACTTTGGCCGGATGGTGCTCGAGGAAGAGGACCGCAAGCGCGAAATCCTGATCGGCCGAAGCACCTTCCTGGATGCCAAGACCGGCGTTCGTATCGTTGATTGGCGAGACGCACCCGTCAGTCGCGTGTACTACCGGTATGAAGAGGGCGATGACTACGACGAAATCTTCGGGGATCGCGAGGTCGAAGGGGAGGTGCTCATGCGGCGCAATCTCTCGATCACGTCAGGGAAGCTTCGCCGCATAGGCTCACCCCAGGGAACGTTTCGTCGTTCGCGTGAGGGCACGTGGAGACGCGTTGCGGATCAGGCCACACGACTCTCGGGAGGACAGGGCGCGGCGATGCGTCCGGAGTCGCATCATCGTCCTGGCGAGCTTGGCATCGGTGACGATGACCTTCGCGAGGACAAACATCTTTCCGAGATCACCGCACTCATCGACCCGAGGCAGTTCGATCTGATCAGTCAGCCGACCTCCGGGTTGGTCGTCATTCAAGGTGGCGCGGGCAGCGGCAAGACCACCATCGGCTTGCACCGACTTGCGTACCTCGCGTTTCAAGACACTGCTCGTTTTCGAGCCGATCAGATGCTCGTCATCGTATTCAACGACGCGCTGGTTCGGTACATCTCGAGGGTTCTGCCAGCGCTCGGAGTCGAAGACGTGCCGGTCGAGACCTTTGAGCGATGGGCCGAGCAACAACGCCGCCGTCATTTCCCGAAGCTGACCACCCGGTACGTCGAAGACACCCCGACCCACGTCGTGCGAATGAAGAAGCATCCAGCAATGCTTCGCGCTATCGACCAGTATGTCGCCGAGCTCACCGCGCGTGCCGAAGCCGAGCTCCTTGGCGAGGCGAAGCAGGTCGAAGGCGGTGCGCGCGTGACGCGGGTGTGGCACGGGACGGCCGGCGAACCGCTTGGCGTGCGTCTCGACCTTTTGTCTCAATGGATTCAGAGCCGCGAGAATGGTGCGAATGAGGTTCCGCTGGGCATGCGGCACGCCATCGGTCGTATCTGCCAGCGCTGGTCCTCACGCGCGCAAGACGTCGTGACGGCTTGGGCAGACTTGGTGACCGACCGCGACCGACTCGTCAGCACCTTTTCGAAATGGGCCCCTGAGGCGCTTACCGCGCGCGAGATCGAGTGGGCACATTCGTGGTGCAGCCGAAACTCGACCCGAACGCTGTTGGCCTACGAAGAAGCCCTCGAGGACGACGACTACGAGCGCAGCGAGCGAAGCGTCGGCGTCGACGGCGAGCAGAATGATGAGCCCGCAATGCTCGACCGCGAGGACGACGCGCTTCTTCTTCGCCTCTACCAGACGTTACGCGGGCCTCTCTTTGGTGGCCGTGCGCCGCTGGCCTACGAACATATCTTCGTCGATGAGGCGCAAGACATGAGCCCCGTCGAGCTCGCCGTGGTGCTCGATACCTCGACCGAGCGGCAGAGCGTCACGCTCGCTGGCGACATCGCGCAAAAGCTCCACCTCGACAACGGGTTTTCGGATTGGCGTCACGTCCTCGAGCAGCTGAAGCTTGACCACATTGAAATCGAGCCGCTCAAGTTGAGCTATCGATCCACGCACGAGATTCTAGAGTTCGCCACCGACGTGCTCGGCCCGCTCCGAAACGAAGTGTCTGGTAGCGCCACGAGATACGGAGCTCCGGTCGAGCTCTTTCGGTTCGGGGGAAGCGGCGAGGCGGTTGGCTTCTTGTCGGAGTCGCTTCGGAGCCTCGTCAGCTCGGAGCCACTGTCGTCCGTGGCGATCATTGCTCGCTACCCGGAGCAGGCCGACCTCTATTACAAGGGGCTGCGGCATGGCGAGGTCCCGAACCTCCGCCGGGTGGCTGAGCAGGATTTTCCGTTCCGTCCCGGCGTCGACGTGACGGATGTGCGTCAGGTTAAGGGCCTCGAGTTCGACTACGTGGTCATCGTGGAGTGCAACCGCTCTGCTTTCCCCGCTGACGACGAGACCCGGCATTTGCTGCACATCGCAGCAACCCGCGCAGCCCACCAGCTATGGGTCTTCTCGACTGGCGCACCCTCCCTTCTCATTCCCGAGTCCCTGGTCAAGGCCGCGGGCTAGGGCCGGTTTTGCCCTCGGTCCGGGTAGTTGCAGTCTTCTGCAGGGTGTGTAAGCTTAAGAAGCTAGCGGCGGTTGCGGCCTACACCCGGGGTTCCACGGTGGAATGAGCAACGGCGCCGCGACGGGGAAAGACTCGACGCGCGCTCCCGTGTAGGTCCCACGAGCCGCCACTAACCACCATTTCAGTAGATGGCCGAATCTGCATTCCAAGAAACGGAAGCTGAAGCCCTGCAAACCCAACCGGTTGAGCAGGACGAACCCACGTGGCGAGAGCCGACGACCGCCGTCGCGAAGAAGCTCGCGTCGATGAGCGACCGGGCAATTCAACGCGTCACGGGGGGCAATGCATTCTTGCGCGGGCGCCTCTATGCTCGGCGCAAGGCGGTCGACAATCTGGAAGAGAAAGAGACGTCCGTAAGCGGGGAGATTTCGGTTCGTACGTCCGAGGACCCCTACCGGACTTCGGTGGCTTACGACGACGAAGCCGATACATGGGAATCGAGCTGCACGTGTCCCGGTTGGCGTGGCCCGACCGGTCACTGCAAGCATGTCGCTGCCGTGATGGTCGCTCTGCGGGACGAGGTCCGGCCGCCTCGCGCAAAGCAGCCGCAACAGCAACCCAAGAAGAAAAAGAAAAAGACCGAGCCGATCCACGTTCCCGGTACGGTCTCAGTGGGCGGTAAGCGTCGACGCTCGCGTCGTCGACGGCGTGGAGGCGGCGGAGACGCCGGCACCCTCGAGGTCCTGTCGCCTCGCGAGCTCCAGGCTGGTCGAGGTGAGTCGCGCGGACCGATGGACGCGTGGCTTCCGCCTGAGGCCTTGGCGCGGCCACTCGACTTCGAATACCGAATGACGGTTCGGCCCGCCTCGATCACCGTGACCCCGGTGCTGGCCGGCTCGCGGAGCGCGGTGCCGATCAACGACGCGCTTAGCGCGTTCAACATGGTGTCGATCGACGAGCGACCGCTGTTTCGAGCCTTGGCTCGCAACGCCAACAGGGGTCAATCGACCACGGCCGAGCTTCGTGGCGAGGATGCCGCAGAGGTGCTGGAGATGCTGAGCGATCGTCGTGTGCTGCTCGAGCCCGCGTCGATGGAGCTTCGATTCGCGAACGAAGCGTTGAAGCCCAAGATCGAGCTCGACCCCGCCAACGGCAACAGCCTTCGCGTGCGGGTGGTGTTTGGCCTGGAGAGCAACGGGCGCCGCTTCGCATTGTCGAATGGGGCCTGGTTCGAAGGGACCCCGGGCTGGCAGATCGACACGACCGAGGGAGTCGCGCGGCCTGTGAGCGAGCTCGTCACCCCGGCGTGGCTTCAGCGGCTCTACAGGTCGCCCGCCATGGTCGAGTCTCTCGAAGCGTTGCCGGCGCTCTTGGGCGAATACATTCCCCGGATCGCAGCGTCTCTTGGCGCCGAGCTTCCGGACCTCAGCTCCGTAGCTGACCTGGTCGATGCCAAGCCGCACTTCGAGCTGAAGGCCAACGGAGACATCATCGACGCGCGGGTTCGGCTCCTGGTTCGCTACGAGGACCAGGAGTTCGACGTCCCGCCGGACGACTTCCCGTCTCCGCTCGCGTTCTTGCCACCGCACAACGGCAATTCGCGACCGCGCGTCGTGCGCCGTGATGTCGGCGCCGAGATGGCGGGCGTTCAGGCGTTGATGAGCCAGGGCTTCGAGGTTTCCGAGTCCGGCGAGGAGCTGGTGGCCCAAGGTGACGATGCGCTCAACTTCTGGACGGTGGGGATCGGCGAGCTCCCCGAGGAGTGGGACCGCTTCATCCCAGACGATTTAGTCGACGTGACCATCCGCGACGAATCGGTGACACCGCAGATGCGGGTCTCGAGCGGTGTCGATTGGCTCAACCTCGACATGACGTTCGAGTCTGGCGGTGCTGTCGTGCGAGAAGAGGAGCTTCGTGCCTGCCTCGAGCATGGGCGCCGGCTCGTACGCCTCGAGGACGGCACATTCGCCCCTGTCGACCCCGACAAGGTCGGGGACGTGCTCACGCGCATGGCGGAGATCTACGCGACCGGCGGTGTGACCGACAAGCTCCCGCTTTCGCAGGCGGGCCGCGTTCAAGACCTGCTCAAGATGGTCCAAAACGCCAGGGTGTCTTCCTCCGCCAAGAGCCTCTTCTCGAAGATCGAAGACATCGACGAAATTCCGAGCATCCCGAAGCCACGAACCCTTAAAGCGACGCTCCGCCCCTACCAAAAGGACGGTTTCAATTGGCTCGTGTTCCTCCACGAGATCAACAGCGGCGGCATCCTTGCCGACGACATGGGTCTCGGTAAGACGGTTCAGGCCATCGCACTGCTGACCTGGGCGAAAGGCAAGTACAAGCGCAAGCTCAACTTGGTGGTGGCGCCAACCTCGGTCGTTCCGAACTGGGAGCGAGAGATCCACAAGTTCGCGCCGGGCCTGACAACCGTGGTTTGGCAAGGGCCGAATCGCCAACAGCGAAGGGAAGATCTCGAAAAGGCCGACGTGATGATCACGAGCTACGCGCTTCTACGGCGCGACGAAGAGCTGCTTCACGACCTCGACCTTCGTTACGTCATCCTCGACGAGGCGCAGCACATCAAGAACCCCATGAGCCACACGGCGCGCGCGGCCAAGAAGATCAAGAGCGAGCGGCGACTAGCGCTGACGGGTACACCGATCGAAAACCGCCTGAGTGAGCTTTGGAGTATCTTCGACTTCGTCTCCCCAGGGCTACTCGGCCAATTGCGGACTTTCGAAGAGCGGATTGCGCGCCCGATCGATCGGGGCGATATGGAGACGGCCCAACGGCTTCGTGCGACGATCAAGCCTTTCGTGATGCGCCGCGTGAAGCAGGACGTCGCAGCGGATCTCCCCGAGAAGATCGAGCAGGAGATGATCGTCCCACTCGCCGAAGAGCAGGCCAAGCTCTACAAACAGATCCTCCGTCAGGTTCGAAAGAGCGTTCTCAGCGAGGTCGAGAAGCAAGGCGTCAGCCGTGCGCAGATTCAGATTCTCGCTGCTCTGACCAGGCTTCGGCAGGTCGCGTGCGATCCGCGATTGATGAAGCTACCCGACACCGACTTCACCGCGGCCGAGAGCGGCAAGCTTGCTGCGCTTCGCGAGATCGTCAGCGAGGCGGTAGACGGTGGCCACCGCGTCTTGGTCTTCAGTCAGTTCGTCGAGATGCTCAATCACATCAGGGCAGCGCTCGACGAAGACGACGTCGAATACGAGTACCTGGACGGTTCGACGAGGGATCGCATCGAGCGGGTAGACCGGTTCAACGAAGACGATACCGTTCCGGTCTTCCTGATCTCCCTCAAAGCGGGCGGCACGGGACTGAACCTCACGGGCGCGGACACCGTGGTGCACTTCGATCCGTGGTGGAACCCTGCCGTCGAAGACCAAGCCACCGACCGCGCGCACCGTATCGGGCAAAAGAAGAACGTCAACGTCTACAAGCTGATCGCCGAGGGCACCGTCGAGGAGAAGATCCTGGAGTTGTCTGCGAAAAAGCGAGAGCTGGTCTCGAATGTCCTATCGACCGAAGGAAGCCCGCTCAAGGGCCTAACCAAAGCCGACGTCGAAAACCTCTTCAGCGAATAAAGGGACTTTTTCCGAGATAGGCGCGCTCAGCCGATCATCTTTTTGGCGCGCTCGTTCATCTCTCGAATGATCACGGGTTAGAACACTAGCGCCCAGGCACGTGTTCACAGCCCGGCGTGCCTTCGGAACTCGAGGCACTGGGGGCTGCCTCTTTCGAAGTCTCGGCAGGTGGTTCCGCGTATTTCGTAGATCTGGCACGCGTTGGGGCTTTCGTCGGTGCCGAGGTGGACACATGCGCCGTCCTCGAGGGTAGCGAAGGCCACCATCCCGAAGTGACCCGGTTGAATCGCTTCGGCGAGGTCGCTTCTGCCGATCCGTCTCCATCGGACTAGGTCTTCGTCGGGGATCAGGAGTCTGCCGTCGGTTCCGGTCCTGCAGCATTCGCCGCACGTCAGGCAATCGAGCTCCTCGGCCATCCAACGAGTATGGCGCCGAACAAGCCACGCGCACGCCGGTGGACTTTGACTGGCAACCGTGATCTAGTTTCGTCCATGTGGAGATGGTGGTTCCTTGGGGCGCTGCTTCTCGCGGGATGCGAGGGTCGTCAAGAAGCGCGAGTCGTGCTTCCGGACGTAGAGCCAGACGCCGTCGTGGTCTCCTGGGGGATGGTGGGTCGCGACGGGTCCAGAGACACCATGTACATGGAGCTCCGAGGCGACCGCCAAGTGGCGATCACCACCAAGCGGCCCAACGGCAACTTGATTCAAGTGCAGCGAAAGCTCGGCATGGATCAATACGCCGAGCTGATCGACAAGCTCCGCAAGCTCGACTGCTGCTCGCTCGAGTCACGATCGAAAACCGCGCCGAGCCCGCTCGAGTCTCAACCCGAGCTCGGGATCAACTTTGGGGACGTCGAGTGTCAGATCGCACTCTGGGATAGCGAGTGGCGAGTGGGACCCGCGCGAGAGTGCGGCTTCGTGGTGGCGCAGGTTCACGGTGCTGGCTTCGTACCCGATCCGCCCGCCACCGATCTGGCGCCTTAACCGCCTAGCGCCGATCGCGGAGTTGGGTATGCTCGCGCGCGATGTCCACGAAACACTTCTGCGCGCACTGTGACCAAGAGTTCGTACCCGATACCACGGAAGACAAGCCTCGTTGCCCATCCTGTATGCGGCGCGGTGGCGTTCAACCGGTCCATACCGCTGCCAGCAAGTCGGGTGTCGGGCGAAAGCCGCTCCTCGTCCTGGCCTTGATTCTCGTCGCCGCTGGCATCGGCTACGGCGCATATCGCGTCACGGGGATCACTCTCGAGGAGACACCGCCACTGCGGCCCTTGAAGCCGCGAGAGCTGACTGCGTATCTCGAGCGTGATCAGCTCAGCGTCGGAAAGCTAGAAGGGATGTTCGTGTTGCCGACCTCGGCTGATTGGCCGATCGAGGCTGAGGCCTTGGCGTCGTCGATCCGTCGCAAGTCGGCATCGTGGTCCCTCGATCACCCCTTATCCCGTGAGGTCTTCACCGCCGATGAGACCGTGGCCGCATTGGATGTCGGGAAGGAGCGGGTGCGCATCTATCCACTCGAGGCCGCAGCGGCGATGGTGGCGTTACTTCGAGAAGGAGGCCTGCGTGCGATGGTCGCTGAGACGTGGGATCTCGGCGAACAGGCGCCGCCCGATCCGTCGGGTCTGTTCGGGTATTTTCTCGTGGCTGTCTATGACGCGGATGCGGAGGAGCCTGCCGGTTTCTTCGATCCTTGGGGCGGACGACGCGACGTGACCCCATCTTCCGTTCGGGTGCTCCGCGACACCGAAGCGATCGCTGCAGGGCTCGGAACCGATGCCGCGCGGATCGTCGCCAAGTCAGGGGACGGTGGAAAGGCACTTCCGTTGGTAGAAACGGCGCTGTCGCTCGATCCGGTTTCGCCCTCGCTTCGCAGTGTCCACGGGATGGTCCTACTCGAGACCGGTGGTGTCACCATCGGCGCCAAGGAGCTCGAAGCGGCGCTGCAGCTTCGACCCGATGGGCCTCGGCGACTCAATCTCGTGCAGCTTTCGCTTGCGCAGGCTGCGATGCTGCAGATGGCGGGGGAAGCTGCCGCGGCCGAGGCCGAGCTCGACGCAGCCAGTCAGACGATAGGTGCCGTGGTCACCCAATGGCCCAGGTACTCTCGCGCCCATCTCGTCCTTGCCATGCTTCACTTCGGGACCGACGAGCCGGAGCGTGCGCGGGCCGAGCTCGAAATCGCGGAAGACCTCGACCCCACGAGCGCGTCCCTGTGGGCTCTTTGGGGGCAGTACTTCTTGTCACAAGAGGACTATGTGTCTGCTGTGGCGCGGGTGAAGCGGGCAGTCGAGCTCGATCCTGACAACTGGCAACTCCGTCTGCAGGCCGCACGCGCGTTGCTCGAAGCCGGCAACGAAGAGGGCGCGCGTGCGAACGTGCAGGCGGCGCTCGATCGAGTTCCGGCAGAAAAGCGAGACGAGCTCAAGCGGTATCTTTCGCGCACCCTGGGCCCGGAGGCGCTCGGCGACCAACCGCCTTCCGCCTCGGAGTCCGGCGCGGTGGTGCTTCCCGAGCCGAGTGTTGGGGGGTCGCCCGCCGCTGCCGTGCCCACCGCAGGCGATCCAGCGCTGATGTTGGGCGATCCGTCGAAGCTGCGATTGCGCGATCCCGATCAGGACCTCGAGCTCGACCTCGACAATTGACCGCTCAGCTGGTCGCGGCGGCTTCTTCGATGCTGCTGACCCTCAAGAGTTGCTTCCAGAGAAGGTCGCGCCCCTCTCCGGAGACCGCGCTGTAAGACGTTACCGGGTGATCGACCTGGCGTCGGAGGGCGGCCAAGGCTGGCTTTCGTTTGCTCGCAGGGAGCTTGTCGATCTTGGTCGCGACGAGAATCGGTGCCACGTCGATGCTTTCGAGAAACTGAACGAGCTGCACGTCATCGGGCTCGACGCCACGCCGTATGTCGACGATGACCACAGCCCCGCGAAGTCCGGGTCGCTGTTCGAGGAAGCCTTCGATCAACGGGCCCCAAGACTTGCGCTCGGCCTTGCTGCGTTGAGCATAGCCGTAGCCGGGCAGGTCCACGAGGTCGAGGTGCGCCTCGGTGTCGTCGGTCCGGAGTCTGACGCGAAAGATGTTGATCGCCCGGGTACAGCCGGGAGCACTGCTGGTTCGGACGAGCTTCTTTCTTTGCAACAGGCTGTTGATCAAGCTCGATTTCCCGACGTTGGAGCGGCCCGCAAATGCGACCTCCGCGAAGATCGGCGGTGGCAGATGCTCAAGGGAAGTAGCGCCTGCGATGAACTCGGCGTCGAGGACGTCCATGCCGGCTCTTTAGCGCCCTTGACGGATCACGCACGCACGCGTCGGCGCATCGCAGCCCGCAAATCGTCGAGCTCGGGTGCGCGTAGGGCCCTTGCCACGCCGAGGTAGGTAAGGGCGCCAACGACCACCGTAGCGGCGTAGACCCCCAGATTGCGGGGGTCATTGCCGCCGAGGCTCCACTCGCCCAATCGTGCGATCGACACGACGACGACCCCCATCACCAGGCTCGCCGCCGCGACCTTGGCGAGGCTTCTTCCAACTTCTCGGAGGCCCAGTCGCCCCGTTCGACGTCGAAGAAGCCATAAGAGCGTGACGAGCTGAACCACCGCGGCGGCAGTCGTTGCGGCGGCCAAGCCTGCGTGTTGCATGGGCCCCATGAGCGCAAAGCTGAGGGCAACGAAGGTCACCAAGTTCAAGGCGCTGGCGATCACGGGTGTCCGGGTGTCGTTGTGCGCATGGAACATCGGAATGATGGTGCGGACCGATGCGACGGCCCAAATTCCTCCAGCCTGCCAAACGAAGGAGCGAACTGTCTCGTGTATTTCGGTTGCTTCGTAGCGACCCCGGCCGAAGAATACCGTGATCGTTGGTTCGGCAAGGACGGTGAGCGCCACGCAAGCCGGCACCGCGACGAACAGAGAAAGGCGCAGCGCGTAGCGGAAGAGACGCTTGGCCTCGTCCTCATCGCGATGAGCGACCGCGTCGCTCAAGGAGGGCAGGGCGGCTGAGGCGATCGCCAGGGCGAACATCCCCTGCGGGATCTCGGCCAGTCGCGCGCCGTAGTACAGATAGCTCACGCTTCCTGTCGGGAGGAACGACGCGAACAATCGAGAGAGCAGCAGATTGAGCTGATAGACACCGAGACCGGCCAGCAGTGGCACCATCAGTCGGCCGCACTTTCGAACGTAGGGATCGTCGAAATCGAATCGCGGCGTCACCACGAGGTCTTCCTTGGCGAGCACCGGGAGCTGAAAGAGCACCTGTAGGCCGCCACCGATGAGCGCGCCCAACGCCAACGCAAAGATCCCCGGCCAGCCGAATCGTTCTACCGCAGGCACCAAAAGGAACGCCGCCGCGATCAACGCGACGTTGAGCAGCGCGGGAGCAAATGCGGGCGCCGCGAAACGCTTGCTCGCATAGAGCGCTGCCATCAGGAGCGCAGAGACGCCCATCAGAAAGATGTACGGGAACAGGAGCCGCGTGAGCGCGACCGTCATGTCGAAGAGCGCGCGGTCGCGCTGAAACCCCCAGGCGTAGAGCTTGACAATCCAGGGTGCAAGCAGGACACCGACCACGCTCACGGCGAGGAGGACGATCGACATAGTGCCGATCAAGTGACGATAGAACGTCTTGGCGCGGTCCTTGCCCTCCCGTTCACGAACTTCGGTAAATACTGGGACGAAGGCCGCCGACACCGCTCCCTCGCCGAGCAGCGAGCGAAGCGCGTTTGGAATCGTAAAGGCCAACCAAAAAGCATCCGTCGCGCCGATCGCGAATACCGCAGCGACGACCGCGTCTCGCACCGCCCCCAAAATTCGCGAAAACAAAGTCCCGGTGGCGACGAGACCTGCGCGGCGCACAATCTCTCCGCTCGACGTCCTAGGCGGCGTGTCGGCCATCGGCGGAAGGATGCCCACTGGGAGACGATCCCGGCAAGAAAGCCGGGCGCATCAACTCGTGCTCAGCAGGCCTTGCAGTTGCGCGGTTTCGACGGTGTATGTCGCCCCGCAATAGTCGCAGCTCATGCTCAAAGGCTCGCCGTCTTCGACGAGCTCCTGGATGTCGCTTCGGTCGAGCACGCTGAGCGTGGTCATCACGCGAAGCTGGCTGCATTGGCAACCGAATCGGATGTTGCTGCTCTGGAGCCAGGTGAATGGCATGCCTTCGAATATCTGTTCGACCAGAGCCGAAGGCGAGCCGTCCGCGTCTTGAAGGCGCTGTTTGATCTCCACGAAATCCTCGAGGCGCTTGGTCATCGTCTCCATCGCCGCCTCGGCCTCGCTCGCTTCGGGCAGGAGCTGAACGACGAAGCCGCCAGAAGTGGGTCGGTTTCCGTCGAGGACCGAGCCGAGTGAGATCATGGATACGATTTGCTCCGATAGTTGCATGTAACGCATGAAGGCCTCCGAAAGATTCCCGCTTTCCGGAACTTCGACCACGCCGCGATGCAGGTCGGCGTTCGGCAGAGTTCGCATCATTTGGAGCGTGGCCCTGGTCCTTCGAATGTCGGGTGGGGCCTCTCCTGAGCCCGATTGCAGCAATCCTCGGGTCCATCCATCGGGATGCGAATCCGCGATGAGCTGCCCGGCCTCCTCCTCGAAGCGTACGATGCACTGAACCCTCAGCGAAGGGGCCATCGTCTCTCGGTAGAGAACGGCCGCGGTGACGAGGTCGGCTAGGTCGTGAGCGATGCTTCCCGAGAGCTTTTGCGCAGCGACGACCTCTCGGGCGGTATCGGTCGTCCGAGCGGCGACGACACGAAAAGCTCCATCGTTGGTCATCGCCCGAAGAACGGCGTCGGTTTCTGACATGTTTTTTTTGAAGCGCATTGGCGATGCGTTGGCAAGCGCTACCATTGGGCAGGGAGCAACAAATGACAATCCATCGAATCGTTCTCATCCCGGGCGACGGGATTGGCCCAGAAGTGGCCGCCGCAGTGACCCGGGTCCTGCGTTCTGCCGAGGCACCCGTAGAGTGGGAGGAGCAGCTTGCGGGGGTCGCAGCCCTCGAAACGGTAGGGGAAGTATTGCCTCAGCAAACGCTCGACGCCGTGACAAATTGCGGAATCGCGCTCAAGGGACCCTGCACGACGCCCGTGGGGGAGGGGTTCACGTCGGTCAACGTTCAGCTTCGAAAGCGGCTCGAGCTCTATGTCGCGGTGCGACCGATTCGCAACCTGCCGAACGTGCCCACTCGGTACGAGGGTGTCGACCTGGTAGTTCTCCGTGAGAACACGGAGGGTCTCTACAGCGGTATCGAAAACGAGGTGACTGCCGGGGTGGTGACGAGCCTGAAAGTCGCGACGGAGCATGCTTCGAGGCGCATCGCACGCTGGGGCTTCCAGTACGCGCGCGACCGGGGTCGGAAAAAGATTACCGTCATGCACAAAGCCAACATCATGAAGCTGAGCGACGGGATGTTTTTGCGATGCGCGAGAGCGGTGCGTGAGGAGTTCGGTTACGACGATATCGAATACGAGGAAATGATCATCGATGCGGGGTGCATGAAATTGGTTCAAGACCCCACGCGGTTCGACGTGCTACTTCTCGAAAACTTGTACGGTGACGTGCTCAGCGACTTGTGTGCCGGCTTCGTCGGTGGGCTCGGAGTGGTTCCAGGCGCCAACATCGGTAACGACTCCGCGGTCTTCGAGGCGGTGCATGGGTCAGCACCGGACATCGCCGGAAAAGGGGTCGCAAACCCGCTCGCTCTGCTTATGTCGGCCGTGATGATGCTCAACCATCTGGCGGACACACAAGGCGACGTGCGTTGCCGCGAGGTCGGGCAACGCATCAAACGCGCCTACAATCAGGCCCTTTCCGACGGTCAGAAAACCCGAGACTTGGGCGGCGACCTCGGAACCGAGGACTTCACCTCGGCGGTGATCGATCGACTCGGCGTGTAGCCTGCGCTGGCACTCTTCCCTAATCGTCCGGTCGGATCGGGCCATGCCCCCCCGCCACCCGCAGCAAGGGCGGTAGGACGAGGAGGGTGGCGACCAGGCAGCCGCCGATCGTCACTGCGATGAGCTCACCGAAATTTCGGACGGGAATGAACGAGCTCAGAAGAAGCACTGCGAAGCCCGCCATCAAGGTGACACACGAGATGACGATCGCCCGCCCCGTGCCACGCGCGGCGCGAATCAGCGCCGCCTCCCGACCAAGCCCCGAGTGCATCTCCTCTCGAAATCGCGCGAGGACGTGGATCGTGCCGTTCACTGCGAGGCCCAGGCTGATCGAGAAAATGATCACCGTCGATACATTGAGCGGGATTTCGCGCCAGACCATGTAAGCCATCGTCGCGACGAGCGGGATCAGGTTCGGCGGGATGCTCAGGAGGCCCAGTCGAATGCTGCGGAAGAAGAACGCAAGCAGGAAGAAGATCACCACCACTGCGACCAACAGGCTGCCTAAGAGGTCGCGAACCACGGCAGCTTGACCTCGGGAGCCGGTGTATGCCTCGCCGGTAAACGAGAACGAAACCGTTTCGTCTTCACCGATTTCGGCATCCACCTCTCTTTCGAGGTCGTCCAGGAATGCCATCGTCGCTTGTGCCCCGACGTCGCGAAGCTTGAACTGAACGCGAGCTTTTCTTCCGTCCTCCGTCAGCCAGGCGTCCAACGGCGAGGACTTGCGTTGACTCATCATCGTGATGAGCCCTTTGATCTGTTTGACGCTCTTAAATTCTTCGGAACGGACGCTCGGGTCGTCGGCAAGAAGTGCGTACGATTCGCGGAGGATATCTCCGTAGCTCAACGTGCGGATGATCTCGGGCCGAAGTGCTGCCCAATTCCGAATCCGCTGGATGGCCGCAACCATCTCCGGATCCATGAAGTGGTCTTCTTTAGTGCTTACGAGAACGAGCTCGAGTGGCCGGACGCCGTCGAGCTTCTCTTCGATCAAAAGCGTCGTTGTGTAGACAGGATCGGTTTCATCGAATTGGTCCAGCAAGGCGTGGTCCACCGTGATTTGGCTGGCCACGTAACCCGCTCCCACCGTGAACAACGCCGTTAGTGCGAGCACGAGCCACCGCCAGCGCAACAGCTTCGCGACCATGTTGGTCGTCACATTGGTGAACATGCTGTTGCGGTCGCGAGCAGGCCGGGATTTCGGAGGTTTCGCCCAAGTGAGCACGGCAGGTACGAAGGTGATGATCACCAGGTACGAAATCATGACCCCGATGCCGGCCGTCAGTCCAAAGTGGCGGAGCATTACGGTCTTGGAAACGACGAGCGACGCCAAACCGACGGCCGTCGTGGCTGATGTCAACATGACGGCGATCGCCATCGCGCGGACCGTGCGCCGGCCAGCCAAAGCCCTATCGTTCTCTCCCAACACCTCGTCGCGGTAGCGCTGCACGAGATGTGTAGCGTCGCTGATGCCGATGATGATCAGGAGCGGAACGATCACGTTGTTGAGGATGTTCATCGGCTCGCCGACGAGACCCATCCCGCCGACGACGATCAGCGCGGTCACGGCAACGGCCGCGAGCGGCATCACCACCCCCGGTAACCAACGAAAAGACAACAGGAGCAGAAGCAAACACACGAGCACGGTGAGGGGGATCAGCCGCAGGTTGTCGGTCCGCATCTTGTCGACGATGACGGTACGGAGGTACGGCAGGCCTCCGACGTGCACAGTGATGTCCGCAAATTCGGGGCGCCCGAGGTCATCACGAAGCTCGTTCATCGCTTCGCGCATTTCGCGCGGGTCCAGCTCGGGAAGCTGGAGGGCGACTCCGGCGACCGTGTGATCCTCGTCGATCAAACGTCCGACGAGCAATGGGTTGCCCTCGACGGCGGTCGCGAGCTCAGCGGCCTCCTGGTCGGTGACCTTGGGGCCCGCGACGATGGGATCGGTCTTGAGCTCCGCCGAAAGTGCCGGGCCGACTTTCGCGATACCATCGGGGAATCGATCCGGGTCGCTTTCGATGATGTCGAGGAGCGCGTTAAAGGCATCGTCCTCGAGGTCCCCCTGATCATCCGCCGTGCTCTCATCGAGCGCGTCTAGGTCGTCTAGGTCGTCTAGATCGTCCAAGTCATCGAGGTCGCCGGCATCTTTGTCGTCGACTGCTTCGAGATCCAGGTCATCGAGGTCAGCTCCGTTGGTCTCGTCCTCCGCGGTTTTCACGCGCCGCGGAATGTTGAGCGTCGTGATGCTCACCACCTGGTCGACCCAAGGCTTTTCTGCGAAGTACAGTGAGAGATCTTGGGTCTTCTGCAGCGACTCACGGGACAAGACGTCGTCCGCCTCGACTAGCAGAAGAACGGCCGTACGGCGTTGACCGAACCACGCTTCGAAGCGCTGCTGGATGGCCACGTACTCCTCGCCCTCGAAGGAAGACAAGAGACTCTCGGGCGCCGGATCCGCGGTCACCTGGGGGATCTGCGAGGCGAAGGCGAGCGTGATCAGAACGGTGACGCTGACGACCAGCTTTCGGCGCTCGGTGACGAGCTTCGCGAGCCAATCCAACGTTTTCTGCCGTTTGGACACGAGCGTGTATGCCTGGCTCGGGCGCGGGTTGCAAGGGCGGAGAGCGGGTCTACCGGCTTGACAGCCCCACCCAACAGGGCTAGGAAGCGCCTCCCCACGGGGAGGATCTCAAAGTGGCCAATCACGCCTCAGCCAAAAAGCGAGCCCGCCAGACGATCAAGCGAACCGCCCGCAATCGTGACATCCGCACCCACGTGCGGACCTGCGTGAAGCGTGTGCGTGCCGCCGTCGGAGCGGGCGATGCCGCCGGAGCGAAAAAGGCTTTGGTGGAAGCCATCAGCAAGATCGACACAGCGGTTTCCAAGGGTATCTATCCTCGCAAGACCGGCTCGCGACACATCTCCCGGCTTACCCATCAAGTCAACACGCTCCGCTGATCGTCTGGCCGAGCTACCTGCGATCGGCGCAGAGCTCCAGCACCGCGGCTTGAAGGACTACGTCCGGCGGGCGTTTGCTGCTCTTGAGGGCCATGTCGGTCGCGGCGATGAGAGCAAACGCTTCGCCCAAAGTGTCAGCGGTGAACTGCCGCGCGGACGAGGTGAGATCGGCCGCCTTGAAAGGCGGGGCCCCAGCCCGCTTGGCGGCTTCGTCGGGGCGTAGGCCTTCGGATAGTGCCTCCCGCATGCGTGCCACGATGCGAAGCTGCCTAGCGACCATTGCGAGAAGCCGTAGGGGCGGTTCCCGATCGGCGAGTAACGACTGAGCGGCCGCCATGCCTTTGCGTCGATCCTTGAGCCCGATCGCATCGACGAGGCTCCAAATCGACTCCACGCGAATCCGCGTCACGCACGTCATCACGGCATCGGCATCGATGCGTTGACCAGCTCCTACGAACAACGAAAGCCTTTCGGTCGCATCGTCGATTGCAGCGAGATCGTCGCCAACCGCGTCGAGAAGCATCTCGATCGCTTGGGACGCGATGTTGTGACCGCGCGTGGTGGCTTCGGCGCGGACAAATGCGCGAAGCTCTCGACCCCGCAGCGGCTTTGCGTCGATGAGCCAGCCTCGTTTCTTGGCGATTTTCGTGAGCTTGCTTCGGCCGTCGAGCTTGTCTGCGGTAAGTACGACGGTCGTCGAATCATTGGGATCGCCCAGATACTCGGCCAGGCTCGACTGCTCGGCGGACGTCATCGCATCGACGTGACGTACGAGCACGAATCGTTTGTCTGCCATCATGGGCAGCGTCCGCGCCGCCGAGGTCACGCTTGCCGCCTCGAGGCCCTTTCCTTCGAATAGATCGACATTGAAGCCGGGAGTACCGCTTTGGTCGATCGCCTTGCGAACCGCGTCGACCGCGCGCTCGATGAGAAGGCGCTCGGCCCCGACCAAGAGATAGACCGGCTCGAGAGAGCCCTCTGCGGCCCTCTTGGTGACTTCATGGATGCTCGGCACGTGCTAGCGGGCTTCGTCGTCCGAAAAGGTGACTTCGCCGCTGTGTTGTACCGCGTCCCCGAGAATTTGAAAGCGATAACGCCCCACCTCTTGCCGGCGGACCGTGACGACCATTTCCAGGCGCCGGTTCGGCTCGAACTGGGGTCGCTTGAGACGCAGCTTGTGGACGATGGTCCGTTGATTGCTGTCGCTGACAAAAACCGTCATCGTCGGGGCGATGAACTTTCGCTCGGCAGTTTGGATGTCGTAGAACAGCACCTCGAACTCCGAGTCGCGAACCGGGGCGTTGAACGATGCGACCAGGCTCGCCCTCCACTGTCGATCCTCGATCTCCGTGTCGGCGGTTTCGCGAAGCCGGGTAGCCTTGTGTTGACGGGCGAATCGAAGGACGCCCGCCTCGGAAAGCGATCGCGGAATTCCCTTCTGCGTGAGGTAGATTTGGGCCTTCAGCCCCGTCGCTGCGTCGGCTCCGTCCCATGGGGTTAGCGCGCAGATGATGGCTGCCGTTGAGGTAGCAAGAAAAGCGGTCCGTAGATTCAAGGCTTGCTCCTGGATGAGTCCCAAGGTCAGGCTAACAACTGGAATTATGCAGTGACAGGGTGACAAGGTGAGACGATGTGGGGCAGCAGACGATCCGCCCCGAAAATCCGGTCGAAAAGTTGTCTAGGGAGGCTTGGGCGGCTAACTCCGAGCGAGTAACCAGGGGGCACGGCGTTCGATGACAACAGTCGGCGGGGCAGTCAGAGGACTGGTCGCGCGAGCACAGCGGGAGGCGCAGCGACGCGCCCATAGCCCGTCGACGGGATATCTCCTTTTGGTGATTCTTCAGTCCGGCGGACCTGTGGGTGCGCTCCTCTCACGTCTCGGGGTTCGGGAGGGCGACCTGTTGAGCGCGATCCGGACCGTTGACTCGGAGCCGACGAGTGCGCTCGAGCGCGCGGTGGAGCGAGCATATCGAATCGCCAAGGCCATGGAGGCGCAGCAGGTCTTGCCCGCGCACCTTTTGTTCGCAATCGTTCGAGATACCCGCAGTGCTGCGCATCGGAGCCTCGAACAGATTGGTGCTGGACCAAAACAGGTCCAAGAAGCGGTGATGGGCTTGCTTTCGCCCGATGATGCGCGCGCCGAAAGAGCGTCGACCTACATCCGTCCGGTGGCCCCGCCGGCAGACGGCCCCGACCGGCCCGCACGACCTTCCGCGCGCCGAAACGCCAAAGCGGCTCCACTGATCGAGCTCCGCGTCGAGAAGCCCGAGGCGCCGATCGAGCCCGAAACGGTCGAAGAGATCGACCCGGAGGAGGACCTCATCGTTCCCTCGTCATCTCCCTTCGCACTCGATGCCGGAGCCTATCCGATGCTCTGCAAGCTCGGCCGCAATCTGACGGAGATGGCCTCACTCGGAGAGATCGACGAAGTGATCGGACGGGACGCCGAGATCGAACGATTGCTCGATGTCTTGGCCAGACGTCGTTCGAACAACCCGCTTTTGGTGGGGCCGCCAGGCGTTGGGAAGACCGCCATCGTTGAAGGGCTCGCACTTAAAGTCGCTCGCGGCGGCGAAGGTGTCCGAGGACTCGAACAGACGATCCTCGTGGAGCTTTCGGCCGGTTCGCTGGTCTCCGGGACTGGTGTCCGGGGGGCGCTCTCCGAACGGATCCGTCGACTGCAATTCGAAGTCAAGCGTGCCATGGGTCGCATCGTGTTGTTCATCGATGAAGTTCATGCGCTATTCACTGGTGGTGACGCCCCGGACGACTTGGCGCATGAGCTCAAGGCATCGCTCGCGCGCGGCGAGCTTCCTTGCATCGGCGCGACGACGGATGTCGAGTATCGCAAATATGTCGAACGGGATGCCGCGCTTGCCCGCCGCTTCTCGCTGATTCACGTAGCCGAGCCTTCCGCGGACGATGCGATCGAGATTCTCCGCGGCATTGCGCCGCGCTACGAGGTGCATCATGGGATCGCCTACGCACCTGAGGCCGTCGATTCTGCGGTCGAGCTCTCTGTGCGTTACGTTCCGGACCAGAGCTTACCGGACAAGGCCATCGGACTGCTCGACCTGGCTGGCGCCCGGATCCGTCGACGTGGTGGGGCCATTGTCGATCGAGAGGCCATTGCTCAAGTCGTCGCGGAAAAGGTTCGTGTTCCCGTCGAGCGGCTTCTCGTGACCGACGCGGATAAGCTGCTCGAGCTCGAAAGACACCTGGCCGAACATGTCGTGGGACACCCGGACGTCATGACCCGCGTCGCCGACGCGCTCCGCAAGGGCGCAGCAGGGTTTCACGGCGACCGTCCGCTCGCGACCCTCCTGTTCATGGGCCAGACCGGCGTCGGCAAGACTGAAACCGCCCGTGCCCTCAACGAGTTGTTCTTCATGGGCTGTCCGATGACCCGGGTCGACATGAGCGAGCTCAGCGAACCGCATGCCGTCGCGAAGCTCGTGGGTGCTCCCCCTGGATACGTAGGGCACGACGCAGGCGGTCAGCTTACCGAAGCCATCCGTCACAGGCCGTACCAACTCGTTCTGCTCGACGAGGTCGAAAAAGCCCACATGGATGTGCTCCAGGCGCTCTTGCCTTTGCTAGAAGACGGACGATTGACCGACGGCAAGGGTCGAACCATCGATTGCACTCATACCATCATCGTCATGACCTCGAACCTCGGAGGGCAAGCGTCGGCTGGCAATGCGGGTTCGATCGGTTTCCGAGGCGCTTCGACTCAAACGGATGACGGAGCTTCAGCCGCTCTTGAGGCTGCCCGGCGTGCGCTTCCACCCGAGCTTTGGAACCGGATCGACGAGCCCCTGTTCTTCGGTCCACTCAGCAGAGACGAGGTCGCCGAGATCGCACGGCGGCTGGTCTCCGGAGTGACGCGTCAGCTCAGCGAACGACAAGGCGTTCAACTGCGCGTCGACGCAACGGCGATCGACGCGTTGCTTGCTTTGGGCGGTTACGACGCCGACCTCGGGGCGCGGCCGATGCGGCGCGCGATCGGGCGCCTCATCGAGGCACCACTTGCTGCCGCGATCCTCGCAGGCGACTTCGAAGAAGGCGATCGCATCGTGGCGATGGGCGATGCCAACGCGATTCGCTTCGAGCCCGCCGAGGGTTCGGTCGAAGCCGCCGAGTGACCAGCTAGCGGCGCTTGGCAATGCGTCGAATTTCGTCCGCTCGTCGGCGGGACAGCCCCGCCGCTTCAGCGTTTTGCAGAACGACCGGAAGCAGGGCGTCGTAGGTGGATAGCGCGCCCCGGCCGACGCGGCGAAGAGCCCTACGGTGACGGTCGACCGTGGACGAATCGCCGCGCGCGACGGGACCTGTGAGTGCATCGGGAACCCCGACGCTCTGGACGTTCTCCCCTACGCTCTCGAGCAGACCGCCGATCGACCGCTCCGCGTCGCGTCTTGCTACCCCGAGCCCTTCGAGCAGACGCACGGCAACAAATGCCAACGCGGCCGCCCCGTTCGCCACGAGCGCGGCGGCTGCGTGGTAGACGGGGTTCGCGGCTTGGGCCGTGATGACCCGGGCCCCACAGGCTTTGCCGATCCGACGGCTCATTGCGATGGCCCGCGGAGAGCCGTGCACGACGAAGGTCTTTCCCTCGAGACTCGGCTGGCGTCGCTTACTCGGGAAGGAAACCAACGGATGCATGACCCCGACGTGCGCTCCCCGGGCCGCACATGCGTCGAGCTCATCGACATCCCGCGCACCCGCGCAATGAAGCACCGTCGTGCCGGGTTTCAGCTCGGTCGCGATCCGGGCAGCAATCGACTCGATCGCATCATCCGAGACCGCCAAAATGACTACGTTTGCATCATTGAGGGCCGAAAGATTGGGCTTGCGCCCCATCGCCGTGACCTCATGCGTCCCATCGTGTTCCAACGAGCGGTACAAGGAGCTTCCCACGCGGCCTCGCCCGAGGATCGCAACGTTCATGGGGCGGCCTGGTAGAGCTTTCGCTCCTGGACGTAGGCGATGACCGGCGTGGGTACCAGCCCGAAGACATCACCCGCGGTCGACAGCCGGGCGCGGATATCGGTCGAATTGATATTGGGGATCGAAATCGGACACCCTTCGGGGACCGGATATCCTTGGCGCCCGATGACGAGCGGGGGGGCCGCTCGTGCTACGTCGTCCCAACGGTGCCAACGGTGTGTCGCGGGGAGCACATCGGCCCCAATCAACAATCGAAACGAAGCATCCGGGTGCTCCGATTCGAGTGCTTCGATCGTTCGTAGGGTCCGGCTCACGCCGCCGAGGCGCTGCTCGATCGACGAAACCTCGACGCCGCGAAAAGGTGCAAAAGCGAGCTCGCACATCGCGAAGCGTTCCTCGAATGAAGCCCGGTGTTCCTTGTCAAAAGCATGGTTCCAAGTTGGGATGATCCAAACCTGATCGACGTCCGTCGCAGACAGTGCCCAGGCGACGGATAGTACGTGCCCCAAGTGAGGTGGATCGAAGCTACCACCGTAAAGCGCAACGTGCCGAACGCTCACGGCGCCACCTTCATCCTCGCGCCGCGTCCCTGAATCGGTTCGGTCCAAGAGACCTCCCCGGTCAGATCGATCGCGCGGAGAGTGATTCCGCCGCCTTCCTTTTCGTCGTCGAGAATCCCCAAGTGGCCGCCCTCTAGCGGTCCCGGACTGAAGAAGCATCGAGGCCCGTAGCGCTTGAACGCCAGCTCTTTGGCGTCGCCGTAGACGACAACATTCGAATTCACGACGTCTTCCTCGCCGATGCTCGACTTCTCTCGAACCAGTAGGATGATGCGATCGTCGAGCATCTCGATCGCGTTCGCGGGGGGCTCAGGAAGCACGCGCAGCTTTTCGAGGTAACGTGCGCCGCGAAGCGAACGCACTACTTCGGTGATCTCGGCTGCCGACCCAGTGGCTGCCACCTGGGCCACACGCTGCTCGAAGCTCACCTCGCTTTTGTCGCGCTGTTGGGCGGTGATGAAATCGCGAATCGCCTCATCGGCGCCGAGGTAAACGACGGTGTCAACCTCGAGCTCGGTGACGAGCTGACCCACAGCCCGCTCCAAGAGTGACGAGCTCGATCCTGCGGGGCCGACGAAACCAAATCTCATGAGCTATCGATCTACACCAGCTTGGGTGCGGGCTTCAAAATGTGCGTCGCTCGAGGCGAACCGAATTAGGCGCCAGGCCTCGGGTGTCGCCCGAACCACCGCCAGACGGGGCGTCTGGGCGCTCGGCATTTCCCGCCCTGCGACCTTGATCAGGGCGTTGACGGCGGACGGAACATCACCGGTCAGGGTCAAAGCGACGCGGCTGCCAAGCTCGGCGATCGCGATCGGAACGGATTGGGCCGAAAAATCGGGGTCGCCGCGGATCTCGAGGACGAGGCTCTCGACTTCGTCTCGAGAACGCCGGGGAACGGCTCGCATCAGCTTGCGGCGGAGCTCTTGGGCGTCGGGCGGGGCGACGCGGCTTGCCTCGTGGGTGTCGAGAAGGGTTAGCAGCACCGCATCGAGCTCTTCTGGGCTCAAGCGGAGCGCCGGAGCTAGATGGCTGCTCGCGACTTTCAAAGCCCTCGCGAACAAGAAAACGCGCTCCCGTCGTGTTGTGTGCTCCGCCAGGGTAGCTCCGAGGACTAGGGTAGGCGGGTCTCCTGAAATCGGCATGCAGGCCTTCGGCGACGCGTCGGTTAGCCGAATCTTGGGCTCGCTCATCCCGAGTCCCTCGGCGACCAGTCCCGCTTCCTCGACCAGCGCACGTTGCTTTCCCGGGACCCTCCGGAGCCTCCATGCTGCTGCGTCAAACGGAAGGACCTTGTCGAACGCCGGTTCGCACAAGCTGAACAACCGAAGCGCAGTCGGCGGAAGGGCCTTGGGTACGACGATGCGATCCACCGCCGTCGACAGTGGGAGCTGCGCCTCGCCAAGCGCCTCGTAGTTCTCGGTCACCGTGCCGACGAAAAGAGATGCGGGATAGCCGAGCGCAATTGCGGCGCTTGCAGCGCAGGAGGCGGGCCCCGAGCCATGGCGCCTATTGAGCACTCGAACCAACGTGGTCCACAAGGCTTCGTCCTCGGGATGCTCGTCGATTGCTTCTCGCAGATCCGCCACCGCGCGGTTCAAGTGCATCGCGGCAGCCGCGCTCGCGCCTTGGCGGTCGAACTGATCGGCTAGAGCCAAGATCACGTCGACTTCGGTCGGCTGCTCGCTCCGCAGTTGCTCCAAGAAAAGCTCCGCCTCTCGGGGCTGCCCGGCCGATTCGATCGCGGCCGCGAGACGTATCCGATAATCGCGATCTTGAGCTTCGTTGCTCGCTCGTCGCACCATCTCCTCGAGCACCCGAGCGGCCTCCGGAGCCTTGCCCTGCGAGCTCAGGACCGAGGCCAAGCGGTCGAGCGTCTCGAGGTGAGCTGGCGCCAGTTTGAGCACTTGGCGGAGCGCAGCTTCGGCACGAGGCAGGTCTCGAAGTTGATCGTCGTAGATCTCGGCCAGCTGCGAAAAAGCCCAAACCTGTTCATCGATTGATCGCTTCAACCGTGCGATCCGAATTAGCGCCTCGGCTGCGCCTTGCCAATCTCGTTGGCCCCGGAGCGCTTCGGTCAACTCGGCAAGCGCCACGAAGTGACTTGGGTCGAGCTCTAGACACTCGCGAAGTGATTCGATGACACCGGCGGAATCGCCCTTTTCGCGTCGTTGGCCCGCCTGATCGAGCAAGAACGCGACGAGCGTGGGCGTGTCGGCTCCCGCCTCGATCCGCGACTCGGTGAGCGCCTCTGCGTCCGCGAGACGGCCCTCGCTCCGATAGAGCGATAGCAGTCGGCGATACACATCGAGATAGGTGATGTCCGCTTCGGTTGCGGCTACATACGCATCCACCGCTCGCTCGGGGTCGTCGAGCTTCTCTTCAAAGATCCCTGCGGCAGCTCTCCAAAGGGATGCCGCGCGGCGCCCATCTTTCGCCCGTGCCGCGGCCTCTTGGTAGAGCGACGCGGCTGCCTCCCATCTTCCTGCAGCATGCAGTAGCCATGCTTCCAACTCGAGGGCCAACGGGTGCGCCGCGGCCTCGTCGAGTACTGCGACCGCTCGTTCGGGTTCGTCCTGCTCCTCGAGAATGTGCGCGCGCTCGAGCGCCAGCGCCCCCCGTTGAAGGTCGCATGCGAGGTGTGCCTGGATGGCGGCGAGCGCCCGCAACGCGCTTTCGGAGTCCTTACGAGCGTAGGCGGTGCCGAGCACTTGTCGTGCCAAGCCCGGGTCCGGGTCGATGTAATCGTCGATCCCTCGCAGCAACCGGTCGACCTCCGAAGGCAAGATGTCGGGGTCGGATCGAAGCACCTCCACCATCAATCGATGCCTTGCGGCCCGCTCGGGGGCTTCTTCGGGAAGGCAGCTCAGAACACGTCTGGCGCTCGACAGAATGCGTTCACCGTCTTGCTCGCGGAGCGAGTCCCACTCGAGGATGCGCGCGGTCGGCAAGTGATTGGGGCGGGATTCGGCGATCGATTGTAGCGACAGGCGTGCACCCTGCATGTCACCTCGTAAGAGGCGATCGACCGCTGCCATCGCCCACAGGGCGCCGAGCTTTTCGTTCTCATCTTGGGCCTCGCGGGCACGGCGCATGGCCGAGTCCGCGACTCTCGCAAACTCGCCAGCCCGTAGCTCCGCCTCCTCGCATGAGACTGAGAGCGTTTCATCGTCGGGCGCTTGGGAGAGGGCCTCTCGGAGCGCCTTTGCCGCCCGTGCCGGGAAGCCCGCACGTTGAAAGGCGACCGCCGCCCGTTCGAGATACGGAATCGGCTCGAAATGCTGCGCACCGAGGGCGAGGAGCTCCCCCGCGCTTTCCGAGCGCCCTCCCTTGAGCTCGATCAGGTGCTCAAGGAGCAGGGGGTCCGGCGCGCCCTTGTCGAGCGCGGTTTCGGCGTGCGCCAGTCGGTCTGAATCGGAGCTCACCCAGATCGACGCTCGGAGCGCGGCTGCAGCAGCGCTAACGCCTGCTCGAGACGCCTGCGCCGCCGCGGCTCGGGCACGCTGCGCCGATTCCCTCGGGCGGTCTTCGAGCTCCCATAGGGCTGGCCAATAGTCGGGTTGCTCATCGAGTGCCGCTTCGAGGACGTGCGTGGCGTCGGTGCCTGCACGGTGGAGCAGTCGCGCAGCCGTCGTCAGCGCAAACGCTCCCTGCACGCCCGTGGCGAGTGCACCCTCTTCGAGCCACTGCTCTGCCGCTGCTTGGGGATCCTCGTGATCGAGGAGCGCGAGCGCGCGGCAGATGATCGGCTCACGTCCGCCACGCTCCTTTGCGCGCGCCAGCGATTCACGTCGGCTCTTGACCCCGATCTCGTTCGCGACCTCAGCGAGAGCAAGGGCGGCACCAAGCCGATCGGACGCACGATCGAGCTCCCGCTCGAGTGATGCGAAGAAAGCGGCGCCATCGCCGATAATCGCTGCCTTGTCGGCATGCATCATGTCGGCCGCGACGCTTTGCGGGGGGGCCGTCATTGCATCCAATACGAGCTTCAGCTCGGTCTCGTCTCGGTTCGCCCCGGTCGAACGCTCCCACGCTCGCACGTAGTGCCCCAATCCGTGCTCGACAGATTCGGTGATGTCGTTCGCTCCGAGCTCCAGTTCGCCGCCGAGCTCTGCGCGCAGCCTTGCGGCCCTGGCGCGGCCCATGACATGCGCTTCCGGGCTCTGGTCCGCGGCCTCGGTATCGAAGGCTTTGCTCGCTGCGAGCGTGTGGTCCGCGCGAGACGCGATATCCCCGAGCGTCCAGAGCGATACGACGTCGTCCAGGCCGTCGAGCTGGGCCATCGCGTCCTCGTGTTTCCCGAGCACCTGATCGAGAATCGTCGCCGCCGCACGACGAAGGGCGCGGGACAGGGCCGGGGGCTCGGTCTGCGCGGCTGCGTTCAAGAGAGCGGTCACGCAAGTTTCAGAGTCGCCAAGCTCACGCGCGGTGCGGACCAAGCCGAGCCGTGCCGGAAGAGAGGCCGGGTCGAGATCAGTCGCGCGCTCGTAAAGCGCGCTTGCGGACTCCAACTTCCCCCCCTGCTCCATCAATGCACCGGCGTGTCGGGTTAGAACGGACTGCGCTTCCGGATCCGGCCAGACCGATGCTGCGCGCACGATCGCTTCTCCGGCGCGCGCGAAGTCCCCGCGAGCGATGCGTGCGGACGCCAACGACATTAGAGCCCCGAAGTCGTCGTCGACCATCGTGGCGGCCTGCTCGGCGGCCCGCTCGGCGGCGGCCGAATCGCCGGTTCCGTGAAGATGGACGTGAGCGAGAAGCTTGAGCGCTGACGCCCGCTCCGCCGGAGAGAGATCGAGAGCTGCTTCCTTACCGAGGGCTCGGGCCGCCGCATTCCAGTCGCCTCGTCGCATTGCGTGGTGCCGGAGGGCGCGCAGAGCAACGACGTCTCGCGCGTCGGAGTCTAGCGCTTGACGGTAAGCAGCGATCGCCGACTCCTCGTCCCCGAGCTGCTCGTGGAGCTCGGCAGCCGTTGTGAGGAGCCTTGCCCTTGCTGAGGCGGCGGCGCGCTCAGCGAGCGCATTCAAGAGGGCGATTCGGCGCTTCTTTGCGCGCTGATCTTCGCCAACGAGCGGAAGCGCCTCCTTGCGAGACCCATGCTGAAAGACCGTTCGTTGGGCGGCTTGAGCGCCGGCGTCGCTGGGATCGGGAGGGTGCGAGATTCGCTTGCCCTGCCGCCCGGTCCGGGTGGCGACGAACGTGTCCAGCAGAGTCGCAATGCTTTCCTCGTCGAAGTCAAACGAGGCAGCGACCGAGTCCCGTTCGCCCGTAGGCACGTCGTGCTCGTCCTCAGCCACGTGACCTCCACCGTGGGGATTTGGGCCCGACCCAAAAACGCAAGAGATCGACCGCTCGCTCCGAAGCATGGAGCCCTTCCAGATTGTCTTGGCCGGACGAAAGAGTTTCCCCGAGCGCGACGCCGATGTCCCCTGAAGCCATGAGGCCCGCGCGATCGGCACTTTGCTGAAGCCTGCGAGCGACTTGCCGCAGCCCTGTCACGGTGATGCGAGCCCCGGAGACGAGGTCGTGCACCGTGCGTCTGACCGACCGTGGCAGCTTGACTTCGACCTGGGCCAAAGCGCTGGCGTCGATCTCTGCCTCACAGCCCGCAGCTCGAAGAATGCCGGCGAGCTTGGCCGCAGTGTCCTCGGTCGAGCCATCGATCAGCTCAATTGCTGCCCGCGGAGCGGCCCAAGCAAGACGGCCCGCGTGAAAAAGGTCGGCGTCCCCGAGCCCGGGCTTGCTCGCCGCCGACACCAACCAATCCACCTCACCGCGTCGATTCATTTGCGCTCGCAGGCCCGTGGGAGCATCGGCTAGCGCGATCTTGCCGAGCGGTGCGCCAAAACGCTGGCACAAGAGATCGAGCTGTTGGTAAACTCGATCCTCGGGGCCGGCTCTTGGCCGCGATGGCAGCCGGCCCTTCACGAGACTTGGCCCGGCTCGCCGCACCAGTTGCTCCAAGGTTTCGTCGGCAGCCAGGTCTCCGAGGGATCCGAGAGGCACATGGTCGAACGTCGGTCGCGGCTCGTGTGTCTCCTCGGCGAAAGGGGCAAGTCGGAGTGCAGCGAGGCTGGCCCTCGCCGCGATCGCCCGCTCCGGCTGTGATAGCCAGGTGGCGGCGTTTTCCAAGCCCTCCAAGAGGGAGGCCTCGAGCTCGCCGCGATCGATCCGCTCCCAAATCGCGCGCTCGTAGGCTTCGATCGCAGCGATGAGGGGCGCATCCTCGAGGAGTTCGACCAAGCTCGAAATCGCGGTTCGATGTGTCGGCTCGAGGCTCAGCGCGCGCCGGTACGCGTCCACGGCCCGGTCATCGCGCCCAAGGGTCGACTCGAGCTTCGCGATTCGGGTCAGCACTGACGCGTCCGCCAATCCGAGATCGTCCACTGCCCGCAACTCGGCGAGCGCGTCTTCGCTCCGCTCGAGCCTGCTCTCGAGGAAGTCTGCAGCACCGAGGTGCGCGACGCGTTTCTGCGCTGGAGGGATCTGCGCCTCCGCGAGTCGCCGAAGGCTTTCTACGGCTTCGTCCCACTGCTCTAGCGAGACATGAACTTCGGCCGCCAACGCGAGTGCGCCAGGATGGTTCGGCGCCGCGGTAAAGAGCTCGTCGAGCACCTCCAACGCTTCCGTTCGCTCGCTGAACCCGCGGAGAAGCCGTGCGCGTTCGTAGAGAAGGTCCTCACGATCGCGGGGCCCTCCTTGTTCGAGGCGAGACGACACCAAATCTTGAAGCGCGTCCGCATCCTCCTTGTCGGCGAGGAGGTCGTGGAGGCGCCGAAACGCGATGTCCCTGCTCGGGTCTGCGGCCAATGCCGCTCGGAACAAATCCTCTGCCTGCTGGTCTTGGTCGAGACAGTCCAAGCGAACGACGCCGGCCTCTTCCAAGAGGTCGGCACGCAGCGTGCCATCGACGGACCGGGCGAGACGCTCGCACGCAAGCGAGGCAAGCGACCAGTCCTTGGCCTGGCGAGCCGCACCCCGAAGCGTTTCCCAGAGGGCCAAATCGTCCGGCCGCTCATCGACTTCGCGGCTCAGGAGTGCCACCGCTTCGGCGCCCCGACCTGCGTCGACCAATGCGCGACAGTACGCGGCCTCGATCGCGGCGCGTCCTACCACATCGCTGTGATGAAGCCTGTGCTCGAGGGCCCGTGCGCGGAACTCGGGGTCGTCGGCCGGGCTCGAGGCTTCGTCGATGGCTACCGCCGCCTCGAGCTCCAGCGCTGCGAGCTCACCCGTCTCTTGCGCGAGTAAAAATAGCTCGTCCGCGGCATCGACGCCCCGGGTAGTGCTCGTCGCTCGAAGACCTTGAAGAAGCGAGCCGGCCCGGAGACGATCATCGGGCGCCAGCTCGGAGAGGCGAAGCCATGCGTCTCCGGTCGGTGCGCTGCTTTCGAGATCGGCGCGCCAGGCCCCGTAGACCTCGGCAAAGCTCGGGGATGCATCGTCGATCGAAGGAAGGGCTCGCTCGAGGATGCGCTCAGCTACCCCACGCTGCGAATCGGTGGTGAGCCGACCCGGGACTGACAAAAGACCGATCGCCGCGGCGATCGAAGTTGCCGGATCGTCGAGGGCGACTTCATACGCTTCGGCCGCCTCCGACTCGCGGCCCGCAAAGCCGAGAGCATCTCCGAGCAGCACCGAGTAGAGCTCTGATACACCGCCATCGAGCTCACATTGCGCCAAAGCATCGTACGCACGGATCGTTGCACCCGCGTCGTCTTGCCGTCTTGCGATGTCGAGTAGGGCGAGCCCCGCGGACGGTGAGGACGGAAAAGCCTTGAGCGCGAGTTCGTACGCGTGCCTTGCGGCCGCGAGATTGCCGTCCCTCTCGGCGGTCGCACCTGCGAGTAGTAACGATTGCTCGTCCAACCGGTATGCCGGATCGCTTTCGGAGCGTTCGCGTACCAGAGACACTGCGGCCTCAGGTCGTCCACTCTCGCGCAGCACACTTTGAAGCAACGAAAGCACGTAGTCGTCGTCCGGCGCGTGTTCGAGTGCCCGTCGAAGCGCGTCCTCGGATTGCTCCCATCGGCCCGTGCCCGCGTACGCTTGCGCCGCTCCGCACAGATGCCCCACGCGGACGTCATTCGCCGTCAGGGAAGCCAAGGTTTCGTGCGCTTGGATCAAAAGATCTAAATCGTTGCACCAAGCCGCCCGCACCCGTGCGATGTGAGGTGCCCAGCGCCGGTGTGCGGGGTCATCGAGCTTTTCACGCAACAGTGCCTTTGCTTCATCGTCGGCGCCGAGCGCGTGCTGCAAGACGTCATACTTCGAGAATGCCAGTGTCGCGCGTTCATCGACGCTCACCCCAAGGGACAACAACGCATCACACCAGTCTCTGAATGGGTCGAACTGCTGCGATGTCAGCGCCGCGCCCATCGCTTCGCGAACGATCGCACTACCCGATTCGGTCGCTGCGCTGACCGCCTCTGAGTAGAGGGCCTGGGCGCGCTCCGCGCCGGAAGGTTCGGAGCCTGCAAGCTGCGCCGCGTGCCAAAACACGCGCGCACGGTCTTCCCCCCGCAGGCCTTCTGCATGCCGACAAAGGCCGTCGATGCGAGCCTCGTGGGCACCTGCACGGATCAACACCACGTCGAGCGCCGCGCGTGCATAGACCGACTCCGGGTACCGTTCCGCGATTGCGCGTAGGTCTTCGATGGCGTTTTCCAGATCGTCATCTGCAAGGGTGCGTCGAATTTCGCGCGCGACGAAACCCGGATGGCTCGGCTGCGATTCATGGAACCAGTCGGAAGCCGCCCGAATCTGATTCTTGTTGCCGATTCGCTCCGTCATCGAAAGTGCTCGGAGACGAAGCCCCGGGTCGTCGGGCCGTAACCGAAGCGCAGACGCGAGCAGAGCAGCTGCCCCGTCCGGATCATTCAGCGATTCGAGACGACGTTCCGCGGCTTCTTCCCAAAGGAGGGCGGCCGTGGGTCCCCGGCGCCCCTGCGGAATGGGAACGCTGAGTGCGTCAACGCGTTCCGCAGATGCCGCTGCCCGTTCGAGTTGCTCGCCCAGCGCGGTGGCGGCGCGATCGAAGACATCCCAGCGCTCGTGCTCTCGTGCAACGCGGATCAGGAGCATGCGCGCCTGCCAACTCACGGCGTCCGATTCGCAAGCGCGCTCGAGCGCCTCGAGCGATAGATCGACCTCTCCCGCATCGAGCTCTGAAAGCGCCAAGTCTAGCCACAGCGCCGCGCGCAGGTCGCCGTCGGTGGCGTGTTGGGCCTGAGCGCGCAGTGCTTCACGGAGGGCGGTTTGGTCTCCGCCGGCCTCGGCAAGCCACTCTAGGATGAGTCCGGCGACCTGAGGCTCTGACGACACTTCGATCGCCTCTCGAAGCAACGGAGCCCATTGTTCGGTATGAAGCGCCAAGTCCAAAAGCGCAGCCGCCTTGAGCGACCGCCCCTCTGCTGCCGCGGCCTGGGCCTCGCACAGGGCGGGCACCGAGTGTCCGTTCGATTGGCGCTCCGCGATACGTAGCCTCGCCATGAGAGCCGGGTAGAACAGAGGGTCGACGGCTGCGGCTCGCTCATAGAGTTTTGACGCCTCCTCCTGCTGGTCGAGCGCGTGTTCGTAGAGGACCCCCACCTCATAGAGGATCGCAGCCTCGGTCGCGGGGTCCGTCTCAGCCTCGAGCTCGCGACGTAGATTTGCCACCCGCAACTCGATCGAGTCCCGCTTTCCTGCGGCCCTGGGCGGGCTGGATGGCGGTTGTTCGATCATCCGCCGCCCCGGCTATCCGAGCGTCCAACCACCGTCTATGACCATGACTTCTCCCGTCAGATAATCCGATTCGTCCGAAGCCAAGTATACTGCACCCCCAGCGATGTCGTCCGGCTGACCGACGCGTTTAAGGGCAGTGCGATCGACGACCATCGACCGAAAGGTGTCGTTTTCGACGAGCACTTGCGCGAACTTGGTCTCGATCAGCCCCGGCGCGATGGCGTTGACGCGTATCCCTGCCGGCCCAAGCTCCATGGCGAGGGTCCGAGTCATGGAGATCACGGCGGCCTTGGTCATTCCGTAGACGCCCTGAAGCGGGGCGGCCATCTGTCCCGCGACGCTGGCGACGTTGATAATCGAGCCCTTCGCCTTCCGTTTTTGGAGATGATTGACCACGAGTTGGGTCATCCCGAAATAGCCTTTGACATTCACTTCGAACGTCTTGTCCCAAGCGCCCCAGTCGATCGTGAGCATCGGACCAAAGTGCGGATTGGTCGCAGCGTTGTTCACGAGAATGTCGACCTTGCCGTAGGTGTCGATCGCTTGTTCCAGCATTGCTTGGCGTTTTTCCTGCTGACCCACGTGGCAGGCGATCGGGGTCGCTTCGCCGCCGCTCGCCCGAATCTTGTCGGCGACTGCCTGCAGGCCTTCGATCTTGCGCGAGACGAGGACGACCTTCGCTCCTTCTTCGGCCATATTGCCCGCGATGGCTTCGCCGATGCCACGGCTCGATCCCGTGATGATTGCAACCTTGCCCTCGAGTCGCTCGCCCATGATGTCTCCCGTTTATGTGTGTGAAGGGTATAGCGCTCCGTGGGGTGATATTACCAGCGCGATCTTCACGGGACTTGCGTGTTGTGGGTCCTGCGTAAGACTCCCGCCTTGACCGACTGCATCGCGAGGTCGCTCTGACGCTGCTCTCTGCAACCGCTGCCCTCCTAGTCGGCTTCGTTGCGGTCGTTTGGGGTGCGGATCGCTTCGTCGACGGGGCGGCCAGCTTGGCGACGGACCTGGGTGTCAGCCGGCTCGTCATAGGCCTCACGGTCGTCGCCTTTGGCACGTCCGCACCGGAGATGCTCGTTTCAGGAATAGCCGCCTGGGCCGGAAGCCCGCAGATGGGGATCGGGAATGCGATCGGATCCAATATCGTCAACGTCACGTTGGCGTTAGGAGCGGCCGCGTTGGTGCGCCCCCTTCGCGTTCACTCGCGGTTGTTGCTCCGTGAGCTCCCCGTGCTGCTAGGGATCATGGTCGTCGCCTGGATCTTTCTCTCGGACGACCGCTTGAGCCGCGTCGAGGGCATCATCTTGCTCGTTGGCATGTTCGTCCTCGTGGTCTGGATCGGGGTTCAAGGGCGTCAAGAGAGCCAAGACGTGGACCCTCTTGCCGCCGCCTTGGATGCTGAGATACCCGAGCCAGCGCCGGTCTTGAAAGCCACGCTGTGGTTTGTCTTGGGGCTTGTAGTGCTCCTCGTCGGCTCTCGCGCGCTGGTATGGGGGGCCGTCGGGATCGCGCGCGGCGTCGGCGTCAGCGAGCTCGTGATCGGGCTGACCCTAGTTGCCCTCGGAACGAGCCTTCCGGAGCTCGCGGCATCGATCGCTGCGGCAAGGCGAGATGAGCAAGACATCGCAGTCGGCAATGTCGTCGGCTCGAACATGTTCAACCTGCTCGGCGTTCTCGGTCTGCCGGGCGTCATCGCGCCGGGTGCCCTCGTGGATCACCACCTGGTAACTCGAGATTTCCCGATCATGGTCGGCGTGACGGTGCTACTGATCGCGACGGCGGTCGTGAAAAAACACAACCACATTGGCCGAAGGACGGGTTTCGTACTGGTCAGCCTCTTCGTGGTCTACTTCGTGATGCTCTTCATTCAGCCGTCGTAGTTCGGTCGGCGCGCGCGTCTCGTCCATATCAAAGTCATGTTGTTCGCGGGCATCGCGACCCGCTCCGCTAGCTCGAACCCAGTTTCTTCACCCAGCTCTTGCAAGTCATCGACGTCACGCACGCCCCATTCGGGGTTGCGGGCGCGCAAGCTCTGGTCGAACGCGGCGTTGCTCTGCGAGGTGTGCGTCCCATGAAGACGGTACGGGCCGTAGGTGATGAGCGGTTGAGCTTCCTCAAGGATTTTCGAAGCGCCTTCGAAGAGGGCGACTGTCGCTTCCCACGGGGCGATGTGAATCATGTTAATACACACGATCGCGTCGGCATCGACGAGCGGCCATGGCGTCGCCCTCACGTCCAATTCGAGCGGCGGCAGCAGATTGTCTCGTCGGGCCTCGCGAACGCGAGCCTCGATGCTTTCGAGGGCCTCCTGAGATGCGTCGCTCGGTTGCCATCGAATTCCGCTTAGACGACCTGAAAAGAAGCTTGCATGTTGGCCGGTTCCGCTCGCGATCTCGAGCACCAAGCCGTCACAAGGCAAGGTGCGTCGCAGCACATCGAGAATCGGTTGCTTGTTGCGCTCTGTGGCAGGTGCGAAAGCTTTGGTCATTCGATGGCTCGTGAGCTTGCTGTCTGCCCGGTTCATAGCCCATAACTCCCCACATCGAAACGAAGCGCGGGGATATGAGCGGAAGGGTGGGCTGGGCGCTCGTCGTGGTGGTCTGCGCGGCCGCGCCTTTGGTCAATCGCCTGATTCTGATGGTCGAAAAGGATGTTGGGTTGCGCCTCGTCGACGCGCGCGGCGTATTCGCCGACGTCTCGGTTGCGGCGCTGAGCCTCGCCGTCGTGGGGGCGCTCCTATCGGTTCGTCGATTCTGGACGCGCATCCTTGCTTTGGCGGTTCTATTGGCTTTGGTGTTCGTCAGCTTTGCAATGTTCGAGTTCGTATCGCTGTTTGATTCGTTATACGCGCTGAGCCACTCGGCGTATCTCGCGGATTCCACGTTCCTCGGAGGCTCGGTTCGTCACCTTCAGCACCCGGTTCTGTTCGTTCTCATGATCGTCTTGGCTGTCATCTCCGCGGCGTTGGCCCGCACGCCGACAGGAAAGCGGTGGTGGAGCGCTCTTGGGGTGGTATTCGCAGCGTCGGTTCTAGGGCAAGTCGTGCTCCCCATTTCACAGGAGTACGACGAATGGCGGCAGCGACACGCGCTCCAGGCCAATCTGTCGATCCTCCGGGTCTCCACCGCCTCGCGCACCGCCCGCACCGTCAGCGGAGACGTTCGCGACGTATTTCGTTCGAATCTCGACGGCGACCGTTGGATCGATCCGCTCGAGGGCAGTCCGAACGTGATTCTGGTGATGATCGAGGCGGCCTCGGGTGCTTACCTTCCGTCCATCGCTGCCGCTGCGCACGTCCAGAGCGAGACAACCATGCCGAAGCTCGATGCGCTCGCCAAGGATCACATTTTGTTCACCCACGTCGTCGCCCATCAACGGCAGACCAATCGCGGCGAATACGCGGTCCTTTGTGGGGACTATCCAAAGCTGGTCACCGATCAGTCCAAGATGACCGAGCAGGTCTATGGGAGCGCGCGTCGATGCCTGCCGTCGCTCTTCAAGGATGCAGGATACGTGACGGCGTACATCCAGTCAGCGCCGCTTGGCTTCATGCTCAAAGACCAGTTCATGCGAAAAGCCGGCTTCGCTGAGCTGATCGGGGATCCATGGTTTCGACGAAGCTACGCCCGGACCGATTGGGGCGTCGACGACAAGGCGTTCTTCGAACAGGCACTCCCGCACATCCTCGAGCTCCACGGCGCAGAGCGGCCGTTCTTTGCGACGCTCCTTACGGTGGGCGCGCACCACCCGTACACCTTTCCCGAGTCCTTCACGCCCGAGGGCGTAGATGGCCGGGAGGCAAGGGCGTTTGCTTGGGCTGACGAGGCGGTCAACGAGTTCCTCGGGCAGCTCAAACACGAAGGAGTACTCGGCGATACGGTGGTGATCGTTACTTCGGACGAATCGGCCGGTACGAAGCAGGGGTCAAACCCGTCGGAGCGACTCCTGTCCCAGAGTTGGTCGTTCGCCCTCGTCATGCTCCCCGAGCCACAGCCGAAGCGGGTCGATGCGCTCTACGGGCACGTCGATCTCGCGCTCTCCTTGGCGGATCTGCTTGGGATGGAAGCTCGGGCGAAGGGCTTCCTCGGGCGAAGCATGTTTCGCCGATACGACGCGCCCCGCCGGTTGTTTGGCGGCAACACGTATGCCCGCACCGTGATCATGTGGGAACCGACTGGAGGCGCGGTCTATTGCGATGAAGCCTTTCACGCTTGCACCCGTGCGGTCTCCAAAGGCCCCTTCGGCGCGGTGACCGACACGGAGACCCCGTCTGCGAGAACGCGCATGCTGGTCGAGGAGGTCGCTCGACTCACGCGATCGGGGCGCCCGGACTTGACGGGCTCGCCAAGGATGGCTCTCTTGAGCGAGGAAAGAGTCCGTGTCCCCGCCGAGGACGGTAAAAAGCTGATCTTGGGAGGGCAGTACCTACGGGTCCCCGCCGGTACCGTGGTTCGAGTCGACTTCGACCTCGAGGTGCTCGGCGACCCAACTGCAACCGTCGACTTGCATCAAGACGTCTTCATGGACGGGCACATCGTCTTTGAGCGCAAGGGTATTCGGCTCGATGGCGGCGACCGTTGGCGGTTGAGTTACTCCTTTGGTGCGCCGGCCGCGTCGGATCACCTCGTGGTTCAACTATACGCGCGGACCATCGCTGGCCAGGCGACCGAGCTGCGATTCCACGAGGCGAGCCTGTCGATGACGCGGGAGCCCGTCGAATCGAAGGAGCCCACGGTCATTCGGGATGACATCGAAAGGCTCTGAGCGGTGGCATCTCATACCGGTTCACCTACCTCGCTAAAACACTGACGCTGACACTGACGAAAAGAGCTCTTGAAGCAACTATCAGCGCCTCACTGCAGGCGTTCGCGCCGAAGGAAAGGAACGGACATGAACAAGGCTTTTCAACTCTTCTTGGTGACCGGTGCGTTGAACGGCTCCTAGCATACCTTCCTCGGAAAGGAGCTCGCCATGAAGACTTCTATTGTGTTCGGAATCGTTGTGATCAGGCAATAGAACTGCACGACAATGCATTCTTCTTCAAGTTGCATAGCCTTCGACTTTGCTGATAATTTCGTTCATGATCTCGCGAGTACCACCACCGATTGGGTAGAGCCTCGCGTCACGAAGCAGTCGTTCGACGACGTACTCCCGCATGTATCCATAGCCGCCGTGAATCTGCACCGCTTGGTCGCAGACGAATACACACATGTCCGTAGCCGTGTTCTTTGCCATGGCCGCAATCGAGGGCGTCTCTTCACCCGCCAAATAGCGGGTAACGCACTCGGAGGTCAGGGCACGAGACGCTGCCAGACGCGTCGCCATATCGGCGAGCTTGTGACGTATGACTTGAAAGCCGCTGAGCGACTTGCCAAAGGCCTGGCGGTCCTTGGCATAAGTGACCGATTCACTATAGGCGAGCTCTGCGATCGCGTTACATTGGCCGGCGATCATGAGGCGCTCCGAAACGAAGTTCTTCATGATCAGTGGGAAGCCGCCGTTTTCCTTTCCAATCAAGTTCTTTGCGGGCACCCGGCAGTCTTCGAACACGATCTCGGCCGTGTCGCTTGCCCACCATCCCATCTTCTTGAGCTTGTTGGTCACGCTGTAGCCAGGCGTATCGGCCTCGATGATCAGTAAGGAAATGCCATCGTGCCTTTCGCCCCCGGTTCGCACCGCCGTCGTGAGAAAGTCTGCGCGGCAGCCAGAGGTGATGAAGGTTTTGGCGCCGTTGACGATGTAGTGGTCGTCGTCGCGAATGGCTTTGGTGCGCAGAGCAGCTACATCGCTTCCCCCGCCGGGCTCGGTGATGCCCAAGGCAGCGATCTTGTCGCCAGCCAGGGTCGGTCGGACAAAGCGCTCCTTCTGTTTGTCGGTACCGAAGCGCAAGATTGGCGGAATCGCGATGTCGTGGCTGCCGAGGCCCACACAGGTCCCGACCGATTTGCCGGCAAGGACCATCTCTTCAGCACGAACGAGCAGGTGGCCGAGGTTCCCGCCGCTGCCTCCCCACTCGACCGGATAGTTGACTCCAAGATACCCAACGGCCGCCGCTCGTTTGTAGAGCTCGCGCGGAAACTCGTTTGCCTCTTCCCATTCCAACGCATGCGGAGCTATTTCGGCGGCCGCGAAACGACGAATCTGCTCACGAAGCGCGGTGTGTTCTTCCTGTTCGTAGAGATATCGGTTCACGGGCTCGCCATATCACGCCGAAGGCTGAGCGGGAAGGTCACTCCTCCCCAGCATCGCGCGAAGCTCAGCGTGGCGGCGCCGATCTAGGTTATAGGCAATCAGTAGCCAGATGGGCAGCAGCAGACTCAGGGACACGAGAGGACCGGTGACGAGCCCGAGGTTCCAGAGTACGTCCTCTGGCACCTCGCCGGGTTCTAGTCCGGTTTCGATTCCCATCACGTCGATCAAGGTTCCTCCGACGAGCTGACCCAGCCCGGTGGGGATCTTGGCCGAGAAGCCCAGCGCGGCGAAGAAGACACCGTCCCGTCGGCCGCCGGTCTCGACTTCGTGCTCGTCGACGATATCGGCGACCATCGACCCGCTTATCGTCTGCTGCATCATCACCGCACCCGACAAGATGATCTGATGAAGAATCGCAAGATAGAATAAGATGGGTGCGCCATTCGGTGGCAGAATGTCGATCAGGCGGGCGCCGTACCACCAAATCCCATTGACCACCAACACCACCATTGCCCCGATGAAAATGTGCTTCTTTTCAAACCGGGCTGCGACCGGTCGCAGGATGGCGAAACCAATGCCCACACCGATCACTGAGCTCGAGAGGATGAGCCCGACCTGCGGCGCGCTGAACTCCCAGAAGTATGTATTCGCGTAGTAGCCAAGGGTGACGATCACCCCGGTGGTCGCGCCGATAAACAAGAAGACGATGAATAGTCGGCGGAAGTTGCGATTCTCTAGCGCAGAAATGACGTCTCGTACCGGGTCCAACAGCTTCAGCTTGCGCTGCGCCCCGGGCGGCGGGAGGTGGGGAATCTCCTTTCGAGTGAAGAAGACGGTCCACAAGATCACGATGATGACGACCACCGCCGAGGCCCAGGCGTAGAAGTTGTAGTTCGAGGCGACGAGGCGCCCATCAGCGCCATCTGCTGTCCGCGAGAAGATGAAAACCAATGCCAAGGCGGGGAGTGCCACTCCACCGATCCACGCGAGCAACGTGCGATAGCTCACGATCAGAGAGCGCTCCTCGTAATCCTCAGAGAGCTCGGCTCCGAACGCCATGTGCGGGATGACAAAAACGGTGAGTGATGTGCGGAGCGCGATCGCAACGCCAGCCAACCAAAGGAATAGGGCGATGCCATGCCAACCTTTTGGAGGGTTGAAAAGAAGAATGAAGCAGATCACCAACGGAATGATCGAGGCGATCATGAATGGGTGGCGGCGGCCCCAACGGGAACGCGCGTTGTCAGACAGCGTTCCAAAAATGGGATCGGTGATCGCGTCGGACAGCTGGCCTATGAAAGCGGCCCAGCCATACAGAGTGCCGGAGAGCCCGGCAACTTGCGTGTAAAAGAAAGGAACAAAGTTGATGAACGCGGCGTCCTTGGCCGACAGAGCCATCGCTCCGACTCCGTGCGCAACTTTGGTTTTGACACTGATTTTGCGCATCCAGCGATTTGTGACACGAGTCAGCGCTCGCTGTCTAAGCAGAACTCGACTTCGTTGCGCCGGCGGAGAACGCCTCGCGGCTTCTCGAGGACTTTCCGGACCGCGTCGAAGTCGTAACCATCACCGACGCCGGACACGCGATGCTCCCCGAGCAACCCGAGCAGATCGCGACCGCGGCTCTCAAGTTTCTGTTGCAGTAGGCTCCGTAGCTCGCCCTCGGAGCCAGGAGTTTTGTAATTCCAGTGAGTTTCCCTCGATTGGTTCCCTCTGTGCTGCCTGCGGAATGTTGTACCCCTTGGGCCGGCAAACGTGTAGCATCCGCCCTCGTTACGAAAGCCCCGTCGATGAGTACCCCTGGAGAGCGGCGCGCGGCGTCGCAGATCACCCTCTTTCTCGGAGCAGCCCTCGCGGTCGCCTCGTTCGCGGCTTTGCCAGCGCGTGCCCAAAACGCGTATCGCTGCATCGAGGAACTTTCGGAAGATCAGGTCGACTACCGCATTGGGAAAATTCAAAAGAACTTCGAAGACGGCCAAGAACGCGCTGCTGCGTGGCGCTTTGGCTGGATGTTCGGCGTGGCGGGTTCGCTCACCTTACCGGCCTACTCCCTAGCCGCCCAAAACACTCCGCGTGCTCGGCGGTTCTTCGATTGGGCGATCCTCGCCGGCGGCATTGCGACAGTCGTCCAACTCGCGGTTATTCCGATGCCGGACGTCTGGGGTGGCAAACGCATTCGGCGCAAGCGCGCAACTACGATCGAAGAGAAGCGCGCCAAGCTGCGGTACGCAACGCGGACTCTGGAGAAGGCCTCGAAGGTGCACGCGTATCTAGGCGGCACCAACTACGGAGGCGGCGGCGTCGTGTACGGCGCGGTAATGGGCAGTGTCTATCTTGGTCTCTACCACGACGAAATCAACGAGCTCGAATCGCGACACGATCGGGTGGTTGCACGCTTTCGGGCGGCAGGTCTCTATCTTCTCCCGCCGGCGTTGAGCATCTCGCAGGCCGTGACCCATCCAAAGCATTCGTATGAGTACTGGGAGGAGTACCGAGGGTTTGCCTGCAGTGACCAGTATTTCGATACGGGGGACGAGGGCCCGGAGTTCGATCTCGGCTTCGGTCCCATGAACCTCACGTTCCGGGTCAGGTTTTAGGTGTGGGAGAGGGGCAAGAGCACAATGCATAGCCGCTTCATCACGATTGGCCTCTTCACCGTCCTTCTTTCCTGGTCGGGGTTTGCAGCCGTGGCGAGCGCGGGTGGGTACGAGATCCCCGGCGGCAGCGCGCGCGCGCTCGGCCGAGGCTCCACGGGCCTGGCGCGTGCCGACGACCCCATCATGGCGTTCCTCAACCCCGCGGCGCTTGGCTCGATGCCCACCCAGTTGATGTTGGGCACCCATTTGATGTGGCAAAAAGCCTGCTTCGATCGAACTGGCACGTACGATCCGTCCTACGTGGGTGAGCAAACGGGGGTCGAGCATCCCGAGGTGTGCAACGGCAAAGACCCCGCGGATCGGATGACGCTCATGCCATTTGTCGCGTTCACCAAGCGATTTGGCAAGCGCGTGGGCATGGTTCTAGGGCTGGACGCGCCCTATGCGACTCGCGCCATGCGTTGGGAGACAGCCAGGCGAATCGAAGAAGACGGCCAGGTTGTACCTGGCTTCTACCCCGCACCCGAAGGAGTGACGACCGACGATGGTCTCGTGCCTTCGCCGGCTCGGTACATGTTGGTCACCGATGATGTGGTGGTGCTCCACGTCACCTACGGGATCGGCGTGAAGCTGGCCGATTGGTTTCAGGTCGGCGCGGGCTTTGGGTGGGGTTTTGCAAAGGTTCGATTCACCAACTACACGCGCTTCGCACAAGCGGGCGAAGACATGGCGAACGACCAGCCGACGACTGTGAAGGTCAACGACTGGTTCCTTCCTCGGCTCGTCGGCTCCATTCATTTCATCCCCCACGACAGGCTCGACATCATGGCCGGTGTCCGATGGGATGACGATGTAAAGGCGAGTGGCAGTACCGTGGCCCAGACCGCCGAAACGCTCACCGGGCTCGGGATAACTGGGCCCTTGGGCGAGGCACGCGGCTCGGTCAGGTATCGGGCGCCGCGGCCAATATGGGTGACCTTCGGCATTCGATACGCCCATCGCACGGCGCCTCGCGCAAGCCTCGACGACGACGACCCGACCGATGACCCGATGAAGAACGAGACCTTCGACATCGAGGCAAACGTCATCTACGAACGCAACTCGGTCGTCACAGACCACCTTTTCTCGTCTGGCGCTCTTGGCCTGTTCATGAATCCGGACGATCCGGAGCCGTCTCTCACGATTCCCGAGTTCGAAAACCCGATACGGGTTCCGCACAACTGGAAAGACCAGGTTTCCGTGCGCGTGGGTGGCGATTGGAATGTGATGCCAGGCCAGCTCGCCCTGCGTCTGGGCGGCTCGTTCGAGACCATGGGCTTTCGGGATGGATTCGGATTCATCGACTACTTGCCACTCCAGCGATTTGGTGTTCACTTCGGCCTGAGCGGCCGTTTTGGGGCGGTCGAGATGACCCTCGGGTACGTGCATTTCTTCACGACCACCTTTAACAATCCCGATGGCCAACATCCTCAGATCGTCATTGGCCTGCAAGGCCCCGTCGATGGCGTGACCAACTTCGTCAACTCGGGCACATACAGGGCCCACATCGACATGCTTGCCTGGTCGCTGCGCGTCGTATTTGACTGAAGCGGCTAAGGTGCTTCGAGCGCACTATCGCGCAGGTTGAGGCGACACCGAATCCGCCGGAGCTGGTCCTCCTCCCATGCAAGCAGATTTCGACCGAGACGCGCTGCGCGTTCGGGTTCGGTGTCCGCTACGTCTCGCTCGTCGCGCGACCCGGCGTCGCGGTCGAACAGATACGAAGCGCCCGCGGCACGATGGCGGATCAGTCGATGCCGCCCCTGCGTGATCGCGATTTTGGGTTCGTAACCCTTGTTCATGAGGCGAGTCTGGCGAAGTCGCTCTCGGATCGACGCATCGTCGAGCGCGTCGAGCCGGAGGCTGTCAAACAGCTCGCGCCCCCGAATCGGAAAGGCTTCGGCAAAGGTAGGCCGCTCGGCATCGTGAGGGCTCAGCGTGAAGAGGCTCTCAGCGGCCAGACCTGTGGGCATCGGGAGCCCTAAGAAGTGAAGCACCGTCGGCGCAACATCGGCGAGCCCGACCCCGACGTTTCGCGTGCCAGGTGCTAAGTCCTCATGCCACAGAACGAGGGGAATGTCGGTCATCCACCCGTTCAAATACACGTGATGGCCCCAGTACGACTTCTCGCCGAGCGCCTCGCCGTGATCTGAGAAAAACACGACCAGGCTCTCGCTGAGCCATTGATCGTCTTCGAGGTAGCGCATCAATCGGCCGAGCTCGCGGTCGAAATGGGCGACTTCACTGAAGTAGGCATTCTTTCTTCCCGGACCCATGGGCGTACTCGGGCGGGCGCGATAGGGATCGTGCGGCGCGTAGTAATGGATCCAGGCCATCACGGTCTGGTCATCATTGCGCGCATCACGAAGGTGCTCGATCAAGAGGTCGGTTGCAGCGCTGTCCGTGTCTGCAAAATCGATCTCGGCGGCACGAGCCAAAAGCTCCTCCACGATCGGGAGCCGGAACCAGCTGACCTCGGGAAGCACTGCGATGTGCCGATCGACGTGGCCTCGCGAGCGAGTGAAGATCGTTTCGGGAAGGCCAGGGAAGAGATAAAGCTCCGCCGGGCTCAGGCCGGTAAACGCACTGCCCACGGCAAAGAGGGTTGCCGGGTATGTGGTCGTGGCGTTCGTGAACGAGACGCCGGAAGTTGCCCAATGCGAAAGCTCAGGGGTGACTGGCCGGTCGTTGGCAACCATGCCCACGACGTCCTTGCGGAGAGCGTCCACTGTAATGACGATCACGTTGCGGCGTCGCGCGGGCGTCGTCCAAGTCAAAGGCTCCTCGACGACCGGCCTCCCACTTGGGCATTCGAGCCCGCCCGACGAAAGCGGATCTTCGGCGCGGAGATTCGGGATTATGTAGATTCTCGTGAGGGCGCCTGCCCGGCTCTTGGCGATCGTCTCGCGTTCACCCGTCGCGGCAAGACCAGGATAAACTTGCGAGCCGAGCGCGAGCAGCAAGCAAGCGCTCGCGCCACTCAACACGACGGCCCAGTGCCGCCGTCCGCGAGCCAGTCCATGCACCAAGGCAGCGCAAAGGACACATGCGGGAAGAACGAGCTGCGCGACCGAGAAGTCATACGCGCGATACCGAAGGATGACGAACGAGCATGCGGCAACGAACAGGGCGCCGAAGAGAAGCCAGATCGTGCGCCTCCACCTTGCCTGCGGGCGTCGGTAGCCCCACAAGAGCCAGGCCCAGCCGCTCCCGGCGGCGAGCCCCGCCAACGCTACCAGGATCAGCCGTAACGAAGAACGTTGTGGGTGAGTAGCCCAATGGGGACCGGACGAGAGGAACTCGCTCTGGCCCCAACTGGCAAGCGCGACGAGGCAAGCAATCCCTACGGTGGATGCCCACTTCACCGTGCCTCGTGCGGACGCGACCCACCAAGCGCTCCCAAGCACGCCGAAGACGGGAACGGATCCGAGCAGCCCAAGCCAAAGAAGCTGCGTGAGCAACGCCATCGAGATCGCCTCGCCGCGAATCGCGAGCTCGCCTAGCAGGAATCCAGCACAACCCAGATACGATGCCGCCCACAGCGTGAGCAAGCGTCTCGGAAGCTCATTCGACACGGTGCTTGCCGACCTTCTCGTAGAGGGACGCTTCCTCGACAGCCGAACGAAACGCGACCACTGGAGGCTCGAACGCGCTATGGAACAGCCACCAGCGCGGGCTCATCGCCTTCGGGGTCACCTTCCAAACTTCGATGTCCGTTCCTTTGCCGCGTAAGTCGACCATGAAGTATTGGCCGAACTGTCGATAGGGATATCGAGCCGCGAGGTCGACGCGTTCAGTTTCGGCGACCTCTTCGACCCGGGCGATGAAGACCCAGCCATCGACGCCTTGATCGTTTGTGATTTTGAGTCTCGGGGTTGGCGACCACCGATGGGTCGCTCGATCGAGGGTGATGTCGAACCGTGGTTCGAGCCGGCGCGACCGGAGGCTCGGGTGCAGTTGCACGCCGGTGTCACGAGCGGTCCATGCCCTGACCCTCTCGGCGAAACGAAGCTCCGCTCGCCCGGAGTCGTAAGTGTGGACTGCGCCCCGCACTGGCGTGAAAAACCACATCGACCCCCCGACGTGACGCCCCTGCGGGACGATTTGTGCATCACGGATGGCCAAAGGCACCAGAAAGATCGCAACAGCGAGCGAGGCCGCTCTTGCGAGCCTGGCCCGTGCACGAATCGACGTGTGGCGCTCGAGCGCTCGGTTGACCCTAGTTTCGATCGAGTGGCCGATCGCGAGCAGAGACGTGGCGACGGCGATCGAGACGAAGGGAAGCATCGGCCAAGCCCAATACGAGTGTACGATCGCACTCCACCTGAAGGTCAGGTAGTGGGCTAGCCCGGCGATGAGAAACGCGATTGGCACGAGGTCGCGCGCTTCGGTCTGGGAGCGCGTAAGGCGGGCTCCCCACGCGACGAGCCACCCTCCGGAGAGCGCCAAAATCGGGGCGGTGAACATGAGATCCGGGACCGTGAGGAGGTGGGTTCGAAAGCGCTGCCATGACAGGGCCCGCCGCGCATTGAAGGTCCCGGTCAGCTCGTCGAGGTTTCCCGTCAGCCACTCCACGAGCACCAAATGCCCGATGAACAGCAACAACACCCACCCGCAAAACACTCCGAGCTGCAGCGAGGCACCAGCCTCCCGTTCTTTGCGCCAAAGCGTGGAAGCCCAATGAAGACAGATGCAAAGCGCGATGTAGTAAGCGGGCCAATCCCAGGTCGCGGCCATAGTGAAGGCGGCGAGGAAAAGAACAAACGAATGCCCCCGCCACGATGGCATGTCCCTCGAACGAACGTACAAGTAGAGCGTGAGCAGGGCCCAGAAGATGAAACCCGCCGAGTGGTTGGCCATGTTGGTGTAGATCGCGTTGATCGGCAGGGCGACGTAAACCCCCGCGGCCAACAGTCCGTGAGCGTCGCTCCAAAGCCGCCGTGCCACCGCAAACAGCATGCAGAAGGCGGCCACGCTCCAGAAGGCGGCGACGAGTCGGATCGACAACTCGCGGTCACCGAAGATGCGAACGCTTGCCACGTTGTGGAGATGAAGGGCCAGGGGCGCATGGGTGTAGAGCTGGTCCTTCCTCGGGGGCACGTTGGCGGTTTCGTATTGAAGTGGAAAGAGCTCGCCCCAGCGCAAAGTGTTTCGCGCGCCATTGTGATAAGCCGCGCCATTCCAGCCGTTGTGGCCTCGCGTCCACTGGTCGGCCACACCCCATAGTCCGAGGAAGACCTGGAAAGCGAGCAGGACGGCGAAAGCCGCGTAGACGAGCGCTCGTCTGCCACCGACGCGATCAGGCCTCATCCGTCGCGAGTATGGCCGCTCAGGCCGGCGGCGTCAGCTTTCGAGAAGCCGTCGCGCAACCACGTGGGCCTGGATCTCGTTTGCGCCCTCGAAGATGCTGAGCACGCGTGAGTCCACGAGAAGCCGAGAAGCCGTGTACTCCTCGGCATATCCGTTGCCGCCGTGGATCTGCACGTTGGCGTCCGCCGACTCCCATGCCGCCCGAGTCGCCAACAGTTTGGCCATCCCCGCCTCGAGATCGCAACGCTTGCCTTCGTCTTTCTCGCGGGCGCTGAAGTAAGTCAGTTGCCGGGCCGCTTCGATGCGCGCGACCATTCGCCCGATCTTTCGAGCCACCCGTGGGAACTGGAAGATCGGACCCCCAAATTGCTCACGCTCGTTGGCATAGAGAAGCGCATCTTCGAGCGCGGCTTGCGCCAACCCAACGCCTCGGGCGGCGGTTTGGATGCGCGCGCTTTCGAAGGTCCGCATGAGCTGTTTGAACCCCGCACCTTCCTCGCCTCCGAGAAGCGATTCGGCCGGCAACTTGAAGTTGTCGAAGCTGAGCTCGTACTCCTTCATGCCGCGGTAGCCGAGCACTTTGATCTCGGTTCCGGTCAGCCCCTCATCGACGAATTCGGGCTCTCCATCTTCACCGGTGAGCCGCGTCTTTTCAGCGAGGAACATCGAAAGCCCTCGGTAGCCAGGTTGGTCGGGATTCGTGCGCGCGAGGAGAGTCATCAGGTCGGCACGGACCGCGTGCGTGATCCACGTCTTGGCTCCGTTGACGACGTAGCTGCCGTCGTCTTGCCTCACCGCCCTAGCGCCGAGATGCGCGAGGTCGGAGCCGGTATTGGGCTCGGTGAAGACGGCCGTAGGAAGAACCTCACCAGCCGCGATCCTAGGGAGCCACTTTTGTTTTTGTTCCTTAGTGCCGCCGCCCATGATGAGCTCGGCGGCGATTTCCGCCCGAGTGCCGAGGGAGCCGACGCCGATGTAGCCGCGCGAAAGCTCTTCGGTGACGACGCACATCGCGACCTTGCTCATACCGAGGCCACCGTACTCCTCTGGAATCGTGAGCCCGAACACGCCGAGCTCGCTCATGTGATCGACGATGTCCATCGGGATCAGCACGTCGTTACGGTGGATGTCTTGTGCCTGCGGAATCACCTCGCCATCGACGAACTTCGCAAACTGGGAACGAATTTCGCCCAGCATTTCGTCGCCGAAGCCTGGGTTTGCAAAACCGTCGTCCCGGGCGCGGGCTGCAAGCTCGAGGTACACCGCCCCGTTGGCATGCTGGTGAGCAAACGCCACGACCTCCGGACGGAGCAGCGTTTCCATAAGGTCTGCTTGGGTGAGGTCGAGCTCGTCGAGGCCGATGTTTTCACAAGCGCCGAGGTCCACTCCACCGACCAAGGTTCGGGCCACTTCGCCGACGTATGCGCGGGCGATCTTGTTCTCGTATTCGCCGCCTACGCGCTCTGCCCAAAGCGCCAGCTGGCGGCAAGCCTCGAGCTCGGTAGCCAAATAGGCGAGGGCGTGCGCACCGAGCTGGTTCTCGTTGAGCTTGCTTCCGCTGACCCGGTCTCCCTCGGAAACCTCGGCTTTGATATTGTCGTGCGCGCGCTGGTAGAGAGCCTCGATCTTCTCAATGACTGCCTGCATGCGTACTCCTAACCGTTCGCCATCGCCGCGCGGGTCTCCTCGAGATTCCTAAGGCCGGGACGTGGGGCGCCGACCAAACACGAGACCGTTCCATGGAGCTTGTTCTGGTACATGAGTTGATGGGCTTCGGGGATTTCGTCCCAGGTGAACAATCGCGTCATGACCGGTTTGATCTTGTCTTGAATCACCAACCGGTTGGCGCGGCTAGCCGAATCCGCATCCGCGAAATGAGAGCCGATGATCGTCTTTTGGCGCATCCAGAGGTGTCGCACGTCGAAATTGAGGTTGTAACCGGTCGTGGCGCCGCAGATCACAATACGGCCGAACTTCGTTGCGAGAAAGACGCTTGCTGGAAAGGTTGCCTTGCCGACGTGCTCGAACACGACATCGGGCCCTTTGCGTTCTCCGAGGATGTCCCAGATGCGCTTCCCAAAGGCCTTGATGTCGGCCACGTGCGCCTTCTCCTCTTCGGCGGTCATCCCGTCGCGGTACTGGAGGGCAGGGAACTCCTTTCGATTGATGACGCCATGAGCGCCGAGTTGCATCACCAGCTCGGCTTTGTCGTCACTCGAGACCACTCCGATCGCGCGAGCACCCGCCACTTTGCACAGCTGAACTGCGAACACGCCAAGGCCGCCACCAGCGCCCCAAACCAGGACGTCTTCGCCGGGCTCGATCTCGGCCCGGTCGATCAGCATTCGGTGTGCCGTGTAGTAGACGAGTCCGTAGCTCGCAGCCTCCTCCCAACTGAGGTGCGGTGGTTTCGGAAGCACCTGCTGACCTTGGACCTTGGTGAATTGGGCGAACGATCCGTCTGGAGTTTCGTAGCCATATATTGTCTGTAAGTCGTTGGCGCCTGGGTTCACCAGGTGGTTGCAATGAAGAACCACTTCGTCGCCGACCTTGTGATCGTTCACCGCCGAGCCGACCGCCCACACCACGCCCGCCGCGTCCGAGCCTGCAATGTGAAAGTCGAGCCCGTGGCCCTTCAAGACATTGACTGGCTTTCCGAGGCCCGCCCAAATGCCGTTGAAGTTCACACCTGCGGCCATGACCTGCACGAGTACCTCATCGGGGCCGAGGCTCCACACGGGAACCTCTTCCTGTTGGAAGGATTGCTTTGGCTCTCCGAATCGCTCAGGGCGGATCAAATAGGCGTGCATCATTTCGGGCACAACGCCTACTTCCGGGAGCTGACCAATGGGTACGATTTCAGGGCGTTCACTCATGTCTTCCTCATGACGTCTGGCAGAGCGTCGCTACATACTCTCGGCTCAGACGTTCGCAAAGGCTTAACGGGGTCTCGCCGTTGTCGAGCTCTCGCTCAGCGCGGGCCGTGATCTCCGCCAAACCGTGTAGGGTCGAGACCCCATGTTCGCCATGCTTGCGCATGAAAAGGTCCAGTGCCCACTGCACTTCGCCCCGGTGCCGGCGCGCGTTGAGGGTGGGCTCGAGGTGTTTCCGATGGGCATCGACCGTGTCGATGAGCTCTTCAATTCCGGTGCCTTCGGTCGCGCTCGTCGGGATGATGGGGGTTTCCCAGTCGCCGTCTTCCCGGCCGCTCGCCCCGACTGCCTGCGCAGTGCGTAGCGCCCCTTGGAGGTCGGCGACCGCGCGCCGGGCGAGCCCTTCTTGGTCGGCTTTGTTTACAACAAGTATATCTGGGATCTCCATGATCCCAGCCTTTAGAAATTGAAGCACGTCTCCGCTTCCTGGCTGAATGACCAGCACCACCGTGTCTGCGACGTGCACGATGTCGATCTCGGATTGGCCGACACCGGTGGTTTCGATCATGACGACGTCGTAGGCGGCCGCGAGAACCCGGACCGCCGAGTTCGCGGCATACGCCAAGCCGCCGACTTCCCCCGCGGTCGCGAGCGAACGCACGAACAATCCCGCGTCCGAAGGATCGAAGCTCATGCGAGCGCGATCGCCGAGCAACGAGCCCCCGGAGACGATGCTCGAAGGGTCGACTGCCACGACACCCATCGTGCGGCCTCTCGCTCGAACGGCACGCGCGAAGGCTGAAGTCAGGGTGCTCTTACCGACCCCGGGCGGTCCGGTGAGCCCGACCCTGTGTCCCCCGATGGCCCTTGGAGCACCCTTGAGTGATGCCAGCAGCGCAGCGACCCGATCCTGGGCGTCGGCCCTCTTGTCTTCGACGAGGTTGAGTGCACGGGACACCGCTGCCTTGTCGGCGCGGAGCACTCGGCCAGCATCATCTACAGGATCACTCGGCGGCATGCTGCCGGTCCACCAACTCGATCAGATCGCTCATGATGTGATCGAGCTCGAAATCCTTAGGCGTGTAGACCGCGGCCACTCCCTCTCGACGCAGGCGTTCGGCGTCGGCCTCGGGGATGATGCCGCCAACGACGAGGGGGATGTCCGACAAGCCTGCCGCGCGGAGACGCTCGACCACTTCCGGCACGAGGGCGAGGTGAGAGCCACTCAAGATACTGAGCCCGATGAGATGCACCCCCTCTTCGAGGGCGGAGGCGACGATCTGCTCGGGCGAAACCCGGATACCTTCGTAGACGACATCGAAACCGACGTCACGTGCCTTGATGGCGATCTGCTCCGCGCCGTTCGAGTGCCCGTCGAGGCCGGGTTTGCCGACCAGCAACTTGGGACGACGCCCCATGCGGACCTCGAGCTCGCCGAGCCGCTTTCGAAGGCGATCGACTACCTCGGCAGCAGCTCTCGACCGGGCGGCTTTCACCGTCGCGCCCGCCACGCCCGTGGGTGCCCGATACTCGCCCCAAATTGCACGAAGAGTGTTCGCCCATTCGCCCGTGGTCACCCCGGCGTGCGCCGCGGCGATGGACGCCGGCATAATGTTTTCGTCGGAGCGAGCCACGCGCTGGAGCTCGGCGATGGCACCCTCGACTGCAGAAGCATCGCGCTCGGCTTTCCAGCGCTCGAGCGCAGCGACCTCTTCTTTCTCGATAGTGGGGTCGACCGTCAGAATCGCGTCGTCGAGATTCTCGATGAGCGGCGAGGGAGCTCCCTCGGTGTATGCGTTTACCCCGACGACCACCCGCTCGCCACTTTCGATCGCACGAAGACGCGCCGCGTTCGATTCGACGAGCTTCTGCTTGATGTAGCCGGTTTTGACCGCCTCGACTGCGCCGCCGCGGTCGAGTACCTCTTGCACCTCCGCCCACGCAGACTCGACGAGATGCTGGGTCTCGGCGTGGACGACTTCGCTTCCTCGGAACAGGTCCGCGTATTCCAAGAGGTCGGTCTCGTAAGCGAGGATTTGCTGCGCCCTGAGCGACCATTGCTGATCCCAAGGGCGTGGAAGGCCGAGCGCTTCGTTCCATGCCGGCAGCTGCACGGCACGGGCCCGCGCATCTTTGCTCAGCGTCACCGCAAGCATCTCGAGTACGATTCGAATGATGTTGTTTTCGGGTTGCTGCTCGGTCAGCCCAAGAGAGTTCACTTGCACCCCATACCGGAAGCGACGCTGCTTCGGATCGGTGACGCCATAGCGTTCCTGAGTCACTCGGTCCCAAAGCTCGACGAACGCACGCATCTTGCAAGTTTCCTCGACGAATCGAATCCCCGCGTTGACGAAAAAGCTCATGCGGCCGACGACTTTGCCGAACTCACTGTCTGGGATTCGCCCGGTAGCCTTGACTGCGTCGAGCACGCCGATAGCCGTGACCAACGCGTACGCGAGCTCTTGCGTCGGCGTCGCGCCGGCCTCTTGCAGATGGTAGCTGCAGATGTTGATCGGGTTCCACTTCGGCACTTCGATCACGGTGTAAGTAATCAAGTCGGTGATCAGCCTCATCGAAGCTGCCGGCGGGAAAATGTGCGTACCCCTCGACAGATACTCTTTGATGATGTCGTTTTGTGTCGTCCCGCGCAGTGCCGCACGATCGGCGTTCTGGTCTTCGGCAAGCGCGATGTACAGCGACAACAACCACGCGGCGGTCGCGTTGATCGTCATCGACGTGTTCATTTGCTCGAGCGGGATGCCTTCGAACAGGGCGCGCATGTCACCGAGATGGGAGATCGGAACTCCCACCTTGCCGACCTCGCCGCGCGCCAGCGGATCGTCCGGGTCGTAGCCGGTCTGTGTCGGCAGATCGAAAGCGACGCTGAGACCTGTCTGGCCCTGTGCGAGGTTCGTCCGGTAGAGCTCGTTCGACGCTGCCGCCGTGCTGTGGCCGGCGTAGGTCCGCATAATCCACGGTTTGTCGCGTTCATGCTTTCCGCTCGGAGCCATGCACCGATTCCTTTCGTTCGCGATTTCGCGCGAGGCGAAATCCTACCTCGTTTTTAGCCTTGCCTCTGGTCTCGGGCCCATGCGGCCGTTGCGGTGCTTCTTTACAGCTTCACACGGCCAAACCCTAGCTCTGTTGGGGTATCACACGACCTACAGGCGTCAAGCTGCCGAGATACCGAGGCTTTTGGGGTTTCGTGGGCGCTGGCGGGTTCTGTAAATTCGCGGTAAACGCTGAAGATGGCGGAGACGAACGCCGGCATGGGGCAACGGTTGCGGGAGCTTCGGCTGCGTCGCGGGTTGCAGCAAAGCGAGGTTGCCCGCCGGCTCAAAATCTCGCCCGCCTACCTCAGCCTGATCGAAAAAGGAAGGCGGGTCGTCCAGCTTCCGCTTCTCTTTCAAGCGCTCGAGCTTTACGGGGTCGCGATCGAAGATTTCATGAGCAGCCTCGGCGAGCGCCACGTCGACGACGGGTTGGCTCGGCTGCTCGACGAACCCTTGCTTCGTTCGCTCAATCTGAGCGAGGAGGATCTCGCCAGCATCAGTGCGGAGCCCCGCATGGTGGCGACCATCACGGCGCTGTTCAATCTCTACAAAAACACCCGCAGTCAACTGGACCACGTCATGGCGAGCATGGCGCAGCGGGAGCGTCAAGCCGGCGAGGACGACGTTCGATTCGACTACAGCCCCTATGACGAGGTGACCGACTTTCTCGAACAGAACGACAACTGGTTCGAGGCGCTAGAGGAGCGCGCCCAACAGTTTCGGCGGGACTCTGCTCTTGGGCGGAGGGTGAGCAGCGACGACCTCGAGCGGGGCCTCCGGGAACAGCTCGGGGTGCGCGTCCACCTAACCTCGGAGCGCGCGGATAGCTCTGTGATTCGCAGATGGAACGCGGAGGACAGGGTGCTGACGGTGTCGGGTGAGCTCTTCGAGCAACGACTCAAGTTCCAGCTTGCGCACACTATCGCTCTCGGGCTTTTCGACGAAGAGAAATTACACAAACCGATCTTGGAGGGTTACGCGAGCCAGCACGCCGAAACCAGAAGGCTGATCAAGATCCACCTCGCCAATTACTTCGCGGGTGCGCTCTTGTTGCCGTATCCGGAGTTCTATCGGGAGGTGATGCGAACGCGCTACGACCTCGAGGTTCTCGCGCAGCTCTTCGAGTCGTCTTACGAGACCGTCGCCCACCGTATGTGCAACCTCGCCGACCCGCGCCGCCGCGGGGTGCCGATGCACTTCCTGAGAATCGATGTAGCGGGAAACATTTCGAAACGGTACTCGGGCGATGGGATCCGGTTTGCTCACCAGGCCGGTTCATGTCCCAAGATGGCCGTCCATCTCGCGTTTCTGACGCCCAACGTGATCACCAAGCAGTATTCGGCGTTCCCCGACGGTTCGACCTATTTCTGTTTCGCGAAAGTCGTCAGCGAGCCGAAACAAGGATCCCTCGTGAAGGGCACGACCCACAGCATCGGCCTGGGAACGCATGCGGATAACGCGAAGTTCTTTGCTTACGCCGACGACATGCCGTTCGCAGACCCAAAGAAGATGGCCGTGCCCGTGGGAACGACGTGTCGCTTCTGCGAGCGGACCGACTGCAACATGCGGTCTGCTCCGAGCTACAAGTTCGCGTTCCGCGTCGACGAGTATACCAAGAAAGACAACTTCTTTTCGCCTCTCGTGAGCGGAGACCAGGACCTCGAAGGCCGAAAGCCGGGTCGCCGAAAGCCCACGGCGTGATATGATCGGCCGTCGGAGGTAGCAATGCCGTCGTTTGATGTCGTTTCACAGATCGATCAGCACGAAGTCGACAATGCTTGCAATCAGGCGCGCAAAGAGATCACTCAGCGGTACGATTTTAAAGGCACCGAGAGCGCGATCGAAAAGACCGAGGATGGAATTGTCATCCGCTCGAACAGCGAGGGCAGGATCGATGCCGCCCGCGACGTTCTCGAGACCAAGATGGTGCGCCGCCAAGTCTCATTGAAGTCCCTCGACGCCCAACCGGCGCAACAAGCAGGCGGTTCGATGTGGCGTCAGCTGATCAAGCTCAAAGAGGGCGTCTCCAAGGAAAAGGCCAAAGAGATTGCCAAAGCCATCAAGGACAGCAAGATCAAGGTACAAGCGTCCATCCAAGGCGACTCGGTTCGCGTATCGGGAAAGAAGCGCGATGACCTTCAAGCCACGATCGCTTTCTTGAAAGAGAAAGACTTCGATCTTCCACTTCAATTCACGAACTTCCGCGACTGAGGTCACCTGCATTGACCGACGCTCGAAAACAGCTCGTAATCGGGTACCAGGGCACCGAGGGGGCATACAGCCAGCTCGCAGCAACCCGTCACTTCGCCGACGCACCGAAGCCGGTGCAGTGCGAGGGCTTTCACAGCTTCCGCGAGATGCTCCAGGCCCTCAAAGAAGGAGTGGTCGACTATGCGATTTTGCCGATCGAGAACTCGATCGCCGGGTCGATCAACGAAAGCTACGATCTGCTGGCGCACATGGGTCTGTCGCTCGTCGGAGAAGAGTTTCAACCGATCGCGCATTGCTTGATCGGCGCGGCTCGAGTTCCAGTGACCGACATACGACGAGTCTATTCCCACCCCGTTGCCCTCGCGCAGTGCGGTGCGTTTCTCGAAACGCTCGAGGACTGTCACGTCGAGGCTTTCGTCGACACCGCGATGGCGGTCGAGAAGGTCAAGGCCGATGCCGATCCGTCGCAGGCAGCCATCGCAAGCGAGCAGGCCGCGGCCCTTCACGGTCTTCCGATTTTGCGTCGGGGCATCGCCGACCACCCCGAAAACTACACTCGGATGGTGGTCGTCGCATCTGAGCCGGCACACTTTGGGCCGGACGTGTCCTGCAAGACCTCGCTCATATTCTCGACCATCCACGAGCAGGGTGCGCTCGCCCGCTGCATCTCGATCTTTGCGGAGAGAGGCTTGAACCTCACCAAGATCGAATCCCGCCCAAAACCCGACACCCCGTTCGAGTACATCTTCTACATGGATTTCGAGGGCAACATCGACGCTAGCGCTACACGAGAGGCGCTCGCGGAGCTTCGCACCGTGACTACGTTCCTCACGGTTCTTGGATCGTATCCAAGCCGAAAGGCTGGCATCAGCTAGCAACCGCCGCGGCAACGTGTGCGAGTCGCTCGGCGTCGCTTTCGAGCCCCGCAGCAAGGCAGCTAGTCGAGATCATCTTGAGGGAGGCAACCTCTCCGAGGCCGTCCTCCTGAGCACGGGCCGTGGCCAGTGCGTCTAGGGCGTCGAGCATTGCATCTCGCGCGCGACCTTGTGCTAGACGCAGGCACGCAGACGCAATCCCAATTCGGATGCTGGCGGCCGCGTTTTGATTACCGCTCTTTTTTGCGAGCTCTAGCGCGTGGCGTGCAGCCGGAACGTCCCCTCGGGTCACGAACGAGAATACTTGCAGGCAGTGGGTTGCGAGCAGATCCGCGCCAGCTGCAATGGCCGCGTCGACCCGGGCATCGAAGGCCTCGTGATCTTGCTCCTTGAGGGCGCGAATGACTTCCTCGGCGGGGTTTTCGCGCTCGGCCTCGGGCACCGGCATCGTTGGGCGCTCATCATCCTCTTGCTCCTCTGGTGGACGCGATGGCAGTCGAACCGATCGACTGATCTCGGAGGCGGCCGATCGGGTCTCTTTGTCGGGCTGGTACTGAACGGCAGCCGCGGCTAGGCGTACCGCGGTCCCCGTGTATCCCTGATCGGCGGCCAGCGAGCCGGCTTCTAAGATCGCATGCGCGCCGCGCTCGAGGTCGCCGCCCTCACACAGATACGCCCCGACCGTGGCAGCCATCGAGGGACCGACCAGAGGCTCCGATTCGTGCAGCGCTTGCGCGACGAATCGATACACCTCGGTCCGGCGGGCCGGTGGCATTCGCTGTACGACTGCCCTACGAAGAAGCTCCGAATCGGGCTTGGCCCGACCGTTCAGCAAGCCATCGTTGATGAGCGCGTCGAGCGCACGGCCCCGCGTCGCCTTCGGTACGCCATCGAGCGCAACCGCAGCGTCGACCACCTGTTGGGACGACGCGGGAAGAGCAGCGCAGGCGATTTCGAGATACCGCATCGACGACGTGTCGAGCGTCGCGAAACGTTCTTCGAGTAGCGCTCGCGGACCCAAGTACTGGCGCTGTTCTTGTGCGTCTTCACGCCAGCGGAAACCGCTGCCGTCGTGGACGATGTCTCCGGTGGCGACCATGGTTCGGACCGCTTCCGTCAAGCCCAGGACGGTGGTGCCTCCCATGATGACGGCCTGTTTTGCGATATCGGAATCCGTCTCGGGGCCGAGCATGGCTCCGGCGATGAGTAGTGCTTCGTTCGGCTCGAGCGAAGAAAGCGGGATGTGCAACGCCGGCCGCACCATCTTCAGAGAGGCTGGGATCTTCGATTCGATCGTTCGGACGCAAAGCAGAGCAGCGACTGTGTCATCTTCGAGGGCTGCACCGAGGACCGAAAGCGTGGCGGGATCTGCTGCCAATACCCGGTCGATGTAGATCCAGGGAAGCCCTTTGTCGGTCTTGAGAGCCTGCAGGGTGACCTTCATTGCGTGAACTGCGGCGTCGCGCGTCGGGGGCGTTGCACAAGCGATCGCCTTGAGAGCATCCGCGACACCCGGTTTGCTAGCTTTGAGACCGCGCCGAGTAGGCTCGAGGGCACGCCAAGACTTCAAGAGCGCCAGCCGAAGCCCCCCAAGAGGCTCCAGACCCCCTGGCACTGCGCCGATCTCCAGGAAGGCGGGAGGCTGAAGCTCTTCGCGGAAGGCTAAGATTGCAGCTCGTGCGCCAACGCCGAGCTCGCCGTCCAGGTACAACGCGCACGTTCGCGATCCGGCCGCAGCCTTCTTGAGCGGTTCGAACGCATGTCGAACGCTGGCAGGCACCGGCGCGGGGTTCAACAACGAGACCGCTTGCCGGCACTCCTCGACGAGTGGTCTAGTCCGATCGATCGCCTCACCACGAAGCGTGAACGAGGTCGTGCTCACGCTGCGGCCGAACAAATAGGTCCGTGACGCGGCCTCGCGCGACTCGATGTCGAGCACCACCTCGCCTGCGCGCGCCTGGTTTGCTAGCAGCTGCGCACGATCGATCGCGCTTCCGGTGTTGGTGAGTCGGCCCGCGTCATCTTGGGCCCGCTGCACGTCGCCTGTCGCGATTCCAAAAGCGATCGGAAGCCCACCGGCGGGAACTGGTTGCCCGTCAGCTTCAGCCAAGAGCCTCAGTGCAAGATTGATGGCGCTTCGCAGCTCGTGAAGGGCAAAGCTCGAGACGACGGTGCCTGCGAGTGAAGAGATCATCTCACCGCCCGCTTTCTGTACCTCATTGGTGACGTAGCGGGCCCACTGTCCGGCGGCAGCTGTGGTCTCCTCCTCTTCGAATGCGGGGGGCAGAATCCTATGCCAAAGGACGAACCGTTCCATGATGACGTTAGACACGAGCAAGATCCCACGCGCCACGCTCCGTGTAAAGCTAACTGGGCTTTCTCGACGCAGGGGCACCGTTTATGCTAGCTGAGAGTCGGGGGAAGATGTTGGAAGGGGCACACGTTCTGATCACCGGTGGCGCCGGTTTCATCGGCACTGCGCTGACGGCGCGGCTTGCAGAACACAACCACATTCGTGTGTTGGACATCCTACGAAGAAACGCGCTCTCGAAGGCGGGCCTCGACCATCATCCCAACGTCGAGCTCGTCGTTGGTGATGTCCGTGACATGACGGCGGTGCGTCGCGCGGTCACCGGGTGCGATTACGTCGTTCACATGGCGTCGATCGCCGGTGTCGACACGGTCCTGAAGAACCCGGTGATGACGATGGAGATCTCCCTGGAGGGCACGATGAACGTGCTTCGCGCCGCGAACGACTGCAGCGGGATAAAGCGTGTCATCGATTTTTCGACGAGCGAGGTATTCGGGACTTACGCGTTTCGAGTTCGCGAGGCCGATGTTACGAGCCTCGGCGCCGTGGGAGAAGCCCGTTGGACCTATGCTGTCAGTAAGCTCGCCACGGAGCACTTGGCACACAACTACTTCAAACAATTCTCGCTCCCGACCGTGTCGATTCGACCTTTCAACATCTATGGACCTGGGCAGGTGGGGGAGGGCGCAGTCCACGCCTTCGTGGTCCGTGCCCTGCAGGGCGAGAAGATTCAGATTCACAACGAGGGCGACCAGATTCGATCGTGGTGCTACATCGACGACATCGTTGACGCGATCATCCTGGCTCTCGAGCGCGAAGAAGCAGTTGGGGAGAGCTTCAACATCGGCAATCCCCGGAGCACGGTGACGATTTATCAGCTCGCCCAGCTCATTTTGCGCCTTAGCGAGAGCAAATCGGCCATCGAATTCATCGATTGGGACTTCCCCGACGTCGAGTTGCGTATCCCCGACGTCAAGAAGGCCGAGGAGTTGCTGGGTTTCCGAGCGCAGATCGAGCTCGAGCCGGGGCTGCTCGACACGATCGATTGGTACCGGCGCAAGCTCAACGGCGAGGCGTGAGATGGACAGCGGCGGTCCGCAGGTTTTTGATCTCTCGGCTGCACGGCCCGACGGTTGGTTCGACGAAGTCGTCAAGCAGTCGAAGGACTTCGAGGCTGCTTCGGAGTTGATCGGTCGACACACCCTCGGGCTTGCGCTCGTTGCAGGTGTTCGAATCGTGAGCCTCACGCCCGATTCTCAGGCGATGGATCTTACGACGGTAGAGTTCGCGATGGGTCCTGACGAAGCCGTTCGACAAGCGACGCTGCCCGAGTTTCGGCAGGTAGTTGGGGGGGCGTTGCTGTCGCCTCTGCAGCCACGGTCGCTCCCCGAGTCGCCCGGCATCGAAGCGCTCCAAGCGTACATCGGTGGTCGGTATCTCCTCGAAGCTGCACTTTTCGATGTCCAACCTCTCGAGCTCCGCATCGAGGTGGGTTTCGCCGAGATCGCGCTCAAGTTCAACGACCTTCAACATGTGTTGGCCCTCGAAGATTTCCGAGACGTCATCGACGAACGCGTCCGCACCGAGCTCGGGATCGGACGTCCGAGCGGTGAGATGGCGATTGACCTGACTGTCGTCGAAAGGGCGCAGGAAGCCAACGCAGGCGGCAACTTCGGGGCCACGATTGCCATGCTGAGCCCCTGGCTGACGCCGATCTCGATGCTGCTTCGGACGGGCGAAGCGGGAGAGCTCGCCGAAGAGGTTCACGGCAAGCTCTCGACCAGCCTCGATTTGTTGGGGTCGGCTTATGCCGGGCTCGGGGAATACGAGGCAGCGAACGAAGTCCTTCGCTTGGGAATTCAGTGGGCCGGAGACTCGACCAAAGCCGCGGGAATGTATCTCGCACTCGGTAGGGCGTCCGCGTCCACGGCCAAACACGGGGAGGCCATCGGGCTGCTGAGGCGAGCGATCACGCTCGGTGTGGACGAAGCGGAGGTACTGCCACTTCTCGCCCAATCCTTGGCTGCACGGGATCAAAACCTCGCAGCGAAGGTGTGTATCGATCGCGCGCGAGCTGCGGGGGCCGACGACTCCGTCCTGAGGGAGGCAGACGACGACTTGCGTACCCGCTTCGGGCAGGCCTGGCCTCGCTTTGAGGCATGGATGGGCAGCGGCGCTTCCGACTAGACCACCCGCAGACCGAACGGGTGTTTCGTAGGAAACCGGCGCTTTACTTTGGGGCCCTAGCTTCGTACCGTAGCTGTTCGGATGCCGGGCTTTCTTTTGTCGATCGATCAGGGAACCACGGGTTCCACCGCTCTGATTTTGTCCCCCGACGGACGGATTCTCGCGAGGGCCACCAACGAGTTCCCGCAGCATTTTCCGCGGCCAGGATGGGTCGAGCACGACCTCGACGAAATCTGGAAGAGCGTCGGCGACTCAATCGTTCAGGCGCTACGGCAAGCCGGCGTCGAGTCCTCGGACTGCGCCGGCATCGGCATCACGAACCAGCGGGAAACCACCGTGTTGTGGGAGCGGGAGTCCGGCCGGGCCGTCCATCGGGCGATCGTTTGGCAGGACCGTCGAACCGCCGACCGTTGTCGCGAGCTCAAGAACGCCGGCAAGGAGACGCTGTTCCGCGAACGGACAGGTCTAGTCTTGGATCCCTACCTCTCAGGCACCAAGCTCGAGTGGTTGCTCCAGAACGTCGATGGCCTCAAGGAGCGCGCCGAAGCTGGGAAACTGGCGTTTGGCACGATCGATTCGT
>Ga0224512_10000150_pt1 | contig 75216 bp, 64 predicted proteins | sample SF_May12_sed_USG_4_FD_169103 | JGI IMG/M metagenome (GOLD analysis project Ga0224512, IMG submission 169103) | Sediment microbial communities from San Francisco Bay, California, United States - SF_May12_sed_USGS_13 | ecosystem: Environmental > Aquatic > Marine > Sediment | place: USA... | reverse complement strand
TGCCAGGGACGTGACAGTCGATGTCGCGATTTTCATATAGTCACGGAAATGTTATTGACCAGCGCATAAGGCTGAATTTTTCAGGATCCGTTTCCGGGGCTCATTACCGGAAATCGGCCGGAATGATATACAACAAATCAATTTTTCTGCCACGAAAGCTTCAGCTAATAGCCCCCAGGTCTTGGCCAGTTCTCATTGCCAACCTCCAGAGCTTGTAGCGGTATAGGGGGGATTGTTCCGACCACTGACGTCTTTCTGACCGCAGCCACCAGTAAATTGACTGTTCCTTGTTTACCGGAAATCCGTGGCGGCCTTGGTCGAAATAGTCGGCGAGGAGTCTGGAAGCGGCGCGATCTCCGGCATTTCCCGCCGCCTGGAGCAGGTGACGCCCGTATTCCCTGTCTTTATTTATTCTGAAATCCTGCAAACAGGTCAACGCCAGAAGCCGGAGCATGGCGGCAGATCCCTCTCGCGGCAGTTTCCTGACCGAACAGGCAAGGACGTAGTTGGAACAATTCCCGGTTTTCGCCTTGGCACCGCGCTTTGTCATTTTCCTGACTCTGCGGACAACCCTCCAGTAGAAAAATCATTCATTCGGATAACAATATTTCCTTGGCGGGAAATGAAAGTTTCCCCCATCAGTCTGAATCAATATCGGCTTCGGGCAGGACGGTAGCCGGACTCACCTGAGTCAGAGGCTTTCTCCTTGTCTTCATTGCTCCCGACGTTTTCCAGCGCCTCATTTTTTGGATAGCCAGCGCCATCCAATTCCCCCTCGAGAATGGATTCGACGTACCCTTTCATCACCTTTTCTCCAATCGTGATGGTCGGTGCCGACAGCGAGCCGATCTGCTTTTTAAGCTTCTGCTGCAGGTCCGGATTGTTATCCAAGTTGTGTTCGGAATAGGGAACCTTGCGCTTTTGCAGATAGGCGCGCGCCAGGTCGCAGGAGCCGCAGACGGGAACGGAATAGAGTGTCACCGGATATTTCTCAACGATGTTCTTGAGCGACTCGTCTTCCGTTGCCTTCTTGCCCGTGCTGATATTTTTTTCCTCAACGCGATAACCGGAACCCTCGGGCGGCGGTTGGTCGTGATACGAAACCCGCCCCTCGCTGTCCACCCATTTGTAGAGGGTCCCGGCCTGGGCCACGGACAAGCCTGCCACGGCTAGCACCATGAAAAAAAGTGAGTAAATGTGTCTCATGCGTCAAACCCTCAGATACATGCCACCCGATCGTTTGCGGATGGATTCGCGCAGCCATCGGACCCCGGCGGCGAACCCTATTCCCAGCATAGCAAAGGAAATCCCGAGCCACAGGTAACTGAATCGAAAACCGGTATCTGTCGTCGTCGGCTTGACGGGTGGAGATTTGGCGGCAACCGGGGCGGCGGGGAGCGGGACCGGAGCCGGAGCCGGTTTTTCTGCGAGGCTTTTCTCCAATTCCTTTATTTTTACGGCCTGCTCGGCGATGGTCGCCTGGGCCTTCTTGAGCTGTGCCTGCGCTTCATTAACCTGCGAACGACTGGAAGCCAGTTCGTCCTGGAGCCTGGCGTATTGCAGTCGCACGGGGGGTTCGCTCGAGAGATAGCGTGTCTCGATCCAGCCTTCTGCCCCCTGGGGATCGCGCACGCGCGTGAGCTTGTCGAAGCGCTCGATGATTTCCAGAGGTATGCCGGTATCGACGGTTTTCACGATGGAACTGGTCTCGGGGATTTCGGCGCGCAGCCCGATGCGTATCCGCTCAGCGATATAAACCGTTTCCGCCTGGGCGGCGAAGGCCGTGCCCAGCAACACCAGCCCCATCATGACCCGCTGACTTCCTGTCATCGATTTTCCTTTAGGCGGCCAAGCCAGAATGTCTTAACAGCGCATCGATCTTGGGCTTGCGTCCGCGAAAATTTACGAACAGTTCCAGGGGTTCGCGCGATCCCCCTTGTTCAAGAATATTCTGCAGGAACTGCATTCCGGTGGCCCGATCGAAAACACCGTTTTCTTCGAACTTGCTGAAGGCATCCGCCGACAGCACTTCGGCCCATTTGTAACTATAGTAGCCGGCCGCATAGCCTCCGGCGAAAACGTGCGAAAAGCCATTCTGGAAGCGGTTAAATGCCGGAGGGATCACCACCGCCACCTCGGCGCGAACTTCATCCAGCAATTGCTGCACGGTTTTGCCGACATCAGGGTCATAGGCACTGTGCAGGCGCATGTCGAACAGTGAAAATTCCAGCTGGCGCACGAACTGCATCCCAGACAGAAAGTTTTTGGCGGCGATCATTCTGGCATAGAGATCGTCCGGAATGGATTCACCGCTCTCGAAATGCCCGGCGATAAGATCGAGCGCTTCGCGCTCCCAGCACCAGTTTTCCATGAATTGGCTCGGGAGCTCGACCGCGTCCCAGGCCACGCCGTTGATGCCCGCCACACCGACATAATCCACGCGGGTCAACAAGTGATGCAGTCCGTGGCCGAATTCATGAAACAGCGTGATGACTTCATCGTGCGTAAACAGCGCTGGCTGGTCGCCCAGGGGCGGCGTGAAATTACACACGAGAAACGCCACCGGCACCTGCACCCCACAGGTGGTGCGTTTGCGAGTGATGCAATCGTCCATCCAAGCGCCGCCGCGCTTGTGGGTGCGCGCATACAGGTCCATGTAGAAACGCCCGCGTACCTCACCCTCTGCGTCTCGAATCTCGAAGAAACGAACGTCCGGGTGCCACACTTCGATATCTTTCACTTCCATGATCTTCAGTCCATACAGGCGCTCGACCACTTCAAACATGCCGGGGACGATTTTCGTTTCGGGAAAATAGGGGCGCAAGTCTTCCTGTGACAAATGGTATTTTGCCTGCTGCAGTTTCTCGGAGTAATACGCAACATCCCAGGCCTCGAGATGTTCGACGCCATGCGTGTCACGGGCAAACCGTTTGAGTTCGTTAAAATCCTTCAGCGCGGCAGGCTTGGCGCGCTGCGCCAGATCATTCAGAAAGTCCAAAACTTCCGGAACCTTTTTGGCCATGCGTGTCTGCAGGGCATATTCGGCGTAATTTTCAAACCCGAGCAGCCGTGCCACTTCGCGCCGTCGCTTCAGTAAATCCACAATCAATTCGCTGTTGTCCCATTTACCCGCCATCGGACCCTGATCACTGGCGCGCGTGACGAAGGCCTCGTACATCAGCCGGCGCCGTTCGCGGTCATCGGCATAGGTCATGAAAGCGATATACGACGGACCTTCGAGGGTGAAGCGCCAACCTTCCCGGTTTTTCTCCTGGGCATCCTGTCGGGCCATGGCACGCGCGGACTCAGGCAGACCGGCCAAGTCTTTTTCATCAAGGATGTGCAGTTCCCACGCCTCCGTGGCGTCGAGCACATTTTCGGAAAATTTGCTGTGCAGGGCCGCAATCTCCTGCATCAGGGTCTTGAAACGTGCCTTGGGCCCGGGCGGCAGTTCCGCGCCGGCGAGGCGAAAATCCCGCAGCGTGTTTTCAATGATCTTTTTTTGCGCCATCGTCAGCTCAGAAAACCCCACATTGGCCGCGATCGCTTTATAACCGGCATACACCCGCTCGTCCTGGGCCAGTTCCGTGTAATAGTCGGTGATCTTCGGGAGCCCAGCATTGTAAGCCATGCGCAGTGCCTCGCTGTCCATGACCGCATGCAGGTGCGCCACCGACGACCACATCCGCGCCAGCCGCTCACGCATGTCCTCGATCGGCTGGGCGAAATTGTCCCAGGTGACGGCGCCGCCATCCGTGAGCAACTGGTTCAGCGTGCGGCGATTTTCGTCCAGGACGTGATCCAGCGCCGGTCCGATATGCTCCGGCAGAATGACGCTGAAATGGGGCGGACCGCTGAAATCGAGTAGGGGATTGTTCGCCGGAGAGATGTTTTCCATGTTGAACTATTATAACGTGCCGCCGTGACGACTGCTCCTAAGCCCCCGGCACATCCGTACGATGCGCTCACGCCCGAGATCATTCTTGAGGCCGTAGAACTCTATGGCGTGCGCTGCACCGGCGGCCTGCTCGCGCTCAACAGCTACGAAAACCGCGTTTACCGTGTGGATACGGATGATGGCCCGCCCTTCGTCGCCAAGTTTTACCGCCCGGCCCGCTGGGAAGAGGCAGCGATCCTCGAAGAGCATTCGTTCGCACATCAGCTGGCCGAGCACGAAATCCCGGCCGTGGCCCCCCTGACACGTGAGGGCGGCCGCACGCTCAGCCACCATGGCGGTTTTCGCTTTGCGGTGTTTCCGTGGCAGCCGGGGCGCGCCCCGGAATTAAACTCGTCGGCGGACCGCGCCCTGCTCGGCCGCTACCTCGGTCGCTTGCACCGCCTCGGCGCGGCCGAGCCCTTCCGTCACCGTGCGCGCTTGGGCATCGAGGAATTTGGCCATCGTTCCGTGCGTTATCTGCGGGAGCACGACGTCGTTCCCGAGGAACTGCGCGACTCCTTTTTCGCTATTACGGATTATCTTTTCCCACCTATCGAGACCGCCTTCCGTGCCGCCGACGATGCCGCGTGGATCCGGCTGCACGGCGACTGCCATCTCGGGAACATTCTCTGGACCGACACCGGCCCGCATCTCGTGGACTTCGATGATTGCCTCACCGGCCCGGCGGTGCAGGATTTGTGGATGCTGCTCTCGGGTGGTCACGAAGAAATGGAACAACAATTGGCTGACGTACTCTCCGGCTATACCGAGTTCATGGAATTCAATTCTTCCGAGCTGCGACTGATCGAGCCCCTGCGCACCCTGCGCATGCTGCGTTACATGGCCTGGCTCGCCGAGCGCTGGGACGATCCAGCCTTTCCGCGCAACTTCCCGTGGTTCGCCACACGCCGCTACTGGGAGGAGCAGGTGCTGACACTCAAGCAGCAGGCGGCGGCGCTGGATGAATTGCCGCTGGCATGGATGGCCTGACGCGCCGGTTTTTCCCTATAATCACGGCCATGGCCATCCGTCCTTACAAGAACATCGTCCCCACCGTCGGACCCCGGGTTTACGTCGATGATGCCGCCAGCGTTATTGGCGATGTCGTCATCGGCGCGGATACCTCCATCTGGGCCATGTGCTCGGTGCGAGGCGATGTCAATTCCATCCGCATCGGGGCGCGCACCAACATTCAGGACGGCTGTATCCTGCACGGCACAATCGAATACGAGAGCGTGCCCGGGGGCTGGGCCGTGGTGGTCGGTGACGATGTCACCATCGGCCATCAGTGCATCATTCATGGCTGTACTATTGAATCGAGCTGCCTGATAGGCATGGGCTCGGCCATTCTCGACGGCGCGGTACTGCGCAGCGGTGTCTTTCTCGGCGCCGGCAGCCTCGTCACCGAGGGCAAGGAACTGGAAGGCGGTTATCTCTGGATGGGCCGGCCGGCAAAACGGGTGCGGGAGCTTACCGAAGAGGAAAAGGCCTGGTTCGATTATTCCGCCAGGCATTATGTTGAACTCAAAAACGATTACTTGAAATAAACGGCTACTGAAGCAGGCTTCAGACTCCTTTTCGTAATTGCTGAATGACGGGGCGGGTGTCCGGCCGCACGCCGCGCCAGAGCAGATAGGATTCTGCGGCCTGCTCCACCAGCATCCCCAGCCCATCCGCGGCGGTCGCGGCGCCGTGAAGCATGGCCCATTCCAGAAACGGCGTGGGCTTGTCGCCGTACATCAAGTCGTAGGCCACACCGTTGTTGGCAATCACATTGACCGGCAGCGGCGGCATCTCCCCCTTGAGGCTCGCGCTGGTACCGTTGATCACGACATCGAAGCGCTTCCCGACGAGTTCATCATAGCCCAGGGCCTCGACCTTGCCGTAGGGCGCAAAGATCTTAGCCAGCTCCTTCGCTTTGGAAACCGTCCGGTTCGCGATCACAAGCAAAACCGGATGCTGCTTTAACAGCGGTCCGAGCGCGCCGCGCACGGCGCCGCCCGCGCCCAACACCAGAATTTTTTTATCCTTTAAGTGGACGCCCAGGTTTTTGGTGAGATCGTGCACCAGTCCGGTACCGTCGGTATTGTCGCCGAAAATTTTGCCGTCGGGCTCGAACCGGATAGTGTTGACCGCCCCGGCAAGTTTCGCGCGGTCGCTTAAATTATCCGTCAGCCGGAAAGCTTCGAGCTTGAACGGCACGGTGATGTTGAATCCCTTGCCGCCCTCGGTGCGGAACTGCTCCACGGCATCGGCAAATCCGTCGGTATCGACCCACAGCGCGGTGTATTCGATATGGTGACCGAATTGGTGCGCGAACAACTTGTGGATCACGGGCGATTTGCTGTGCGCCACGGGATTGCCCAGCAACGCGTAGCGTGCCGGGGTCGTGTCTTTTTCCGCCTTGGTAGCCACTTTTCGATCCTGAACGTACATGCGGGAATATTCTAGGCCATTGCCCGCGCCGCGGCACGCGTAGCTAGATCAGCACCGTCGCGATGTAGGCAAAATAGCATGCCCCGCTGAAAAACAGGTGCACGGGCCGGAGCTTGCCGCGCCGCAACATCAACAACAGGTAGGTGCTAGCGATCAGTGTGATGATCACGCCCGCCACCACTTCTTCACGGGGCGCCCAGGGGGTGAGAAGAATGCCGAGCGCCGGCAGGAGCGAGCCCTGGAACACCATGGCACCGGTGATGTTGCCAAATGCCAGCGTGTCCTTGCGCCGGCGGATCCACAGGATGCTGTTCACCTTCTCCGGCAGCTCGGTGGCCACCGGCACGATCAGCAATGACAGCGTCAGCGCCGAGATTCCGAGCCACATGGACAGATCCTCGACTCCCGCCACGAACCCGTGCGCGCCAAGGATAATCAGTGTTAATCCCATCCCGAGCTGCAACAGGACAGTAAATAGATTCTCGGGAAGCCCAAGGCGGCCGAATAGCCGTACCAAGAACAACGGCTCGCTCGCGGCGGTGCCATGACCGTCGGCGACGAGCTTGGCCGAAGCGCGAATGGTCAGCATAAGATAAATGAAATAGAGCAGCACCAGCGAAATCGCGATCATGCCCCGCAACCACGCCATTTCATGCGGCACGAAAATGGCGACCATGCCCAGACTGTAAGCCAGCAGAAACCACGAGAGGTCACGCTTGATGCCGCTACGCTCGGGATGAAACTCGTCCGACCACCCGCGCTTGTGGATGGCAAATAGCGCCATCAAAAACAGCGCCAGCGTCGAGAGCATGAGCGGCGCCCCGAGAATCGCGCCCACACCCACTTCTTCGCGCACCTGTTGTGTGCTCGCGGTCGAAAGAATGGCCACGATCGGCACCATGGTTTCGGGCAGGGCGGTGCCGACGGCCGCGAATATGGAACCGGTCACCCCTTCGGAAATCTTCAGGCGTTCGCCGAGATGTTCGAGGGCGTTGGTAAAGGTCTCTGCGCCGATCAGGATGATCAGCAACGCGATCAAAAGTAATCCGATTGTCATGCCAGAATCTCTCGAGTTATCTCTTTTATTGGCTATCCCGGGGGACGGGTATCGACGAAGGCAGGACGTGCGCTGAGTCCGGCAAGCCATTCGCCCAATCGCGGATACCGGCCGCGCCAGTCATGCGGGTAACGGAAATCGATGTACTCCAGTGCCACACCCATGGCGAGGTCCGCGAGCGTGAAACGGTCCGACATGAGCCAGGAACCCTTCGGCAGGTGTCGCGCCGTGAATTCGAGGGCGCGCGCGATTTTCTCCTCCTGGCGCCGGACATTGTCTGCGGACTGCTGCGCGGCCGGACGGCGTGATTCGAGAAAGCGGATCACCGCGGCGTCCAGCAGGCCGTCGGCAAGCGCTTGCCAGCGCAACATTTCCCAGCGCGCCTCGCCCGAGGCGGGCAGCCAGCTGGGCGGCTTGAGCGCATCGAGGTATTCGACGATCACCGGGGAATCGAACAGCACCGATTGGTCATCACGCACCAGCACCGGCACCTTGCCCAGCGGGTTGAGTGCTGGCACCGGACTGTCCGCCGCCCAGGCATCGACCAAGATGAATTCACACGGGAGTTTCTTTTCCTGAATCAGGACGCGCGCCTTGCGCACGTAAGGCGACGTCAACGAACCGTAGAGTTTCATCTCATCAGATTCCGTAGTAGTGGCACAGCAGCCCGGCGAACACCGCCGCGCCCAGCCAGTTGTTATTCAAAAAAGCACGAAAGCAACCGTCGCGTTCGCGCTCACGTATCAGGTGTTGCTGGTAGATGGCCAACCCCAGCGCCACTGCCAGGCCGGCATAATACCCCAATCCGAGATGGGCGAGTGTGCCAACCATTGCCAACAAGGCAATTGTCACGATGTGAAAAAGAATAATCATCATGCGATCATGGCGACCGAACAGGATGGCGGTGGATTTCACGCCGACCTTGAGGTCATCCTCCCGGTCCACCATGGCGTACGCGGTGTCATAGGCTACAGCCCAGAACACATTCGCGACAAACAACACCCAGGCGAGCAGTGGCACGCCACCGGTCTGCGCGGCGAAGGCCATGGGGATGCCCCAACCGAAAGCCGCCCCGAGGTAAAACTGCGGCAGATGGGTATAACGCTTGAGAAAGGGGTAGGTCGCGGCCAGAAAGACGCCCGCGAAGGAAAGCAGGATGGTCAGGCGATTCAGCGTGAGCACCAGTGCGAACGCGATCAGGCACAGCACGGCAAACAGCATGAGGGCTTCGCGCGGACTCACCCGTCCGGCAGCGATCGGCCGATCGCGCGTGCGCGCCACGTGCGGATCGAATCCGCGGTCGGCGAAATCGTTGATCACGCAGCCAGCAGAGCGCATCAGCACCACACCGGTCACGAATACAATCAAGACATGCCCATCGGGCCTGCCCGCTCCGGCGATCCACAATGCCCACAGTGTCGGCCAGGCCAGCAATAATATCCCGATCGGCCGGTGCAGCCGCATCAATAACGCATAGTCCTTGAGCCGTGCCGCCAGCGTCATTTCAGAATTCTGAGATATCGGGCAGGAAGAATTCGCACACCAGCAATGGCTTACCGCCGATCTGAAAAAGCGAGCGGCGCCCCCAGATTAATTCGGGTCCCTCACGCCGTCCGCGCATGGCCAGATGATAAAGCTGGTCCGAAGGAGTGAGGCTGGTAATTTCCACCTCGCCGCGCTTCATGGACGGATCGGCAAAAAGCATAGCCCCCAGGGAGCGCGCGCCGAGACGCGTGAAACGATGCGACTTCCTCGCGAGCGTCCCTGGCGGGATGACGGTGCGCGCGTACACCCAAGGGGTATCGCCGCATACCAATTGAACCTGGCGCACAATCGCTCGAGTACCGGCGCGCATGCCGAGCGCCTCGGCCTCGTTGCGCAGCGGACGCATTCGGCGCTGATCCAGGAGCTGCACGCAAAAATTCCCGCGACAGCGGTCTATGATGCGTTCCGTGAGCGAGGCCGGATCGAGCAGCCACGGCAGGTATTTTTCCGGGACACCGGAGCGGATTACACGGCGCGCCGGACGCCACAGCGGCTCCGCGCGCCAATGCAAAGCTGAACTCAGGGTGGACATGAACATGCGGGCCAAGGAAGTCAGGGAGCGGAATCGTAGCAGAAACGTGTATGATGGTCAGTGAAACGCAAAATCAGACACGGCCGTATTCCTCCGCGCTCCCCCGCCAGCGCCGCACGATCGGCTCTACGCGTTCGGGATACTCTTTCAACACCTGTTCGGCGACACTTTGGACGTGCTCTAACAACGCGCGGTCGCGCAGCAAATCGGCAATGTGAAACTGCGGCATACCGGCCTGGCGCGTGCCGAGCAGCTCGCCCGGGCCGCGCATCTCGAGATCGCGCCGCGCGATTTCAAATCCATCGCTGGTTTCGCGCATGGCACCAAGTCGCGCGCGCGCCATTTCCGACAATGGCGGCTGATACAGCAGGACGCAGTGACTTTCCGCCGATCCGCGACCAATTCGCCCACGCAGTTGGTGCAGTTGCGACAGGCCCAGGCGTTCGGCATTCTCGATAACCATGAGTGAAGCATTCGGCACGTCTACGCCGACTTCGATGACAGTGGTGGCTACCAGCAGCTGCACTTCGCCACGCTTGAATGCCGCCATGATCTTTTCCTTTTCCAGCGGTTTCAATCGACCGTGTATCAAGGCAAGACGCAGGTCAGGAAAGGCCTCGCGCAGCGCCTCCGCTGTGTCCGTCGCGGTTTCCAGCTCGAGCGTTTCTGATTCTTCGATAAGGGGACATACCCAATAGACTTGTCGTCCGGCAGTACAGGCCTCGCGGATACGACTGACCACGTCGGCACGGCGTGCGGAAGGGATCGCCACCGTCTCGACCGGCTGGCGTCCCGGCGGCAATTCGTCGATCACCGACACATCCAGGTCAGCGTATAGGCTTTGCGCCAGCGTACGCGGGATGGGAGTGGCGGTCATGATCAGCTGATGCGGCCGGCGTTCACCCCGCCGGCCTTTCTCGCGCAACGCGAGCCGCTGATGCACGCCGAAGCGGTGTTGCTCGTCCACCACGATCAGCCCCAGATCGGAGAATTCCACGCCTTCCTGGAACAACGCTTGTGTTCCGACCGCGATGGCAGCTCGGCCGGCAACGATTTTTTCGAGAACGTTCTGTCGCGCGCGGCCGTTGAGCTTGCCGGACAGTCCCACAACCGAAATGCCGAGCGGTTCCAGCCACCCAGAAAAATTTTTAAGATGCTGGTCCGCGAGCAGTTCTGTCGGCGCCATCACCGCCACCTGCAGGCCGCTTTCAATGGCACCGAGGCTGGCCAACGCGGCGACAATGGTCTTGCCCGAACCCACATCACCTTGCACCAAGCGCTGCATGGGATGCTGCTGTCCCAGGTCGTGCAGGATTTCATGCAGTACGCGCTCCTGGGCCGGCGTCAGGCGAAACGGCAAACCGGCGAGCAATTGTTTGATCAGCTCGCCCGCACCCGTGACGACAGGGGCTTTTTCCGTCTGCATCTGCGCCCGCAGGCGCTTGAGGCTTAGGTGATGCGCCAACAGTTCCTCGAAAGCCAGACGTCGTACCGCGGGATGTTTTCCCTCCGCCAGCAGTTCCACCGGCGTGTGCGGCGGCGGTTGATGCACCAGAGCCAGCGCCTCGGTGAGCGTCGGCAATTTGAGTTCCTGCAATACCACTGGCGGGAGCCAGTCGTGAATCTTATTGAGATGTTTTTCCAGCGTCTGGCGTGCGATCTTGCGTAGGCTCAGCTGGTGCACGCCCGTGGTTGACGGATACACCGGCGTCAGGTTTTCCTCTGCCGGCGCCGGCTGCGCACCATCGGTGAATTCATATTCAGGATGAATCATCTCGAGCCCGACCGCGCCGAAGCGCACCAGGCCAAACAGCCGCAAGCGCCGGCCGCGCGCGAGGTTTTGCTGCTGAATTGCATTGAAATAGAAAAACCGCAGGTGCAGGTGGCCGGTCCCGTCGCTCACGCGGCAGATAAGGCTGCGCCGTCCACGAAATACCACATCTGCCAGTTCGATCTCACCCTCCACCACTGCCTCCCTGCCGGGCCGCAAGCTGCCGATGCGCATCAGACGGGTGCGATCCTGATAGCGCAGAGGAAGATGGAACAGGACATCCTGCACAGTGTGCAGGTTGAGACGCTTGAGCTTGTCCGCGAGCTTCGGTCCGACCCCCTTGAGCGCGGTCACCGGCAGAGTGGCAATATCCATGTTATTCAAAACCGAGTAGAACCCCGAATGGGTTATCGTATCGACCGGTGCTCAGCTTCGGCCTTTTTTCTTTATTCTCCGTGGCTTCCCGGATTTTGAGGATGAAGCGATTTTCTCCAGGACCATGATCGCATCCATTTCCACCGCCGCGCCCTTGGGCAGCGACGCCACGCCCACGGCCGCGCGCGCCGGATAGGGCTCGTGGAAATACTGCGCCATCACTTCATTCACCAGGGGAAAGTGCGAAAGATCCGTGAGATACACATTCAATTTCACTATGTCCGGGAGCCCACCGCCGGCGGCCTTCGCGACCGCGGCCAGGTTTTCAAACACGCGCCGGATCTGGGCGCGCATGTCACCAACTTCCAGCTCCATGGTCTCGGGAATGAGCGGGATTTGGCCGGCCAGGTAAACCGTATTGCCGGTCTTTACGGCCTGAGAATACGTCCCGATCGCCTGCGGTGCCTTGTCGGTCTTGATAACTTTTCGCGTCATATTCGTTCCTGGCCGATCAGCCTTTCTTACGAATAATCCGGACCACCGACTCGAGCGAGCGGATGCGGCGCATGATGTGCGCCAAGTGAACGCGGTCGCGCACTTCGACGGTAAAGCTCATGGTGGTGTACTGCCCGTCGCGGTCATCGAACGATACCGAGTCGATGTTAGCCTCCTGTTCGGCGATCGTCGCGGCCACGGATGCGAGTACGCCGCGCTGGTTCTTCGCCTCGACTCGGAAATACACCGGGTACACGCCCTTGATGTCCTTTTCCCACTGCACGTCGATCCATTGCTCCGGATGTTTGCGGTAACGCGCTACATTCGGGCAATCCTCGGTATGCACCACGATGCCGCGCCCGGCCGTGAGAAAGCCGAGGATAGGATCGCCGGGGATCGGACGGCAGCAGCGCGCGTAGTTGACCACTACCCCTTCGGTCCCGTGGATGGCGAGCGCCGGTTCTTTGGGCCGCTGGCTGCGGCGGCGAAACAACCGCAGGAAACGGCTGGCCTCGTCTTTTTCGGTCTGCGGGACCAACTGGCGCGCCACCACCGAGGCCAGGCGGTTGCCAAGCCCGATTTCGCCCAGCAGGTCATTCCAGGTTTTCAGTTTGAGGGATTTCAGCAGTGTCTTGCGGGCGGCTTCCGAGACTTTCTCTAGATCGGCACCAATGTCCTCGAGCGCCGTGCAGAGAAGACGATCGCCGAGCGAGGTCGATTCCTCAACCTTCTGGTTCTTGAGGAAGTTACGGATATGCGCTCGCGCCTTGCTGGTGACGACATAATTGAGCCAGGCGGGATTGGGGCGGCTGGTGGGGGCGGTAATAATCTCAACGTGATCGCCGTTGCGCAGCGTTGTACGCAGCGGCACCAACTGGTGGTTGATCTTGGCACCGACACAACGGTTGCCGATATCGGTGTGCACGTCGTAAGCAAAATCGATAACCGTGGCGTCGCGTGGCATCTTCTTGATCTCGCCGTTGGGCGTGAACACGTAGACCTCGTCCGGGAACAGATCTACCTTCAGGTGTTCGAGGAATTCGCGCGGATTGCCGGCCTTCTGCTGGGTGTCCAGCAGGTCCTTAAGCCACGTCAACGCGCGCTGCTGCGCCGGATCGGCGCCGCGTTCGCCACTCTTGTATAGCCAGTGCGAAGCGACGCCGGCCTCGGCCACGCGGTTCATCTCGTTCGTACGGATCTGCGCTTCGAGGGAGACGCCAAAAGGGCCAAACACCACGGTGTGCAATGACTGGTAGCCGTTGGCCTTGGGGATGGCGATGTAATCCTTGAACCGCCCAGGGATGGGCTTGTACAGGTTGTGGATCACACCAAGCGCGCGGTAACAATTGTCGGCCTTGTCCACGATCACGCGCACCCCGTAGATGTCGTAGACCTGGTCGAACGACAGGTGCTTCTGCTCCATCTTGCGGTAGACCCCATACAGGCTTTTCTCACGCCCACTCACTTCCGCCGCGAGTCCTTCGTGCTCCAGTTGACTGACAATGGCAGCACGGATTTTTTCGATGATGGCCTTGCGGTTGCCATGGCGCTTGCGCACGGCGTCGGCAATGATGCGATAGCGCAGCGGGTAGAGCGCGGAGAATCCGAGATCACCCAATTCCGCCGCCCACTGGCGCACACCCAGACGGTTGGCGATCGGCGCGTAGATATCGAGGGTCTCGCGCGCGATGGCGCGCCGACGCTCGGGACTGAGCGCGGCGATGGTGCGCATGTTGTGCAGGCGGTCGGCGAGCTTGATCAGGATGACACGGATGTCGCTCGCCATGGCAAGCAACATCTTGCGGAAATTCTCGGCCTGTGCTTCTTCCTGTGACTGAAATTCGATGCGAGTAATTTTGGAAACGCCGTCCACGAGCAAAGCCACATCCTCCCCGAACTGTTCGGCGATGTGCTCCTTCGCCGTGGGGGTATCTTCGATAACATCGTGCAGAATGGCGGCCATGATGCTCTTGGCGTCGAGGTGCATGACCGCCAGGATGCGGGCGACTTCGATGGGATGGTAAATGTAGGGTTCGCCGCTGATACGTCGCTGCCCGTCATGGGCCTCGGCGCCAAACAGATAGGCCGAATAAACGTCAGCAACGTCCCGGGGCTCGAGATAGGATTCGAGAATGGCGCACAGGTCACTGATCTGAAACCGCTCCCCGGGGCTGCCGGGAAACGGTTCAGGCTTCGATTCCGCCCTCTTTGTCGGGGGCCGGGCTGCTATCGAGCCCGCCTGTTTGGGCTTGGTCGGCTGTGTTTTCATCGGCCTCGAGTCCGGCTGGCAGCGCTTCTTCGTCCAGGATGGCGTTGGTCACGTAACCGTCGGCGATCTCGCGCAGCGCAATGACCGTGGGTTTGTCGTTTTCCCGCGGAACATGTGAATCCGCGCCATTGATCAGCTGACGCGCGCGGCGCGTGGCCACCAGCACGAGCTGGAAGCGGTTATCGACGTTGTCCAGACAATCTTCTACCGTGATACGAGCCATACCTAAATACCTCAATCTTCAATAAGGAAACGCGGTTTCGCCGCAGGGTTTCACATAAAACTAAAGCACGCGCCCCGACTCCTGCCAGAACTGGGAAGGGCCAGGAACAGGGGCTGTACTGCATCTTACTGATATAGGGCGGTTTTTGCCACTTGGCCCGTTGCTAGCCCCCGGAGAGCAAGGTATTCATATCCACCCGGACCGTCCGCGGGCGGCCTTCCCCGAGGATGATGGCCTTGAGGTCAGCCAGCGCCGCCTCGAAGTCATCGTTCACCACCAGATGGTCGAATTCCTTATAGTGACTGATCTCAGACACCGCCTCACGCATGCGCCGGGCGATGACCTCGGGCGCATCTTGACCCCGGCCGGTCAGGCGTTCTTCGAGTGCCGCACGCGAGGGGGGCAGAATAAAAATGCTGACCGCTTCCGGCATTTTTTCCTTGATGGCACGCGCGCCTTGCCAGTCGATATCGAAAATGATGTGCTTGCCTTGCCGCCGCAGATTTTCCGTCGCCGCGCGCGAGGTCCCGTAGGAATGGCCGAAGACCTTAGCGTGTTCGAGAAACCGATCGGCCGCCACCATCTCGTCGAACTGCGCCTGGTTAACAAAATAATAATGCACGCCTTGCTCCTCGCCCGGCCGTGGCGCGCGCGTGGTGTGCGACACCGAGAACGCCGCCTCCGGCATCTGCTGCACCAGCGCCTTGGCGAGACTCGTTTTACCGGTCCCGGAAGCGGCAGAAAAGATGAACAGCCGACCTTCGTTACTCAATGTTCTGGACCTGCTCGCGCATCTGCTCGATCAGTACCTTGAGTTCGACCGCAATGTTGGTCAGGCGCGTGTCAGTGGACTTGGACGAAAGGGTATTGGCTTCGCGGTTCAATTCCTGCATCAGAAAGTCGAGCCGACGGCCGACGGGACCGGGCTGAGTGAACACGCGCCGGATTTCGGCGAAGTGTGCCGTGAGACGGTCAATCTCCTCGGTGACATCCGCCTTCTGCGCAAACAGGACAATCTCCTGTTCCAGGCGCGCGGAATCGAGCTGTTGCTTCAACTCTTTCAGGCGCGCTTCCAACCGTTCTCGGAACAACCGCGCGGCTTCGGGGGACAGCGTTTTTGCCTTTTCTGCCATCTCTTCCATGGATTGCAAGCGCGCCAGCATGTACTCCTGCAGACGTGCGCCTTCACGGTTTCGTGTCACAACCAGCTCTGTCAGTGTCGTAGACAACGCCTCCAACGCGGCCGCGCCTAAGCTCTCGACATCCAGCGGTGGTGCCTTGATCACGCCGGGCCAGCGCAGTATGTCAACGGCACGCAGGGGTGCGACATCAGGCGCTAAGCTTCGCAGGTGATCCGAGGCGGCCAGCAGGCGCTGTACCTGTTCCGCGCTCATTTCGATTGCCCCGGCCACGGCTTCGTTCGGCTGATAGCGCAGGGTGCCATCTACCTTACCGCGGGAGAGATGCGCGTTGATTATTTCGCGCCCGCGCGGTTCAAGTGAGCGCAGCTCCTCCGGCAGGCGCAGGGCGATATCGAGATAGCGGTGATTAACCGAGCGCAGCTCCCACGTGAGCACACCCCAGGGCACGGCCGCTTCATGCCGGGCAAAGGCGGTCATGCTGGTGGTCTGGGGCGGTGTTTTACCGGATTTCATGGCGGGTCGGATGGTAACCCTAATCCAGCAGTGGCGAAACCCAGCCTCTGCCTGTCGAATCCGGGCATATATAATCTAAAGATAGAAACGCCGAAGGCGGCTCCCGCCCGTCGGCCAGGAATGAACCGGAAGTCATGAATATCGATAATGCCCTGACCGAGGGCTACATGTTGCACCATTACCGCATCGCCAAAACCATCGGCGGTGGTGGTTTCAGCATCGTCTATCTTGCCCGCAATACCCAGACCGGGAAGTGGGTGGTTATCAAGGAATACCTGCCGGACAAACAGATCGCGCGCATTGACGGAGAGACCGTCGAAAGCCTGTCGAACCAAACCACCAATAACTTCAACACCGGCATGAAGCGTTTCTTCGACGAGGCCAAGGCGTTGTCGAAGATCCGGCATCCCAACATTGTGCGTGTCACGGATTTTTTTCGCGAAAACAACACCGTTTACATGGTGATGAACTACGAGGACGGCAAGGACCTGCGCTGGTACATCAAGCGCCACAACGGGCGCATGAGCGAGAAATTTATTCGCACCGTGTTCCCTCCGCTGCTGACCGGCCTGCGGGAACTGCACAATCATCACATGCTGCACCTCGACATCAAGCCGGCGAACGTTTACCTGCGGCCGGGAGGGTCGCCCTTGCTGCTTGATTTCGGCGCCGCGCAGTCGGCGTTTGTCAACGAGCGGCGCGCGCTACCGCATACACTCACGCGCGGGTTTGCACCCATCGAACAACACGTGCGCGGCCACATTGGACCGTGGACCGATCTCTATGCCGTCGGCGCCACCATGTGGGCCTGCCTGTGCGGTAAGGCTCCACCGCCAGCGACGAAGCGCGCCGAGAAGGACAGCTACAAACCCGCGGTGCGCCAATTTTCGACGTACTACTCACGCCAGCTTCTGGAGGCCATCGACTGGTGCCTGCAGATGGACCAGTTCTCGCGCCCGCAAAACGTGGATGCCCTGCTCGATATTTTCAACCGGGAACCCTCCGAGCAGCCGGCGCCGAAGCCGGAAACGCTGATTGAGCGGCTGAAACACAAATTTCCCTGGTGATGCCAACCGCAACATGAAATATCAAATCACCCAATACAGCCTGCGGGGAGCGCGTGCGACCAACGAGGACCGAGTGGGATACGCCGAGCGTGACAACGCCGTGTTGCTAGCAGTGGCCGACGGTCTCGGCGGGCATCGTGGCGGTGAGGTGGCGTCGGAAATCTTGGTGCAAACGATGATGCACGGCTTTCAGTCGCTGCGTCAACCCATGATTGAACGGCCCTCGGCGTTTCTCGCGCTCGGTATTCTGCAGGCGCATCACGCCATCATCGCGCACGGGCAAGCCGCGCTGCCGCCGATGGATCCACGCACGACCTGTGTGGTCTGCCTGGTCCAGAACGGCTATGCCTACTGGGCGCATGTGGGCGACAGCCGCCTTTACCTGATACGCCAGAATCATGTTCTGCTGCGCACCCAGGACCACACCGCCATCGAGGAAATGCACCAGGGGGGGCTGTTGACGGAAGAGGAAATGCTTGAGCATCCTCAAAAGAGCCACCTACTCAACTGCCTCGGCGGCGGGATCAAGCCCAAGATCAGCATGGGCGAGGAAACCCTGCTGCAGCCGGGCGACATGCTGCTCGTCTGCTCCGACGGCCTGTGGGAGGCATTCACTCCCGAGGAGATCACGCGTTACCTGAAAGCCCCGGCACTGGATGAGGCGGTAGAGAACATGCTCAATGACGCGGTACGCAAAATGAAACAGGGTTGCGACAACGTCAGCGCAATATGCCTGCGCTGGGAGGATGCGATCTCGAAGAGCGCGCCGCTGCAAGGCAACACGGCGCTTGAGATCGACGAGGAGAAACTGCGCGAAGAGGCCCGGCACCATCTCCCGCGCATCGTCAGGCGCCCGGCGCAAAAACCCGCGGCCCTGACCGAGGATGCTAATGATGACCGGAAAAAGCCGTTACAAGAACGCATCCAGGAGATTGAAGATTTTCTCAAGAAGTTCGAGGCTTAACCCTTAACCTGCTAAACTTCGCGGCGTTTCCCACTCTTGAAGCACACTTAGCGATGCGACCCAGCGGACGCCGACCCGAACAGTTACGCGACATCCGGATCACCCGAAATTACACCAAGCACGCCGAAGGCTCGGTGCTCATCGAGTTCGGTGAGACGCGCGTGTTATGCAACGTCAGCGTCGATGAAAAGGTTCCGAACTTTCTCAAGGGCAAGAGCCAGGGTTGGGTCACGGCGGAGTACGGCATGCTGCCGCGCTCCACCGGCAGCCGCATGAACCGTGAAGCCGCCGCGGGCAAGCAGGGCGGACGCACTCTGGAAATCCAGCGCCTCATCGGGCGCGCGTTGCGCGCGGCGGTGGACATGAAACAACTGGGCGAGCGCACGTTCACCGTCGACTGCGATGTCATTCAGGCCGACGGCGGCACACGCACCGCTTCGATCACCGGTGGTTGTGTGGCGCTGGTGGACGCCATCCACCATATGCGCAAACGTGGATTGATCACCAACGATCCTTTACGTCATTTGGTCGCCTCCGTCTCCACCGGCATCTTCGGCGGCGAGGCGGTGCTGGACCTCGATTACGCCGAGGATTCGAATGCCGGTACCGACATGAATTTCGTCATGGACGATGGCGGCGGCTTCATCGAGATCCAGGGCACCGCCGAAAGCAAAACCTTCAGCCTCGAGGACATGCTGGCGATGACGAAATTGGCGCAAGCCGGTATCCGGGAACTCATCGCACAGCAGAAAAAAGCCCTCGGCGTAGCGGCATGAGCCGCAGAGCAGGGGCCCCACCGCAGGTGGGGATGCGACCGGCGAAGGCCGCAGGACGCCGACAAGAAGGCATTGCTTTTTCTGCGGAATTACGGAGGCGGCTGTGAGCAAAACCGTCGTCCTCGCCAGCAGCAACCCCGGCAAGCTGCGCGAGATCAATCAGATCTTAACCACCCTCGCGCTCACCGTTGTTCCACAAACCGATTACCACGTGCCGGACGCCGATGAAACCGGCCTGACGTTCGTTGAAAACGCCCTGATCAAGGCGCGCAACGCCGCACACCATACCGGCCTGCCTGCCATTGCGGATGATTCCGGTATCGAAGTGGATTATCTCAATGGGGCTCCCGGGATCTACTCGGCGCGTTACGCGGGCAAGGACGCGACCGATGAACAGAACCTGATGAAACTGCTCGCCGATCTGGTAGGCATCTCCGAGAAGGAGCGCACCGCGCGCTTTCAGTGCCTGATGGTGTACCTGCGGCATGAATTCGATCCCACCCCGGTCATCTGCCAGGGTACTTGGGAGGGAAGAATTTTATTGGAACCACGGGGCGAGAACGGTTTTGGTTATGATCCGGTTTTTTATGTTCCAACACACAAATGCTCTTCGGCCGAATTGCCGGTGGAAGAGAAAAATAAATTGAGTCATCGGGGGCAGGCCTTGAGGGCGCTGGTTTCGGCTTTGGGGAATGCACACCTTTAGTCGAGCGGGCTTTGCCCGCGTATCACTTCTGGGTGGCTGACCCACAAGTGTGGCCGCAGGCCGCTCAATAAATAACAAGTAGAATAGCGCGATGGAACATGATGCCGCATGGCGGACTAAAGTCATCATCGCCTTCGCGGCGGTGTATATCATCTGGGGTTCGACTTATTTAGCGATCCGGGTTGGCGTGCAGCAATTGCCGCCTGTGCTGTTTGCCGGGTCGCGATTTGTGGTGGCAGGGATCCTGCTGGCACTGTACGCGCGTTGGCGCGGGCAGAAATTTCCAACGGAGTTTCGCGAATGGCGTACGATTGCGATTTCGGGCTTACTGATGCTGTTCGGTGCCAATGGCCTCGTGGTCTGGGGTGAGCAATGGGTAACCTCGAACCAGGCGGCATTGATCGTCGCGACGGTGGCACTGTGGCTCGCGGGCTTCGGGACGATCGGTTCATCCGGCCAGAAACTGGGGGCGCGCACCGTGCTCGGTTTGACGATTGGATTCTTCGGTGTCGCTTTATTGATGATGCCGGAGCGGGGATTTTCGCTGGAACACTTCGGGGCGCAGCTCGCGGTTTTCGCGGCCTGCCCCCTGTGGGCCGCCGGTTCCATGGTGGCTAAGCGTGGCCGGCTGACCACCGCACCACTCATGGTCGCGGCCATGCAATCCCTGATCGCGGGTCTCGTCTTTTGCGGTATCGGCTTTCCCCTTGGGGAGGCCGCGCGTTGGAGCTGGTCGAGGGAGGCGCTGGCGGCACTCGGTTTTCTGATCGTGTTTGGTTCCTGTTTCGCCTTCGCCGCCTACGTGTGGCTGTTGCACGAAGTCAGTCCCGCGGCACTCGGGACCTATGCCTACATCAATCCGCTCGTGGCGGTGGTGCTCGGCTGGGTGATATTGCAGGAAGCACTCAGCGGCAAACAGCTGGCGGGCATGGTGGTCATACTGATCGGCGTCATCCTGGTCAGCATCGCGCGGCCCAAGGCCATCGCCGCCCCGAGCCTGCGGACGTGATCCCGCGTCAACAACGTCCGGAGGTATAATTCGCACTCCTTTCCTGTTTCCGTGTGACCATGCAGCAATTCGCCACCCTTCCGCCGCTGTCGCTGTACGTGCACATCCCGTGGTGTGTGCGGAAATGCCCGTATTGCGATTTCAATTCGCACGAGGCACGGCAAGAAATTCCGGAGCGGGAATATATCGATGCCCTGCTGCGCGACCTGGAGCAGGACTTGCCGCGCGTCTGGGGACGGCCGGTGTATTCCATCTTCATCGGCGGCGGCACCCCGAGTTTGTTTTCCCCTGAATCCATCGACCGTCTCTTATCGGGCCTGCGGGCGCGACTGCCGTTGGATCAAAACATTGAAATCACCCTCGAGGCCAATCCCGGCACGTTCGAGCTTGATCGATTCAAAGGATTCCGTGCGGCCGGGATCAATCGGCTGTCCATCGGTATTCAAAGTTTTGACGAAACCAAACTGAAGGCGCTGGGCCGCATTCATGGTCGCGAGGAAGCGCTGCGCGCGGCCGAGGCCGCACGTGCGGCGGGTTTTGACAATTTCAATCTCGACCTGATGTTCGGCCTGCCGCAGCAGTCGGTGGAAGAGGCGCTCGCGGACATCCGAAGGGCGATTGAACTCGAACCGAGCCATCTCTCTGTTTACCAGCTCACTATTGAACCCAACACCCTGTTCCACGCACACCCGCCAAAGCTTCCGGACGATGACAGCATTGGCGAGATGCAAATCCAGTTACAAACCAAACTGGCGGCGGCCGGTTACCGGCAATACGAGGTCTCGGCCTACGCCCGGAAAGGCTTCGAGTGCCGACACAATCTCAACTATTGGGAGTTCGGAGATTACCTTGGTATCGGCGCCGGCGCGCACGCCAAGATTACGCAGGCGGGTGGCATTACCCGGCTGTGGAAAGTGAAACAGCCAAATGAATATCTTCGTACCGCCGGCGCGCCAGAAAACATCGGTGGCGAGCAGCCGCTTTCGCGTCAGCACACCGTGACCGAATTCATGATGAATGCCCTGCGACTAAACCGCGGGTTTCCCTCGCGCCTGTTCGCGGAGCGAACCGGCCTGCCCATTTCGGTGGCGGCCAGGCCCTTGCAGGAGGCGGAACAAAAAGGATTGATTACCTGGGACATTGAAACAATGCGACCAACGGATACCGGTTTCCGCTATCTCAATAACCTGGTTGCCATGTTCTAGCGCCGCCATACCGCTGTCGATGGGCTTGCGCCGCTCCTATGGTTCGCATACCTTGATCGCCTGCCAGGAATGGCACTCCCTCACGGCGCAGCGCGAAGGATGACTATGAATTCCTTTTCAGAATGGCGCACAACGATCGACAAGGCCTTCAGCGGCCTGACGGAGCGTCTGGGCGAAAACCTCCCCAATTTCATCGGCGCGCTGTTATTAATCTTTGCCGGCTGGCTCGTGGGCAAACTGCTGCGCGCGCTGACGGTACGACTCATCCACCTCCTAGACCATGCGATGCGCCGCTTGTCCACGCGTTATGGCGATCGGCCGGGACTCCTCTCGGCGTCGGCCGACGTACTGGGCAGCATTGTCTTCTGGGTCACCGTCCTGTTCTTCCTGACTGCCGCCACCCAGGTGCTGGGGCTCGATGCGTTTCTGGGCTGGCTCAATCGCGTCGTCGCCTATCTCCCTACGCTATTGACCGGTGGCCTGATCGTGCTGGCCGGCTTCCTGTTGAGCGCCCTGGTGCGCGACGTGGTCACCACCACTGCCCCGGTGGGTGACAGCCAGCGCATGCTGCTCGGCCGCGTGTCGCAGCTCGTGATACTGATCACGGCGGTGGTCATCGGCGCCGACCAGATCGGCATCAAGGTCACATTCCTCGTCATCATGGTCACGGTGCTGGCGAGTGCCCTGCTCGGCGGATTGGCGCTGGCATTGAGCCTGGGGTCACGGACCTATGTCAGCAATCTCATCGGGGCGCATTACCTTCAGCAGCAATTTCGCGTCGGCCAGTCGGTGCGCATCGGCCACTTCGAGGGGCGCATCCTGGAATTCACCGCCACGGCGATTGTTCTGGAAACGGCGGATGGCCGCGTCAACTTGCCGGCCAAAATTTACAACGAGGAGCCCATTGTACTGCTGATGGGCGGACAAGATGGCTCGCACCCGTGAACTCTCTCTGTCGTTCGTGGAAAGCCACCCGGGCGATGCCGCGCGGGTGCTGGAGCATCTTCCGACCGATGACACCTCGGCGTTCCTGAAACTGCTGCCGGTACGGCTCGGTGCGCCGGTGCTGCGTCACATGCTTCCGACCTCGGCGGCACGTTGCCTGGAACAACTCGACGACGAGACCGCCGCCGGTCTCGTGCGCGATCTCGACGCCCAGACGGGATCCGCCGTGCTGCGTTACGTCAGACAACCGCGGCGCGATCAGCTGATCGCGCAACTGCCGACTACCGCGGCGCTCGCGTTCCGCTTGTTGCTCACCTATCCGGAAGATACGGTCGGCGCCTGGATTAACACGCATTGCCTCGCCGTCACACCGGAGACACCCGCCAGCGAGGCGCTCGAGCGATTACGCCAGTCGCCGGAATCAGCCGGAACGTATCTTTACGTGGTTGATGCCGACTGGCGTCTGAAGGGGATGGCCGCGATAACAGATTTGCTGCGCGCCGGGCGCGGTACCACCGTGGCGCAATCCATGCAGTCAGTCCGGCATCGCTTAAGTGCGCGCGCCTCGCTGGCCGCGGCACACCAACATCAAGGCTGGAAGGAATATCATGCCCTGCCGGTGCTGGAACGCCAAGAACGCTTCATCGGTGCACTGGAATTTACGGTATTGCACCGTGCCATCGAGCAACCGCATGCCGAAGTGACGGCATCCACGCCCGCCGACAGCTTGTCTTTGCTGACGCGTTCGCTCTGGATGGTATTTGCCAACCTATTGCAGGCCCTGATTACCTTGTTGCCTCCCACCCACCCGCTCGCGGAAGATAAACATGGCGAGCCCTGACGCGACGGCGGCCATTGATGCCCTAAACCGGCGTTTCCTCACCGACTACCCGCGCGAGGCGGCAGCGCGTCTGGAGGCGTTGGACACGACCAAGGCCGCGGAAGTCCTGGCACAACAGCCGGTGCACATCGTCGTACCGGTATGGCAGCACCTCGCCCAGGACACGGAAGAACGATTGCTGGCGGCGCTACCCGACAAACAGCGCACCCCGCTGCTGGCGGAGCTTGATCCCTCACCCTGCGCCGCACTGCTCAACCGGCTCGACCCCGACACACGCACGCGCTACCTCGCCGCGCTCAATCCCGAGATCTCCCGGGAAATAGGCGAACTCATGGCCTTTCCGTCGGACACTGCGGGATACCTGATGGATCCGCGCGTCATTGCCTACCGTGCCGACATGGGCGCGCGCGAGGCGCTCACGCGGCTGCGCCGCAGCAAGGCCCGCAGCTTGCGCGAAATCTACGTCACCGACGAGGAGGGCCGGCTGAACGGACGCGTGGAGATGCAGGATCTGGCGCTGGCCGAACCGGGCCAGAAACTGGGCGACATCACGCGACGCATCGTGGCGGCGGTGCAGAGCCTGACGCCGCGCGAAGAAGTGGTCGAAACCCTCGAGCAGAACAAACTGCTGGTGCTGCCGGTCGTGGACATCGGCGGACACCTGGTAGGTGTCATTCACCAGGCCGGGGTGCTGGCCGCCCTGCAACAGGAAACCAGTCTCGATATCCAGACCATGGTCGGCGCGAGCAAGGACGAACGTGCGTTGTCAAAAGTCCCGTTCGCCGTGATCAAGCGCCTGCCGTGGCTGCAGATCAACCTGCTCACCGCGTTCTTGGCCGCCGCCGTGGTCGGGCTGTTTGAGAGCACTATCGCCAAGTTCACCGCGCTGGCGGTGCTGATGCCGGTCGTGGCCGGCCAGTCCGGCAACGCCGGGGCGCAAGCGCTGGCCGTGACCATGCGCGGGCTGGCCCTGCGCGAGATCAGCGTGCGTCATTGGGCCAGGGTAGTGTTCAAGGAAGTCAACGTCGGCTTGCTCAACGGACTGGCAATTGCCGTCACCACCGGGGTGGCGGTGTATTTCTGGAGCGGGTCCCTTGGGCTTTCACTGGTCATTGCGAGTTCGATGGTCCTGTCTATGATCGCGGCTGGCTTCTCCGGTGCCATCATCCCGATCGCGCTCACGCGCATGGGCCAAGACCCAGCACAGTCATCGTCCATTGTGCTGACCACGGTAACCGACGTGGTGGGTTTCTTTTCCTTTCTTGGCATCGCCACGCTAATGGCGCAGATGCTGTAAATGAAAAAAAGCACCAAGCTGCTGGTCATCCTGGCGGCAGGCGCTGTGCTCGCCGGGCTCGCTACACTGCTGTTTCCGCCGGCCCCGCGCGTGCCACCGGAAACAGAATTTCTCCTGCTTGATGGAAAGAAACTTACTTTGGCGTCTCTGCGCGGCCGGCCGGTGCTGGTGAACTTTTGGGCCACGACCTGCGCGCCTTGCGTGGAAGAGCTGCCCGATCTTATTCGACTATACCGGGAATGGCAGCCACGGGGTTTCGAGCTGGTGGCCGTGGCCATGCCCTACGATCCACCCATTCGCGTACAGGAGTTCGTGAAACAACATGCCATCCCCTATCCGGTCGCGCTCGATGTGCAGGGCAAGGTGACCAGCGCCTTCGGGGGTGTACCGTATATCCCGGCCGCTTTTCTCATTGGGCCGAATGGCATCACCGAATTGAACACCACCAGTCGATTGGATATCGATAAGGTCCGGCGTATGATTTCGCGACATCTGAAGGAACCCGGTTCCTGATTTCAACTTCCTGAAAAAAATTCACTACCAGCCATGCTCTGGGTCAAGTCGCTGCACATCATTTTTTTGGTTACCTGGTTCGCCGGGCTATTTTACCTGCCGCGGTTGTTCGTCTATCACAGCATGGCCGCGCCGACCGACCGCGAGGGCATCGAGCGCTTCAAGGTGATGGAACGCAAGCTGTTCTTCGGGATCATGACACCCGGCGGGATCCTTACCATTGTTTTCGGTCTATGGCTGTGGTTCGGTTACGGCTTCAGCGGCGGCTGGCTACACGTAAAACTCGCACTCGTCATCGTCCTGATTCTCTACCATATTTACTGCGGCAAGCTGCTGGTGGATTTCAAGTATGACCGCAACCGCCATGACCATGTCTGGTACCGCTGGTTCAACGAAATTCCAACCCTACTCCTTGTCTTCGGGGTTATTCTGGCCGTGGTCAAGCCATTCTGACTATTGACGAGTGTCATTGTTTTTCAGTGCCATCACACGTATCCATGAACTGGTTTTGTATATTCCAAGTCTCATAATCAGGGAACGTGGGGGAAGTTAAAAAAATTTGGAGAATCGCATGTGGCAGCATTTTGTTGCGATCATTATCTTATGTTGGGTGCATGGTGTCGGCACGGTTCTGGCGGCTGAATCTTTCAACCTCGACCGGGCCGTGGGGTACGCCCTCGAGCACAATCCAGACCTGCTGACCCTGCGTGCCCGAAGCGAGGCGGCCACGGCGCGCACGCAGACGGCCGTGGGAGAACGGCTGCCGAGTCTGGGCCTGTCCTACATGGCACGCGCGAGTAACAATCCACTCGATGCCTTTGCCGACAAACTCAACACCCGTCGCGTCACCACGCCCGATTTCGACCCCGCGAGGCTGAACCATCCGGGCACCAGTGACCTGCATGCGACACAACTGGCGATGCGGCTTCCCGTGTACAGCGGGGGTCGGCTCACGGCCTCAGTTACAGGCGCTGAAGCGACGGAACAGAACGCTCGACTGGAATACGAACGGGCGCGTGAAGTGACGGCCTTCCAAACTTTACGCGCTTACGTCGCTCTCCAGTCGGCTCAGGAAGAACTCGCCATTGTAGACGACGCGGTTAAAGCGGCGGAGGAACATGCGTACACCACAGCACAGCTCGCGCGCGCAGGCCGAATAGTGATATCCGACAAACTCACGGCTGAAGTGAATCTTTCCGCCGTGCAATCGCGGCGCGAGCAGGCCGTGACACGCCTGGCATCGGCGCGCAACCAGCTGAAACTTGTCATGGGCCTCCCCCTCGACAGCGAAATCGAACTGACACCCGCACGTCTCGATATCGAGCCATTCCCTGCCTCGAGCCTCCCCGACAGCGAAGCGCGCGCGCTTGCCAGCCGCAAGGACCTGGCGGCTTCCCGTGCCTTGAGCCAGGCCATCCGCTCACGGGTGCAGGCGGCGCGCGCGGTGCAGAAACCCAGAGTCGATCTCATCGCCACAACGAACTGGTATGACGACAATCCGGGTTTCGATGCCCATTCCTCCAGCGTCATGGGCGTGGTGAGCCTTGATCTTTACGCCGGCGGTCGTCATCAGGGCGAAATCGGCGCTGCCTTGGCCGAGGAGCGCGCGGCGCATTGGCGCGTGCAGTCGTTGGAACAAGCCGTGCGCAATGAAGTACGCGAAACGCATGAAAACCTGCGCGAGGGGCATGCACGTCACACCCGCGCTATCGAAAATGTCGAGCGCGCGCGGGAAAATGTACGACTAATCAAGCAGCGCTACGGCCAGGGCCGCACGATACTGATCGACCTGTTGCAGGCTGAACGCAGCTACACCGAGACGCGCCAAGAAGAATTGATCTCGCGGCATGGGTTGCTGGTGGGGCAGGCGGCACAGCGTCTGGCGGAAGGTACCCTGGCCATCCCATCGGGAACAGCCCCGTGAAACTGTCAGGCTTATTTAACGTCGCATTGTTCTTGAGCGTGGTTTGGCTTCCCGCCTGCCAGAAGAAACCGGAAGTACCGCCTCCTTCCCTCCCGAAGGTCGAGCGTCCCGTCCATGTCCTGAATTTCAAAACGGGTACGACATTGACCATTCGCATTCCACGCCAGACGCTGGTAGAGCGTGGTGGGGTGCCCGGCGTGTTCGTGCTGAGTCAAGACGGACGGGCGCGTTTTCGCATGGTGCGCACGGGCCGTTTCCTGGCCTCACAGGTTGAGATCATGAGCGGGCTGCTGGGCAACGAGACGCTGGTACGGGGCGACCTGACGGCCGTACACGATGGCAGCCCGGTAACCGTCATCAAAAAATAATCCCCGGAAATACCATGGCTCGACATAAAACCAGTGATGTCCCTGGTAACGGCAACGACCTCAATCTCGCCGGTCGCACGGCGCGTTATTTCATCAACAGCAAGCTCACGTTACTGATCATGCTGTTTGCCTTCCTCGCTGGGGTGTTTGCCTTCCTGGTCACTCCGCGCGAGGAGAATCCCCGGATCATCGTACCGGCGGCGAACATCTTCGTGCAGAAGCCTGGTGCTTCGCCCGAGGAAATTCAGCAACTCATCCTCAAGCCACTGGAGGCCATCCTGCAGGGGCTGGCCGGGATCGATCATACCTTCGGGCTGGCCATGAACTCGCAGGGCGTGGTGAGTGTGCAATTCAGGGTCGGTCAGGACAAGGAAGACTCGCTCGTGAAACTTTACGACCGGATCATGAGCAACATCGATCGCATGCCCCCGGGAACTTTGCAACCCCTGATCAAGCCGGCCGATGTCGACGACGTGCCGATCCTGACGATATCGCTTTCCTGCGCCGCGGCCGATGACTGCCATTTGCGGCGTGTGGCCAACACGGTGCTCGAGCATCTGCGGCGCGTGGAAGGTACCTCGCTCTCCTATGTGCATGGCGGGCGCCGGCGCGCAATCAATGTCAGCCTCGATCTCGAGCGCATGCATGCCTACAACGTGAGCCTCGCCGACATTCGCCGGGTGGTCGATGCCACCAACGTGGAAATTCCGTCCGGCGCCTTCGTCGGCGGCAATCGCGTGGCCACGGTACAGGCCGGCGGCCTGCTCAAGACCGCCTCCGATGTCGGCAATCTGGTGGTGGCGCTCGCGGCGCACCGGCCGGTGTACCTGAAACAGGTAGCCATGATCACCGACGGACCCGAGGACATCGAACGCGCGCACCGGATCGGCTACGGCCCGGCCCATGCCGGCCCGCGTCCGGCGGATTTCGAAGTCCCAGCGGTGACACTGGCGCTGGCCAAACGCGCAGGGACGAATGCCGTCACTGTCGCCGAGAACGTGCTGGCGGAACTGGAGCGCCTCAAGCCTTTGCTGATCCCGCCGGAAGTGCACGTAAATATCACGCGCAACGATGGCGCCAAGGCCAACGACGCGGTTAACACACTCATGGAACATCTTGCGATCGCCATCGGCACCGTGGTGGTGTTGCTGGTGATCTTTCTTGGCTGGCGCGCAGCCTCGATCGTGACGATCACGATCCCGCTGATACTCTTCATCACGTTGGCAGTGGGCCTCATTGCTGGACAAAGCATTAATCGCATCACTTTGTTCGCGCTGATCCTTTCGCTCGGCTTGCTGGTGGACGATTCCATAGTCGTCATCGAAAATATTTTTCGTCACTACACCCGCGAAAGTGCGGACCGCCTACGGCAGGCCGTAGAGGCGGTAAACGAGATCGGCAAACCCACCAACCTCGCGACCCTCACGGTGATCCTCGCGTTCCTGCCGATGTTCTGGGTCACCGGCATGATGGGCCCATACATGGCACCGATCCCTTTCAACGTGCCGGTGGCGATGATTACTTCGCTGATCATCGCCTATACCGTGGCACCGTGGGCGGCCTATCGTTTCCTGCACGTGCATGGGCAGGAAGGCGAAGGCCTCGAGCATCATGGTCCTGGCTGGCTCGAGCGTGGCTACGGCGCGCTGCTGCGCAGGCTGCTGGACAGCTCCTTGGCGCGCCGCGGATTCTTTCTCGGAGTGATCGTCTTGATGCTCGCCGTCCTGACGATGCCGGTTTTCGACATGGTGCTGTTTAAGATGCTGCCCAAGAACAACACCAACACCTTTAACGTCACTCTCGACATGCCCGAGGGCACGACTCTCGAGGAAACCGATCGCGTCTCCCGGCTCGCAGGTGATGTCTTGCGCCAGCACCCGCAAGTCGAGACTTACGAAACCAGCGTGGGTGAATCCGGCGTGATCGATTTCAACGGTTTGTTGCGCGGGGCCGGGCTCAAGTCCGGTTCGCACGTGGCCGAGATACGCGTGAACCTGCGCAACAAGCACGAGCGCCGCGATTCTTCGATCGATATCGTGCTCGATTTGCGTCCGCCATTGGCGGAATTGGCAAAACTGACCGGGGCCAGCATCAAGCTCGTTGAGGACCCGCCGGGACCACCAGTGCGCGCGACTCTCCTGGCCGAACTCTACGGGCCTGATTACAGGGAACTGCGTAAAATTGCCAGCGAGCTGCGCACCGCGGTGTTCAAAAAAACAGAGGACGTGGTGGACGTGGACGATTCGGTCACGGACGACTACACCGAGTATCACATCGTCGTGAACCGCGAGAAGGCCATGCTCGTTGGTATTACGCCCTCGCAGGTTGCCGAGACCCTGCGTGCCTTTCTGGCGGGCGTGGACGCGGGCATGGTGCACCTGGAGTTTGAGAAAGAACCGGTGCCAATCCGCTTCCGCGTGCCGGCCGGCGACCGCACCGGCCCGTCCGATCTGTCCAAAGTGTTCTTTATCAGTCCTCAGGGACGGAGGGTGCCGCTAATCGATATTGCACGTGTCGACTCGCACGTCACCCCCAAACCGATTTTGCACAAGGACCAATACCCGGTGGTATACGTGACCGGCGAGCTGGCGCGGACGAGCCAGGTGTACGCAGTACTCAAGATGTGGAATTACCTCAGTGACAATCCGCTGCCTTCGGGAGTGAAACTGCAGCAGTACTTCCTGACCGATCCGGAAACGACGGGTTACGGTCTGCGCTGGGACGGGGAGATGCGCTTGACGCTGGATGTGTTTCGCGACCTCGGCTCAGCGTTCGCGGTGGCGATTATCCTGATCTACCTCGTGCTGGTCGGGTATTACCGCTCGTTCGCCATCCCGCTTATCGTCATGGGCGCGATTCCGTTGACAGTGGTGGGCGTGTTGCCGGGGCATGCCGTGATGGGCCAGTACTTCACGGCTACGTCCATGATCGGCGTGATCGCGCTGGCCGGCATTGTGGTACGCAACTCGCTGCTGCTGATCGACTTCATCCTCGAGTATCGCCGCGCCGGCCACGGCCTGGACGAGGCCGTGCTCCAAGCCGGGATCACGCGCCTGCGGCCAATCTTATTGACCGCGTTCGCCATCATCCTCGGCACCTTCATCATGATCTTCGATCCGGTGTTCGGCGGGTTGGCAGTATCGCTCATCTACGGCACGTTCGCCTCGACCGTGCTGACACTGCTGGTGATCCCTTTGATCTATTTTCTTTATGAGAAACGCCGCGATGTCGCGGCTTCCGCGACTTCCGACTAGGCCATTACTTTTGAGTTCCACAATTTCTGCCACCAGCGCTTGCGATTATCCGGAAGGCGCGATTTATCTGGCAGCGTCACCGGTGGAAGGCGACTCATGACCCAGCCCGGCAGCGGTGGATTATCGCTGAAGCCGCACTGTACTCCGAGGTTGTTCGGATCGAAAATCTTGATCATCGTCGGCTCGGTCTTGTTGTCTGTGTAGACGATGCCGCAATAGTCCTCCTGGTGTTCCTTCCGCAGCAGCGCATCAATTTCAGATATAAACTGATTGACCTGCTCGGCGCTGGCCGGCATGGTGGGGGGTGATTCACTGATGGCATAAACATACCAGCCGGCGTTGTCACGCTTCCGCACCACTTTCCAAAAGGCGTCGAGTTCTTCCCAACTCAGGACGCCGGTGAAATGGCCGCGGAATGCGGACATGAAAGGATCTTGTTTTACTTTAACAACAGACGGCATGCGCGCGATCTTATCGGATTATTGCGCCAGACAATTCCGAAATCGGTCAGATGAACAGACACACATCGGATTTTTGTGCAACCGGCAGGAACCAGGCGGCACCGACCCAGTCCTTGACCTCAGGAATAAACTCTTCATGCTTGTAGCCAAACAGGTCGACCGTCATCTGGCAGGCCAGTAGTTTGACATCGGCTTCGATGCAGGCATCGCGTAATTCCTCTATCGAGGCCACCCCATTGTTTTTCACAGTTTTCTTCATGAGCCCCGTGGCCACTTTTTCGAATCCCGGGACACCGGCCATCACCAGATTTGGGATGTTCCAGTTAATGCCTTGGAACCATTTCGGCCCAAACGGCATTTTCATGGGCATGCTCGGGTTGCCAAGCGCGCTGACCTCCAGGTGCAAATCCTTCTTAAGCAATTCCAGGCCATAGAAAGTGAAGAAGATATTCACTTCCCAACCCAAGGCCGAGGCGGTGGACGCAAGAATGAACGGCGGATAGGCCCAGTCCATGGTGCCCTTGGTCGCGATGATCGAGAGCGACGGTGTCTTGTTCTCTTCGACCTCCTTCAGTTTTTTCTCAAGGCGCTGATCGAACCAGGCATCGAGCGCGGCGCCGTGCTTCTGCAGGTCGGCCGGTAAACCGGCGGATGACTTTTCGGCTTGGTTAGACATGATTGCCTCCTTGTTCAGGTTGGCGGGTTGTGTGGGCAAGGACTTGATCAGTACTCGCAAATCTGGAGAACATCTTTGTCGCCGTTCTCCTCGGACGACACCAACAAGCTGCTGATCCTCTTCTGTTGCTTCTTTTTTAAATTCAAATACATATATTACTTAGTTATGTGAATAAATTATGGAATACTAATATTTAACTGTCAAACAGATCAGTTTCATTCACACCTTAAACACCGGGAATAACCCAATAAACAAACAGATACCTCATGGATCATCTCCGAAACGAACGTGGACACCACGATATACTTTGTCATGGTCTGTAAATTGAAAATATGGACACGTTGACGCACGCGCTGAGCGGTGCTTTGCTGGCGCGCGCCACTGAACCGAATCATCCCAGACACGATCAACTGCCGCGGCGCACGCGTCTGTGGGTTGGTTTTTGGGCAGCGGCGTTTCCCGACAGCGACTTCATCACACGCTTTATTGATCCCCTGACTTATCTCACTGTGCACCGCGGCATCACCCACTCCGTGGTCATGCTGCCGTTGTGGGCATTGGGCCTGTCGTTGCTGTTCATGCTGCTCGTGCGCGGAAAATATTCCTGGCGCGCTTTCGCGGGCGTGGTGGCCTTAGGCATCGGCATCCATATTTTGGGCGATGTCATCACGGCCTTCGGCACCATGATCTTCGCTCCGTTTTCCACTTGGCGCGCACAGATACCGACGACATTCATCATCGATCCGTACTTTACGGCGATTATCATTGCTGGACTGTTGGCATCGATGGTGTGGAAGCTCACGCGCACACCGGCCGTGATCGGGCTGGCGGTGCTGGCCGTCTATGTCGGTTTCCAGGGAATTCAGCATCAACATGCCGTTGCGGTTGGGGATGCGTACGTCGCCCGGCATCAGCTGCTAGGGGCCACAGTTAAGGCCATCCCCCAACCTTTCTCGCCATTTCATTGGATGATCGTGATCCCGCAGAAGGATATTTATTCCATTACCAACGTGAGTCTCTGGCGCAAAGAAATACCGGAATTTCCACCCGAAGATGCCAACTGGTTCCGGCAGATATACGCCTCTTACTATCCGGTTCGGGATGCCGTATGGCAGCAAGTCCCACGATTCGGTGAAGGCAAGCAAGCAATGCTGTCAGAACAGGTTTGGAACTTGGAGATACTGGCGCCCTATCGTCGCTTCACCCTGTTCCCGGCGTTGCATGGTGTGGATCGCGTCCAGGACAGGGTGTGCGTGTGGTTCAGCGACTTGCGGTTTGCTTTAGCCGGAAGAAACATGCCATTTCGCTATGGCGCCTGCCGCAATGGAAAAGAGGCGGCTTGGCGCATTTATCGCCTGCTGAACGACGATAACGGACAGGAAATTTTCGAACTCATTCCAGAATGATTCGAAACCAGTACGCCATCTCCACGAGCGACCTCAATACATGTCAAGCGGGTCGACATCCAGCGACCATCGGGTCTTTTTCGAGAATTTCGCCTCAGACAGTTGCATTACCCATTGCTCCAAAAAGTCGTGTAACGGAGCACGGCGCGAGGATTGCACCAGCATTTGCGCGCGGTAACGTCCGGCGCGCCGTTCCATGGGCGCGGGCAACGGTGACAGAATCTGCACGTCCTTCGCGGGCGAAAGCCGCACAGCGAGCGTGCGCGCGGCGAGTAAAAATTCTATGGCGGCACCGGGCGCCGGTGATTCGGCACGCAACAGGGCCAGATGACTGTATGGCGGATACCCGGCTTCGCGCCGCTCACTCAATGCATACTCGGCGTATCCATGAAAATCGTGCCGTGCGAGCGCAGCGAACAACGGATGTTCAGGATGCCAGGTCTGAATCAGCACCTCGCCCGGCTTGTCTGCACGCCCGGCGCGCCCGCTCACCTGCATGATCAGCTGGAACAGCCTTTCGCCCGAACGGAAATCGGTTCCGTAGAGTCCTTGGTCGGCGTTCAAAATCCCGACCAGCGTGACATTGGGAAAATCATGTCCCTTCGATAGCATCTGGGTACCAACCAGGATATCGGCTTCGCCCTCATGCACCCGGCGCAGTTTTTCCTCCAGCGCGCCACGGCGCGCGGTGCTGTCGCGATCTATACGCTCGATACGCGCCTGCGGAAAAAACTTCTGCAGCGCTTCCTCCACCCGTTCTGTGCCTTCGCCCAGCGGATGCAAGTTCTCGCCCTGACAGGACGGGCAGCGCTGGATCACTTTCGCTTCCGCACCACAATGATGACAGAGTAATTTATTTCTTTTCTGGTGAAGGGTGAGCTGGGCGTCGCAACGCTGGCACGGCGCCACCCAGCCACAGTCGTAGCACATCCATACCGGAGAAAACCCGCGCCGGTTCAAAAACAGGATGCTTTGCTCATTTTTTTTCAGCCTGTCCGTGAGCGCCTCACGCAACGGGAATGATAACCCTTCGCTCGGCTTGAGCCGGCGCATGTCGAGCAGCCGTACGTCCGGCATCACTGCGCAGCCGGTCCGCTGGGGCAATTCGATCAGGGTATAGGTCTCCTGGCGCGCATTCTTAAGGCTCTCCAGCGAAGGTGTCGCCGAGCCCAGGATGATCGGAATTTCTTCACGCGCGGCACGCATGACCGCGATATCCCGCGCCGAATAGCGAAAACCGTCCTGTTGTTTATAGGAAGCATCGTGCTCCTCGTCCACAACGATGAGCCCGGGATTCCGTAGCGGTGTGAAGACGGCCGAGCGCGTCCCCAGCACGATGGGGGCATTGCCCTCCGCCGCTTTCACCCAAGCGTTCAAACGCTCCTGCTCATTGAGTCCGGAGTGCAATACTGCGATCGGCAGACGAAAGCGGCGCTCGAACCGGCCCACCAGTTGCGGGGTCAAGCTGATTTCCGGCACCAGCACCAGCGCCTGCTTTCCCTGAGCGAGTATTTCTCCAATCACGCTCAAGTAGACCTCAGTCTTGCCACTGCCGGTCACACCGTGCAGCAGAAATGGATGAAAACCCTTAAGGCCGGCAAGCAGGCTGCTCACGGCAAATTTCTGTCCTCGATTGAGTTCCGGAGCCAATTGTTTATCCCCGTTCATGACTGGCCGCAGCTCACGTTGGTGACTGCTCACCCACCCTTTGGCGCGCAAGGCCTTGAGCACGGCTGATGAGCGAGGCGAGATCCGGGCGAGCTGCACCTGATCGAGACCGTCCAAGGCCTCTGCCAGCACTTCGAGCATGTGTTTTTGGGCCGGGGCGCGTTTCAACGCCTGGAAATCCACAGCACGCCCCTCGGGAGTCAGCGTCCAAACCTTTACTCCCGCCGCGACCGGCGCACGGCCCTGCCGCAATCGGACCGGCAAGGCGGCGTGAATGACTTCACCGAGGGGATGGTGATAATAATTCGCCGCCCATCGAAGCAGGCTCAGGATGGACGGTGGCAGGATGGCGCTCGCATCCAGTGGTTGAGTGATGGGCTTCAACCGGCCGCGGGGCAGTTCACTGCGCGCCACTTCGCCTAACACCACACCTACCAGTTCGCGGCGCCCGAACGGCACCCGGACACGCGCTCCCGTGGTCAGTGACATGGAAGCCACGTAATCAAATTCGCGATACAAGGGAGCAGGGACGGCTACCTGATAGATTCGCAACGTCGCAGACATGGCGGCGACTTTATCACACGGCTTATGAAGGAAAATGTATTGAAGATTTTCTGAGCAATGTGTGAAACACGCGCGCTCCACGCTCACAGTTTTTTCACGAAGTGCTTCTAACTGCTTGTATCCAAAGACGCCGACGTTACTCACAGAAACTGTGGATAACAATGTTGATGATGACAGGGTACGTATTTTGCTACACGGCAATTTCCGGGGATTTTGTTAAATTGATTAAAAAATAAACTAACGTATTAGTTTCATTCAGATCAACAAGTTAACAAAAAAACAATCGATTTTTTTCAAGGATTTTTCCCCTAACGCGTCAGGAATTTTTTCGAGCGATGAGCGCTGTGCATAAAGCAGACCGCTGGTGGCTCGCCATTAGCGGAAATTAGAAGGATTCACGAACAATTCCTTTCTGGTAAGCCGGAAAAACAAAGTTTACGATAAACCAGATCACTGAATTAAGGAGGACGCACATGAAGGACGCTTGCAAGTGGGTGAAACAATACGGGCCGTTAATCGGGCGTTTGTTGTTGTCCAACCTATTCATCGTCGCCGGCTTCAAAAAAATCGCCGGTTTTGCCGGGACGGCAGGTTACATGGCCGCCAAGATGCCGAGCCTCGATCCTAACCTGATTAAAATTATGCTGGTTTTAACGATTGCCATCGAACTGGGCGGCGGGCTGATGATTCTGGTCGGCTGGCAGGCGCGCTGGGCGGCGACCATTATCTTCTTGTGGATGATCCCGGTGACCTATCTCTTTCACCCCTATTGGGGATTGCCGCCAGACCAGATGCAAATGCAGTTCATCCAGTTCCAGAAAAACCTGGCAATCATGGGCGCGCTGTTGTTCATCGTCGCGCAAGGAACCGGACCCTACAGTCTCGGAAAGGACAACTGCTAAAAAGACAGAAGTTTACTACGGGGGATCAGGCGCCAGCGCGGATGGATTCGATCTGCGGATTGATACCGCACCTACTTGTGCAGACGGACCAGCTTGGGATTGCGCTTGAGCGCCCAGGATGACTGCTTGAGCCAGACGGAAAGCTCTTCCGCTGACAGCGGACGACTGATGTAATGCCCCTGCGCAATATCACAACCCAACTCGATTAGCCGTGTGAGGGTTTCCTCGTTCTCCACCCCTTCCGCCACCACCTCGAGCTTGAGGTTGTGCGCCAGGTTCACGCTGGTGTGGACGATGGCGGCGTCGTTATCATCACGCACCATGCCGATGACAAACGACTTGTCGATCTTGATGGTATTGACTGGCAATTTCTTCAGGTACGAAAGTGACGAATACCCGGTGCCGAAATCATCAATGGCGATGCGCAGCCCCATCGCGGACAGGCGCGAGAGCACATTGAGGGCGCGCTCCGGCTCGGTCATCACCGCGCTCTCGGTGATCTCCAGCTCCAGCCAGCGTGGTGAGATCTGCAGCGCCGCCAGTTGCTCGGCAAAAGCATCCGCCAGATACGGATCCTGCAAGTCGCGCACAGACAAGTTCATGGAAATGGTGATAGGCACACCCTGTTCCTGCAGTTCCTGACCCTGGCGCAGGGACTCATTCAGCACCCACGGCGTCAGGCTTCGGATCAAGCCGGTCTGCTCGAGCAACGGAATGAAAGTATCGGGCAGCATCAGGTCCTCGCGCGGATGTTTCCAGCGCACCAGCGCCTCCACCCCCGTAACCTGGTAATTCTTGAGATCCACTTTCGGCTGGTAATACAGCACGAACTGCTCCTGCTCCACGGCGTGGCGTAATTCACCGAGCAACATCAGGTGTGTCGGGTTGTGTTGATCGTTATTGCCGTCGTAAAAGGCGTGCCCGCTGTTGGCGTGCTTGGCGGAATACATGGCGACATCCGATCGCTGTATCAGGATATTGGCGTCCACGCCGTGATCGGGATAGAGCGCAATACCGATGCTGGCACCGATATCGAGACTCTGCTCCTCGATTTGGAACGGCGCCCGCAGGGCCTGAAGCAGCATGCGCGCGGCCATGGTCGCGTGCTTTTCGTTCACCGCGGGCAGCAGGATGGCGAACTCATCGCCGCCCATGCGCGCGACCGTGTCGATATCACGCAGCTTGCTGCGTAGGCGCGCCGCGACCTGTTGCAGCAGCAAATCACCCACCTGATGGCCCAGGGTGTCGTTGATGTCCTTGAATCGGTCGAGGTCCATCAGGAACAGGGCAAAGGGCTTGTAATCGCGCTTGGCGTCCTCGATGGCCTGCTCCAGGCGATCATGGAACAGCGTGCGGTTCGGCAATTTCGTCAGCGGATCGGTGAAGGCGAGGCTTTCCAGGCTTTCATACAGTTCCTTGAGCTGTGTCGTCAGGCTGTTGAAAGCGGAGCCCAGTTCGGCAACTTCGGTATTTCCGGCGACCACCACGTGTTCGCCGAGACGGTTCTTGTCGGAACGCGCCTTGCGTAATTGCGTCACCAGCATTCGCAGCGGTTTGATGGCCGTCTTCTGCAAAATGAACCAGACCAGCAACCCGGCCAGCAGCAGCGCGAATATCGCGCTGCCTATAATCTTGTGTTCGACCTGCTCCCAGGCATCAACCGCCCCACGGACATCCTGGCTCACGGAAACTTGAAATATCGTGCGCACGCCACCGAAGGGTTGTTCCGAGAAGAGAAAATTTTTCAGTTCATCATCGCGCGGCCAGTTGGCAGAACGATACAGCAGGGATCCGTCAGGGTAAGTGAGACGCACCGGCATGTTGAATAGACCGTCGACCGCGGTCAGGCGCGGCGTCATATCAGTCGCGACGAGCAGAAAACCGGAAGCCGGGCTTTCCCCCAATAATTGAATCAAAAGATGAAAAATATTTTTCTCCGCAATACACACGCTCGAGATGGGCTTCTGGATTTCCGCGCCCTTGCGCTTGGCCGCCACGGCGCGCAGGTTGACGCAATTGGTATGTTCCAGCAGAGATTCGGGGACGCCCTTGCCGGAAGAGGCCTGCGTGTTCAAGTTTTGATCCAGCACTTGCAGCTTGGCCAGCGAAATACGGCTGGAAGTCGCACCGGGGCGGTCAAACGCCTGATCCAGGTGACGCACGATCGTCGCGGTTTTGCCGCTTTTTACCGATTGCAACAATCCAGGTTCAGCGCTGGCCAACAGAGCGATACGTTGAGACTCTGCCTCCAGCTCCCGGCGAAGATCGATGAGACGCGTCTTTACCTGCTCGCCGAGCACGGCCTGACGTTGTGCCATGCTGACGTCGCGGTGGGAGATGCCGCTCGCCAACAAAAAAAACACGCCGAGCAGTCCCACCACCGTCATTCCGATGATAAGGCTCATGCGTATCGATATTTGATTCAGCAGCATCGTTATTCTTAAACGCCAAAACCGCCTGAAGACGATTAAACGCCGATGCGAATCCGTTCGTTTTTGTTCCCGTTCCATTGGAAACCTTGGTCACCTCCTGTTATGTCCCTGTCCCATTTAGCCGCCCGCGAGGACTTTCCCTTGCTCCCAAGCGGGTGGCGCCCGGTAAATCCTGCAAATCTGGTGCCATATACCCGTATGAGAAGAATCCATGGATTGTGAAAAAAATGGCTTTAAACAAGGCTTTTTTTAAAGATGATTGTGAAACCTGGAAAAAGGACGGGGCCTGGCAAGCTTTCGTCTTCCAGTTGCCGTTTTCCGGCGCCGATATTGGACAAAATCAGGCTTCTCGCCCCCGGGCAATGGACCTACATTACCGGTCTGGGAGCGGTGGAAAGGTAAAGAATGGACACAACCTGGAGAAGCATCGCGAATCGCATATCTGAGGCCACCGGTACTCCTTTCATCGTTAAGTCGCATGACGCCGTCGGTGGCGGGTGCATTAATTCCACCACGGTATTGGAAGACGGCCGCAGACGTTTCTTCGTGAAGCTCAACGACGCAGGGCGCCTCGCCATGTTCGAGGCCGAAGCCGAGGGGCTAAAGGAAATCACCCAGTCGCGCAGCGTGCGAGTACCGCAACCGGTGTGTGCCGGCACGGTGGGTGACTCCGCCTACCTCGTGCTGGAACACCTGGAACTGTCGGGCGCGGACGGGCGCTGTTTCGAACAGCTCGGGCGGGAGCTGGCGCAGATGCATCGTGCGACACAAAAACAATTCGGCTGGCGACTCGACAATACCATTGGTTCCACACCACAAATCAACACGCCGGACACTGACTGGGTCCAGTTCTGGCGCGAACATCGCTTGGGCTTTCAGCTTGATCTGGCCGCGCGCCACGGGCGCAACCTGATGCGCCAGGGCGAACGGTTGATGGCGGATCTGGGAGAATTTTTCCGCCGCTACCAGCCGACACCTTCATTGCTGCATGGTGACCTCTGGGGCGGAAACGTGAGTGCCGCCGGGGAACGTCCGGTGATCTTCGATCCAGCCGTTTATTACGGCGACCGCGAGGCGGACCTCGCGATGACGGAATTGTTCGGCGGGTTTTCCTCCCGGTTTTACCAGGCATATCAGGAAGCCTGGCCACTCGAGGCCGGCTACAAAGTTCGCAAGACGCTCTATAACCTCTACCACGTTCTGAATCACTTCAACCTGTTCGGCGGCGGTTACGGATCCCAGGCCGAACGCATGATGGAGGCATTACTCGGCGAACTGCGCTGAAACTTGCTTGAGGTCAAAGCAATGCCTTGCCATTCAGAAAAGAATCGATGGGATAAAATACCGGGTCAGCGAATAAAACAATAATGGATATCGAGTTTCACGGTGCCGCCGGCGAAGTAACCGGATCTTGTTTTCTGCTGCATTGCGGTGATCGGCAGCTGCTCGTCGATTGCGGTCTGATCCAGGGCGCGCCCGCGGACGAGGCGCGCAACCGCCGGCCCTTTCCTTTTGATCCCTCTCGCCTTGATGCCGTCGTACTGACACACGCCCATCTCGACCATTCCGGCCGCTTGCCCCTGCTGGTGAAGGCCGGCTTTCGCGGACCGATCCACACGCACCGCGCCACGCGCGACCTGTGTCAGATCATGCTGACAGACGCGGCATTGCTGAACGAGAAAGACGCCGAACATGAAAACCGCCGCCGCCTGCGTCTCGGCCAGCGCCTGGTCGAACCTTTGTACTCGCGCCAGGACGCCGACAAGGCCGTGCGCCAGTTTAAGGCGCTCGATTACGGTGCCGCGCGGGAAATCCTCCCGGGCGTGCGGCTGTGTTTGCGGGACGCTGGCCACATCCTTGGTTCGGCCATTGTGGAACTGTGGCTGGAAGAAAATGGCGCGCGCCGCAAGCTTGTCTTCAGCGGCGACTTGGGGCATGCCGGGGCGCCGATCCTGCGCAACCCGGAGTGTGTTCGTGAGGCTGATCTCGTGGTTCTCGAGAGCACCTATGGCGATCGCGAGCACCGCTCCTGGGACGAGACGCTCACGGAATTGGGCGAGGTGTTTCGCGCAGCGCGTCAAGCCCAAGGCAATATACTTATCCCCGCCTTCGCTATCGGCCGCAGTCAGGAACTCCTCTATTTCCTCAAACATCACTCGCGGGAGTGGGGCGTTGGCGACTGGACTGTGTTCCTCGATAGCCCGATGGCGATCGAGGCCACCGAGGTCTACGGGCGGTACTGGAAGCTGTTCGACGCCGAGGCGAACCATCGCCGCAAAAAGCACGGCGACCCCTTTTCCATGCCGAACCTGCATTTCAGCCGCACCGCCGCTCAGTCCATGGCCATCAACCGCGTGCGCCGCGGTGCCATCGTGATCGCCGGCAGCGGCATGTGCGACGGTGGCCGCATCCGGCATCACTTCAAGCACAATCTCTGGCGCAGCCAATGTCACGTCATCTTCGCCGGCTTCCAGGCGCAAGGCACCCTCGGCCGGCGCATCGTGGATGGCGCCAAAACCGTGAAGCTCTGGAGTGAGTCCGTGCGCGTCAGTGCGCAAATCCACACCGTCGGCGGGCTGTCGGCGCACGCCGGGCAATCGGGCCTGCTTAAGTGGTATCAGAATTTTTCACAGCGCCCGCCCGTGGCGCTGGTGCACGGAGAACCGGAACCGATGCAGGCACTGGCGCAACGTCTGGAATCGACACGCGCCCGGGTGATAATCCCGCAATCCAGCGAACGTCTGGACCTCCTTTCCCCGGCACCCAAAAACCGCTGACGCCACAAGCGTTTTCCGGCTGCGGCCCGGGCGTGTGTACGGTGTCACATACCCGTTGCTTGCAACCGTGAAAATATAGGAGTTAGATGATCGAAACGGATTTCCTGTCCGTGGGCAAACGTAAATCGGTCATTAGAGTTTGACCCAAGTCAAGGATGGGAAATATCCGGTGTGTGGTAATTATATTCTTATTTAATAAATTTATACGTGAGCAAACTGTATGAATCTGCGTGCAGCAGAGAGAAAGTCGTTTTTATTATTCCAAAGATGTAATCCACATTAGGAGGTCACCCATGAAAGTCAATCGCACACTATTTGTCATGGCGCTCGGGGCGATGTGCCTGAGCGCCGTGCCGCTTGCCGCCACGGCGGCCGAGGCCCCGGCTGCTGGTCCGGCATCCGCGCCTCCCAGCCCCGCGGCAGTCGTGAACATGGTCAATACCTGTTTTTCCTGTCACGGCACCGACGGCCGCAGCCCCGGCAGCATCCCGAGCCTGACCGGCAAGAATGCCGAACAGGTCTTACTGATGCTCAAGCAATATAAGTCCGGTCAATTGCCCTCCACGGTCATGTCGCGCCACATCAAGGGTTACACCGACGCCGAACTCGAGGCAATGGCCAACTACATCGGCAACAACCTGAAATAGGGGGATGACATGAGCAAAATTACTCGCAGAGATTTCCTCAAAATTGCCGGCGCGGCTTCCGCGGCCGGTGTGCTCGGTCATGCCCCACTGGCGCATGCCGCCAAGCATGGCATGAGCAAAGGTTCCGCCCGCGTCGTCGTGGTGGGCGGAGGGTTTGGCGGCGCGACTTGCGCCAAGTACCTGCGCCGGCTCGATCCGGGCGTCGCCGTGACGCTGGTCGAGCCGAGCTCGAAATACATCACCTGCCCATTCAGCAATCTGGTGCTGGGCGGCCTGCGCACCATGGATTCCATCACTCAAAGCTTTGATGCGCTCAAAAAGAAGCATGGTGTCAATGTCGTGCATGACACGGTGACGTCCATCGATGCCGCTGGCAAAAAAGTTAAACTCAAGAGCGGCAAGACGCTCGCTTACGATCGGCTGGTGGTCTCGCCAGGCATTGACTTCAAGTACGACGCCATCCAAGGCTACAGCGCCAAGGCGGTGGAGGTCATGCCGCACGCCTGGAATGCCGGGCCGCAGACAGTGCTGTTGCAGAAAAAACTCAAGGCCATGAAAAACGGCGGCACCTTCGTGATCGTTGCGCCGCCCAATCCGTTCCGCTGCCCGCCCGGGCCGTACGAACGGGCCAGCATGGTCGCCCACTATTTCAAGGAGCAAAAACCCAAGTCCAAAATTCTTATATTGGATGCCAAGGACAACTTCGCGAAGCAGGGCCTGTTCGAGGCCGGCTGGCAGAAGCTTTATCCCGGCATGATCGAGTGGATCCCGGGCAACAGGGGCGGTACGGTGAAGTCGGTCGACGTCAAGAAGATGACCCTCGACGCCGAAATGGCCAAGCACAAGGCCGACGTGGTGAACCTCATCCCGGCGCAGACCGCGGGCAAGATCGCGCTGACTTCCGGGCTGGCCGACGACAAGGGTTGGTGCCCGGTGGACCCAGTATCCTTCGAGTCCAAGATGCATGCCGGCGTTCATGTCATTGGCGATTCCTCGATCGCCGGTGCACTGCCGAAATCGGGCTTCGCCGCCACCAGCGAGGCCAAGATGTGCGCCGCAGCGATTGTGGCCATGCTCAAGGGCGAGACCCCGGCCGCGAACTCCTTCTCCAACACCTGCTATAGCTTCGTCGGGCCGAAGTACGGCATCTCGGTAGCGGGCGTGTACAACAACACGGAGAAGGGCATTACGTCGATCGAAGGCTCAGGCGGCGTGAGCCCCAAGGACGCGCCGGATTCGTTCCGCGAGGAAGAGGCCAAGTACGCCTTCGGCTGGTACGAGAGCATCGCCGCCGACAGCTGGGGCTAATAGCGGTATCGATATCGCAGCAACGCGGTATGACAAGGGCGGCTTCGGCCGCCCTTGTTTTTTTTACGTACGCATGAGATGACTTCATGAGCATGAATGCCCCGCCCACCCTTTCCGCCGGCGTTGTCGTTGTTCGGCGCTTCGATGACCGGTACCGTTACCTGCTGCTGCGTGTGCGTGATTACTGGGATTTTGCCAAGGGCATAGTCGAGCCCAGCGAAGACCCGCTGGCGGCGGCAATCCGCGAGGTCGAGGAAGAAACCACGCTGACCGGTCTCAATTTCCGCTGGGGTCATGGCTTCATCGAAACCGAGCCCTACGGCAAGAACAAGATCGCGCGCTATTATTTCGCGGAATCGCCCACGGGGGAGGTCTTTCTGCCCGTCACGGAGGAACTCGGCAAGCCGGAGCATGAGGAATTTCGCTGGATGGAATACGACGCGGCACGGGGGCTGCTGGTGCCGCGCGTGCAGGTAATTTTGGATTGGGCAGGAAAAATTGCTGGTTGAGCGTTAGCAGAAACGTGTCGACATTACATAGCACGAGCTGAACTATTAAAAATATCTCTTTCCCTTATTGTTTCTCCATTGGTCTGACAGTGTCCACGAAATCCGCACATCATTTACGCGCAAGACGAATCCACGGCTTGCCGGTGATGAATATTCCTACCAGCTTTCCACCGATGAGGCTACGTTTTCGCTTGCTCGCCTTGATTTTGGGATCCGCGCTGATTCTCAGTCCGGCAGTTGCGCAGGAAACGATAAAGATCAAGGTGGTGGAACGATACACCCTGGCGGCGGAGCAGATTTACCACCGCAGCCCAGCACGGGACAACCCGACGCATCAACTGACGCTGACGCTGGTTTATTTCACCGGCAGCGACTGGCCACGCGAAACCATGGAAGAAGCAGTTCGCAATGTCGCAGAAATACTGGAGCAGTGCGGCCTGCTACTGCGGCAGGTCGAGCTCGTGCGAGTCGATGCGCCGCAGCGTTATCATTATCTCGATACACCGGTATCACGCGAGCTGGCGCGTACCCTGCAGCTTGCCAGGCCCACGGTGTATTTCGTGGCCGACACCCGCCACCAGCCGGCCTTTGACGCCGAGGCCATTGGCCGGGGCAACAGCCAAACACGCCCGGAACTCACCGACAGCGTGTGGGTGACGCGCGCCACGCGCGACGTGGGCATTGCCCTTACCCACGAACTCGTGCATGTCCTGACGGACAGCGGCGAACACATCGAACGGCCGGGCAATTTAATGCGAGCGGAGACGGCACCGGAAAACACGCGGCTCACCGGCGCGCAATGCGCTCAGATGCGCGAAGTGGGTACAAAAAATAGCTTGCTGCGTGGCGTGGCTAATTAAGACGATTGTGAACTTCGAGTCGGATTCCAGATCCAGCCAAACTTGGCATAGGTCGGAGGTATTGAGCGTGCCTTAACATTGTTCCTGAGCGGGCGGCGCTATTGCCGTCCACTCCGAGCAATGGTTAGTCACACTACTTGCCAGCCATTTCGGGAATACGACAGCTTCCGTCTAATGCAATTGCACTGCCTCCGTGAGTGACAAGGCGCTTAGAGAGCTCAGAATACAGATCGCCAGAAATACCAACCACGAAAGACTGATTGATGTTGTTCGGGTCAAAAAAGGTAATGCGGTTATGTTTGTCTCGATAGTAAAGGTTCCACGCTTGGCCGGAACTAAGCCCCAACCGCAGCTCATTGGTATAGCTTTTTAAAAGCATGGTCAGTCCTTGAGGTCTTTGCGGTTGCATCGATGCCCTGAGCACTTCCAGCTCAGCGGAATCTGTGCTCCTCCATGTTTTCGTTTCACCAGAGGGTAGGCAATACTCTACCTCCAATGATTTCCAGGATATATCAACAAGTGATGGCGAACCGGATCTGCACCCAGCGAAAAAATGGTAAGTAGGCAAGCTAATATCATTCGTGTGCAGCGCATGGCTGTGCCTTTATTGGTGGCTAATGCCAGAGCTCACCGGCGCGCGGCTTGCCGCGCGTCCGCGTGAAGCGAAAAGTTGAAAGCCATGATTCACCTTGCGCGCATGAGAATGAAGTTCACCGTCGTCTGAGCCGCTCGACCTTGATGTTCGCGGCCTCGTCCAGACGACCGCGGACCTCAACGAAGTCCCCCGACTTTGGCGACTTGTCGATACGGGTGTGCGCACCGATGTCCAGATCAAGGCCATCCAATCGCCATCCCGATCGCAGCGTTCCGTGCAGGCGCACGGCGGCGCCGGTCGGGTTGGGCGCGACCTTGCCGTTGGCATCGCGTGCGCCTTGTGCGACCCAGGCTTCCATCAGGCGAATCTCGTCATTGGAAAGATACGGCGGGCCGTCGAAGGGCATTCTGGGAAGTGCCTGGCCACGAATGCGCCGAACCAGTTCGCTGGCGTCTGGCTTTCCAGGAACCACGCGCACACGATCAGCCGTCGAGAGTGTCGAATCATATGAAGTCAGCCGATAACCTTCCGGTGCGGCACCCATCAAGCCTTTCTCGGCATGGCACTTGGAGCAACGAGTGGCCAAGATCGGTGCAACATGGAGATACGTGACCGCTTGACCTGCCTCGGGTCGCAGAGTCGTCGGCTTAGAAGGGGGCGCATCCTGTGCAACGCCGCCCCTGGGCAACCCGGCGGTCACCCAACGCTCGAAAAGGGCGATTTCGCTGTCGGACAAAAACGGCGGCCCGGTCATTGGCATGCGTGGCTGGCTGATACCCTTAAGACGTCGAATAAGCTCACTACCCGAAGGATCACCCGCTTTTACCACTGGGCCTCTGGTGCTTCCCTTCAACACCGATTCGAAATTGTCCAGGCGCAGACCAAGAGGAGCCGCATCGCCTGAGTGGCACATCACGCAGCGCTGGACGAGGATAGGCGCGAGATCAGCATAAGTGTTGCTGCCACTCGCCTGAGAACTCGCTTCCTGTGTCGATGTAACGAGCAGGATCAAGAACACCCAGAAAAGCCAGTGTGATGGCATCCCCCTGCTGACGCCGTTCACCCGCGGGCGGGCATCGTGCTTCAATTGGGCACCAAATAGAGCCTTTGCAGAATTTATCTCAGCGCGCAATTTGATCTGACTTCCAACGACCACGCTCAGCGGCGCGGATGGATCGCCAAGGAAAGCAGCCAACGCTTATCCGCGTCCGCTGCAGCGCCTTGTTAGGCCTGTACCGTAACGTATGTCGGACATTAGATTTGTAGCTTGTCACCGTTTTCCCGCATCCAGCTGTCTAGCGTTTGCATTGAGTCCTCTGTAAGTTCCACTTCAAGTGACTTAATAAGCTTATTCTCAAACAGATACCTGGATTCCCCTTCAAGAACAAGGTCAGGAACGCCATTGAGCGTATATGTGCAGCGCCATTCGCGAGATAGAAAATCTCCGTCGGCGACAGGCGGCGAAATGGCAACGAGAGTACGAGAGTCGAATTTCCGGTCGGTGTTTGTAACGTCCTTTTTGAAATAAGCCAGTATCGCGTCACGACCCATACATTTCGGGTCTGGCCCTCCAAGGTTCAAATATGTGGCGTCCTTTGCGAAGTATTTCTCTAGCCGCAGCCAATTGTCATCTCGTACGGCGTCCTCAAAATCCGCGGCAAATCTCTCGAAAATATCGACGATGCTCAAATCAAGGCCTAACTAGAATTAGACGACCTAAATGTCGTTTTACAAAGCAGCATAATACTGTATATCGGAGTTACAAATCATAATAGATCTTTATATTTCATATAGTTATAAACTTCTGTACCTCAAATATTAAAAATAAAAAACACGACATGGGAGGCTCAAGATTGCTTGCATAAGCACCAGGTGGGTTACACGGATTCAAATCACCCGTTCATTCCCGCCATCCACCGGCACCTGCGCGGCAGTGGTCTTGGCAAACAGCGGGCCGCACATCTCGGCCGCCAGTTCAGCCACGTCACGGCTGGTCACTTCAGTTTTCAAAACATTTCTTCTTTTGTACTCCTCGACCGTGAGCCCGTAGTGTTTCGCGCGCGTCTGTAACACTTCCTCGGTCCAGATACCGGTGTCAAACACGGCATTCGGATGCAAAGAATTAATCCGGATGTTGTCGGCACCCCACTCCAAGGCCGCCACGCGCGCGAGCTGATTGAGCGCGGCCTTGGAAGCCGAGTAGGCCGCGGCGCCGGGACCGGGCGCCGGGACGTTCTTCGAGCCAATCACCACCACGCACCCGCCATTGGGCGCAAGTTTCAGGAGCGGATGTGCCTCGCGCATCAGCATCAGGTTGGCATCGAGATTGAGCCGCATGACCTTACCCCACTCCGCGGTGCCCAAGGCATCGATGCGACAACCGGGTGGGAACATGCCGGCGTTCAGGATTAGCATGTCGAGCCCGCCGAAGGTGCGTGCGGTTTTCTCCAGCGCCTCGGCCAACTGCTTTTCATCCGTCACATCGCAAACGAGGCCGAGATAATCCGGACGGTTGTACAAACTCGAAATAGAAGCATTGATATCGAGTCCGACCACTGCCGCGCCGCGCGCGAGCAACGAGTCCACGCAGGCCTTGCCGATGCCGGAGGCGGCACCGGTGACGAGCGCGATCTCGCCCGCGAACGGCGGTTTGCCGGCGCCCTTGAGCTTGGCCTGCTCCAGGTCCCAGTACTCCACATCGAAAATATCCTTTGCCGGCAAGGCCTTATAGCCGCCGAGGAGAGTCGCGCGCTGAAGGATCTCCATGGTGTGCGCATAGATGTCGAACACGATGGCGGCGTCCTTCGCGCTGCGCCCGGCCGTGGCCACGCCAAATTCGCGATCGAGGATCACGCGCGGGGAGGGATCAAGCATGGTCTTCGGCTCTGTTGATTTCGGTAAATTTTCATCGAAATATTTTTTGTACGCTTTGGCGTAAGCCTTCGAGTCGCGTCCAATCATCGGGACACGTTTGGTACGGATCACATGGTCTGGGGTGGCCGGTCCCTGTTGCGAGATGATGGCAACGTCGTCGCGACGCGCGAAGGCGAGGCTCGCGGGGTCATCGTGCGCCGCCAAGATAACCGGGAAGCCCGCGGTCACGGACAGATCGCGGCGCAGCGCCGCGAGTTCCCGGCGCAGGGGTTTAGCCTGCGGCTTTTCGCTCGATTCCGGCAGCACCCAGGCTTTTTGCTTGGCGAGGTAATTTTCCGCCCACGTCACGAGATCGATCATGCGCTCGTAGGATTCCTGCGCGGTCTTGCCGAAGGAAAATATCCCGTGATTCATGAGCACCATGCCAATCGTGTTCTTGCGTACGTCGGTGGCGAACTGCTCGGCACAACGGCGCGCGAGATCAAAGCCCGGCATGACATAGGGCACGATAACGACATTATCGCCGTAAATTTCGCGGATACGCGTCAGGCCATCGGCCGTGTTGGTGATGGTGATCACGGCGTCGGCGTGAGTGTGGTCGACATACTGGTACGGGAGGATGGCGTGCAGGATCGCCTCGACCGAAGGCGTAGGTGCCGATGCCAGCGTCATCTGCGTGCGCAGTTCATTCACCATCTGCGGGTCGGAGAGCTGCTTGAGCTTGGCGAGCTTGAGCAGCCGATCGATGCGCACCGGCGAGAACCCGGCGGCCTCAATGTGCTCCAGGTCCCAGCCGCTGCCTTTCACGTATAGCCGGGTTTCGTCCTCGCCGAGGAGGTTTTTTTCCGTGACCTTGACCGAGGTGTTGCCGCCGCCGTGGAGCACCAAGGATTTTTCGCGCCCGAGCAGGCGCGAGGTGTAGATACGCTGCCCCAAGTCACCCGGAAACGCCTCGGCCTCGCTGTCGCTCCAGAGGCTGTTCACGTTGACCGGCGGCGAAGAAGGATGTCGACGTTAGAAGGAGATTTTGACTCCCACGTGCAGGCCGGAGTCCACGTTGATGTCCCGACCGTCATCAAGATCCGCACGCATTTTGCGGTAGCCAAGATAAACATTCGCGGTTTTCTTGACCATCTCGAATTCGACACGCGCGCCCCACTCCCAGAATTTCTCTCCGTCCATTGCCGTCACGATATCCGGGGCGTAATACAGGTAACCGGTGAAGCCGATGGGGCCGTTGTTCGGAAAGGTCCGAACCTGGCCGCCCAAGGCCAGCGCCAGCACGTCTTTATTGGCCACATCCGCGAGGTAAATTCTCCCGCCGAGACCGCCCTCGATACGCGTGTTACCGCTCTGTCGCTCGCCCAGGGCCAGCAGGCCGACATGGGCGGCCCAGTCGTGCTGGTCGGTGTTGGACAGGAACCCGATATTCAAATCCGCCGCGCGCCAGTTGGTGGCGTACATCGCCTGGATGCTGTCGTCATTGAGATTGATGTCGATGGAATCGGCCGCCACCGTGCCGCTGAAACCCGCCGTCAAAACAGCCAGAATAAACCGAAGTCGCATGCCAATCTCTCCTCCATGTGATCGTGACGGAGAGATAGTAACGTATCAAGGAATCGTCGGCCAGAACCGGTGCGAGAAAAAATTGCCCGCTAGGCCGTGGGAAGCGCCACCACCATGCGGTTGTAACCGGTCAATCTGGCCTGGCTGAGTGTCTGGTCCGCGCGTTGGAGCAGCGCCGAGGCCGGCTCACCCGGGGCGTATTGGGTGAGCACGCTGGAGAAACTCGGCAGCGGAATATTTTTTCCATCCTCGCGGATGAAGGTGCTGGCCGCGGACTTGCGCGCCTTTTCCAGCGCGTGCATGGCACCGTCCTTCTGCGTGTTCGGGAACAGCACCGCGAATTCGTCCTCGCCGTAGCGCGCCACCAGGTCGTAAGTTCGGAACTTGCCCAGGATCTGGCCGGCGTAACAGCGCAACACCGCATCCCCCGCGGTTCGCCCGTAGCGCTTGTTGACGGATTCCAGATTGTCCACGTCGATGACCGCCACCGCGAGCGCGAAACCGTAGCGTTTCACGCGGCCGATTTCCGCCTCGAGTTGCTTGACGAACACGTCGCGCTTGGGCAGGCCGGTCAGCTCGTCCGCCATGCTGTGTTTGCGCGCATGGGTGAGTTCCTGGCGCAGGCGCTCGCGATCCGTTTCCACGGCCTTGAGATAATCCCCGGCGCTCGACATCTTTTCAATCAGCGCCTGGCGTTCCTCAATCAGCTCGCTCAACCCCTTGACCAGGATCTGCTTGAGATCGTTGAACTCGCCGAGTGGGCTGTCGTAATTCTTAAGCGTCTCACGTTCGTTTTCCAGCAGCTCGCCGAACTTCTTGTCGATTGTAAAACTTTTGGTCACCTGTCCGGCCAACGTGTTTTCCAGCGCCTCGATATTCTCCTGCCGCGAAGCCGGTGCCGACTCCGCGGGTGGGGGCTCGAGCACCTCTGCCTCGACCGGTGGTGCTGACGTATCAGCCTCGACCGGCGGCGACGTCACGGTCTCCGCGATCGGCGCCGGTACGGGTTCGGGACTGAAGGGCGGTTCCGGTGCCATTTCCGGTTTCGCTTCAACAATCGGCTCCGGGGGCTTCTCGACTACCGGTGCCGCAGGGATGGCAGGCTCAGGTGGCTCCACCGGCGGTGGTGCGGATTCCGCTTTCTCGGTCGCGGAAGCCGGCGGTGGCGCGGCCGGTTTCGGGGCCGCTTTAGCCGGGGAATTCTTGGGGAGATAGATCGTGAGCCGCTGCTGGATGAGACGCGCCTTGACGCGTGTGGGCGGATCGCAGGCCGGGCTCATGGCGTACTTCCCCAGCAACGCGTGCAGGAAAGTGACGAAGACCAGTTCAAGGCGCCCGTCCTCATGGCCGTATTTTTCCAAGCCGCGCTGAATCTGGTTGTAGAGAATCTGCCCGTGCTGGGTTCGCTTCAGACCTTCGAGATGGAGCTTCAGACTTTGCAGCAGCGACGGATCGGCTGAAGTTGAAGTGTCACGGGAATCCGTCAAATCCATCTCCTGGGTCAAAGGGTTGAAAAAACCTGCCTTTTAGGAGATTAGTCGCCCGACACCCTGTTCACAACCTGATGGCCCCGGATTGGGCCTCGCGGCCGATGACCTAGCTTTTCAGGGTGGCCGGCGGTAAGCCGATTTCGAGCTCAATGCGGTTGCGGCCCAGGCGCTTGGCGCGGTAGAGGGCGCGGTCGGCGCGGTCAATGAGGTCGATATGCGACTCACCAACCGAATACAGCGAGATGCCGGTGGAGAAGGTGGGCAACTTGAAGGTCCGGCCCTGGAATTCGCACTCAACTTGCAGCGCGCGGTTCTTGGCCTTGGTGATGGCGGCAACGGCTCCTTCCTGGGTGGTGTTGGGCAGCAGGACCGCGAATTCCTCGCCACCGTAGCGCGCCACCAAATCATGGTGGCGCAGCACCGTCAGCACGTCGACGGCATAACTGCGCAGGATGGCATCGCCGGCGGCGTGGCCGTGCATATCGTTGATGTTCTTGAACTCGTCCAGGTCGATCATGGCCAGCGCCAGCGGCGAACCGTAACGCTGGGCGCGGCTGATTTCGTCCTGAAGCCGCTGTACGAACGCGCGGCGATTGGGAAGGCCGGTGAATTCGTCGGTCATCGAGAGCAGCCGCACCTTATTCAGTTCCTTATGCAGGCGCTCGCTGTCGGCCTTGATGAGCTTGAGATAGCCACCAGTCTTGTGCAGCTTGACGTCGAGCGAGTGCTGGCCCTGGATCAATTCTTCCAGGCCACCGACCAGGATTTGCCGCAAGTGCTCGACTTCCTTGTCGCTATTGGCCTGATGCAGGGCGCGCAATTCGATTTGCAACAGTGCGCCGAACTCACGGTTCTGGGTGATAGCATCGATGACAGTATTTGCGAGAGTCTCCTGCAATTTCGAAATTTCATTGCGCTGCTGCTCGAGATGCTGACGGTAGGCGGTATCGACGCGGCGTTCGACCTCCGGGGCGCCATTTGGCTTGACATTCGGTGTGCCATTCCCGTTCCCGGGACGGGGCGTGGGAGGGATCGGCGTTTCTGGCCTAGGTGAGGTCGAACGCGCGGGCGGAGGTGGCCGGGATTCGGGCACCCGGAAGTCTGTCACTTCCGTACGAAACTGCGAGGAAGCCGCCTGGCTGAGCTTCTCTTCGATGGCTTCTTTCGTGAACTGAGGGGCTCCCCCGGCCGCAATCGGGCCGCGGCGCAACTGGATCAGGCGGGCATTGATGCGAGTAATGTGATCCGCGCTTGGGTCGCGGGCGTAGGCGTTCAGGAGCAGGTGCAGCAGCGAGGCATAGACATGGTCGACCTTGGCCTGCACGCCCTCCTGCTCATCCACGATCCGCGCGATCTGGTCGTAGATGACGGCGCCGACCGGAGTGCGTTTAAGACCTTCCAGCAATCCAAGCAGTTTTTTCGAGGACGACGCTCCATTCGCCTCCGCTTCATTTTGTACCAAATGAACCCCACCTCCTGCTGAATCGGCGGCAGTGCTAGACGCATGCCGCCGGCTGGCGCGGCGTGGACACCCTTATCCCTGTGGAGCTGCCGCCAATCGAGATCTGTTTATAGATCTTCTTGAAACAATTGTTCCATTTATTACTACTCAATGACCAATTTACTCGTGCCGATTCAAAATAACAAACATTGCACGAGAATACAGGTGGAATCGACGCACATCAAAGACTTACCACCGATAGTGGAGAATCCGTCTTAAGCAGGAAATCAACGCCCGGGACGTCCCCGGCCGCGTCGTTTGGGCTGGTAGGACGCGATGGACTTCACCACTTCATGAAAAGGGATCGATTCCAGCGAGCCAAATTGCTCCTGCGCCAGCCCCACCAGCCCGTGGACATTATCGACCCGGCTGACATCGCCTGGCGCGAACAAGCGCTGCAGGCCGATCAGCCCTCCGATCATCACCTTGATCTCCTTGCCGAACGGAAGATGGTCGGAGGTGTCCGTAACTTTCAGCGCAAACCGGGCGCGGTCGCGCATCAGTGCCAGTAGCGTCGTGCAATTGTTGCGGGCGATGTTGTCGCGGCAATTGACGCCCATGCGCTCCGCCACGGAAAAACGCGTGGCCAGCTCACATTCGCATTGCGCGCTCAGAATGGCTTTCTCAAACGGGCAGCGGCCATGCTCCATCCGGGTTACTTCCGATGATAAGGACGACTCAAGGCATGCACGGTGTCGACGAGGACTGCGACTTTATCCGGATGGACCTGTGGATGAATCCCGTGCCCCAGATTGAAAATATGTCCGTTGCCGCGGCCATAACTTTCCAGAACGGATCCGACTTCATCGCGCAGGCGCTTATCCGAAGCGTACAACATGGACGGATCCATGTTGCCTTGAAGGGATACGCTGTGGCCGACGCGCGCGCGTGCCTCCTTCAGGTCTGTGGTCCAATCCACACCGAGGGCATCACAACCGCTGGCGGCCATGGCCTCCAGCCACTGACCGCCGTTCTTGGTGAACAGAATCACCGGCACCCGCCGTCCTTCATGTTCGCGGGTGAGCCCACGCACGATCTGCTCCATGTAATCTAGCGAGAACGCACGATAATCGCGCGGGGTCAGCACGCCGCCCCAGGTGTCGAACAGCATTAGCGCCTGGGCGCCGGCGGCCACCTGCGCGTTGAGATAGGCGGTCACGGATTCCGCCAGCACAGAAAGCAGATGGTGCATGAGCTTGGGCTGGTCGAACATCATGGCTTTCACTAAACCGAATTCCTTGCTGCCGCTGCCCTCGACCATGTAGGTCGCGAGCGTCCACGGGCTGCCAGCAAAGCCGATGAGCGGGACCTTGCCGTCCAATTCGCGGCGAATCAGGCGCACGGCGTCTATGACGTAGCGCAGTTCGACTTCGGGGTCCGGGACCGTAAGCGCCTTCACATCGTCGGCCGTGCGCACCGGTTTGGTGAAACGCGGCCCCTCACCCTCGGTGAAATAAAGCCCGAGTCCCATGGCATCCGGAATCGTGAGGATGTCGGAGAACAAAATCGCGGCATCCAGGGGAAAGCGCCGCAGCGGTTGCAACGTCACCTCGCAGGCGAGCTCGGGTGTGGTGCAAAGTGTGCGGAAATCGCCAGCTTTCTCGCGCACCGCACGGTACTCGGGGAGATAGCGCCCGGCCTGACGCATGATCCACACGGGCGTCTCGTCCACCGGCTGGCGGAACAGCGCGCGCAGTAATCTGTCGTTCTTGAGTTCTGCCATCAGTGTTTTCATTACCATGGCGCCGGGAAAGCCTAGACGATAAATCAAACCATTCTTTGGCGCTTGGGAAGTCCTGGCGGTGGAATAGCTTACAAAGGCGCCGGCAGGTCCGAGGTGCCCGTAAGATACTTGTCGATGCCGCGCGCGGCCGAGCGTCCCTCGGCAATGGCCCAGACGATGAGCGACTGACCGTGTTGCATGTCGCCGGCAGCGAACACTCCCGGCACGCTGGTCATCCAGTTATCATCGCGCCAGACATTCCCGCGGTCGGTAAATTTCACGCCAAGTTGCTCCAGCATGCCCGGGCGTTCCGGTCCGGTGAAGCCCATGGCCAGCAGCGTCAGATCACAGGGGATCGTGAAAGTGCTGCCCGGGATTTCATTGAGAATGGCGCGCCCGTGTTCGCGCACCATCTCGACCTTGCCCCGCTCCAGCTTTTTGACACGCCCCTGGTCGTCGCCGATAAATCGCTTGGAAGAAACCGAAAACAGGCGCTCGCCGCCTTCTTCGTGCGCCGAGGAAACACGATAGATGAACGGCCATTGCGGCCAGGGATTGTCCGAGGCGCGGGTCTGCGGCGGACGCGGCATGATCTCCAGCTGGTGCACGGAGACGGCGCCCTGGCGGTGCACCGTGCCCAGACAGTCGGCGCCGGTATCGCCGCCACCGATGATCACGACATGCTTGCCCTTGGCAGTGATTTCCTTTCCCGCGTGGACCTTTTCGCCTTCACATCGGCGATTTTGCTGAGTGAGATATTCCATGGCGAAATGCACGCCTTTCAACTCACGTCCCGGGACCGGGAGATCGCGCGGGGCGCAGGCACCGCCCGCGAGCAGGATCGCATCGAACTTATTCTTCAGTTCCTCGACCGGCACGTTCACGCCGACATGGGCGTTGGGACGAAATGTCACGCCCTCGTCTTCAAGCTGTTTTTGACGCCGGTTGAGCACACGTTTTTCCATCTTGAATTCGGGAATGCCGTAACGCAATAAACCGCCGATACGGTCGTCACGCTCGAACACCGTGACGGCGTGTCCGGCACGCCGCAATTGCTGCGCCGCCGCCAGGCCTGTCGGGCCGGAACCGACGATGGCGACCTTCTTGCCCGTCTCCACCTTGGGCGCTTCGGGCTTGATCCAGCCTTCCTGGAAGGCACGGTCAATGATAGCGAGTTCGATCGCCTTGATGGTTACCGGGTCATCGTTGATGCCGAGCACACAGGCGCCCTCGCACGGGGCGGGGCAGAGCGTACCGGTGAATTCCGGAAAATTGTTGGTGGCATGCAGACGATCGATGGCCTCGCGCCATTGACCGCGGTAGACCAGATCGTTCCAGTCGGGGATGATGTTGCCCAGCGGGCAACCCTGGTGGCAAAACGGAATGCCGCAATCCATGCAGCGCGCACCCTGCTGCTTGAGTTCGTCTTCCGGGAACGCGCGCATGACCTGCTTCCAATCGCGAAGCCTTTCGGCGACGGGACGGTAGGGCTGCTTGGCACGGTGAAATTCGACAAAACCCGTGATCTTACCCATGCGCCGCTTCCATCACTGCCTTCTCCTCCGGAATACCCGTCTGGCGTGCTTTAGAAATAGCGGCGAGCACTCGCTTGTAATCCTTGGGCGTAACCTTGAAAAACTTCGGCTGCAGATTTTTCCAGTGCGCCAGAATATCTTCCGCGACCAGGCTGGCCGTGAGGTGTGCATGGCGCTTGAGCAGGTCCTTCACCAGATCCGCGTCTTCGGCATCGCCCAAGGGTTCGATATCGACCATGGCGAGATTGCAGCGGCGTTTGAAGTCACCCGCCTTATCGAGCACGTAGGCCACGCCGCCAGACATGCCGGCCGCGAAATTGCGGCCCGTGGGACCGATCACCACCACGCGTCCGCCGGTCATGTATTCACAACCATGGTCACCGACACCTTCGACCACAGTGTACGCGCCGGAATTGCGCACGCCGAAGCGTTCGCCCGCGACACCGCGGAAGTAGGCCTCGCCCCCGGTGGCGCCATACAGTGCGACATTGCCGATAAGGATGTTCTCCTCCGCCACAAAAGTCGCTTGGCGCGGGGGATAAACAATGAGCTTTCCGCCGGACAGTCCCTTGCCGATGTAGTCATTGGAATCGCCTTCAAGCGTGAAGGTGATGCCGCGCGGGAGAAAGGCGCCAAAGCTCTGGCCGGCGGAGCCGTTGAAGTGGATCCGAATCGTGTCCTCGGGCAAACCCTCGGCGCCGTAACGGCGCGAGACCTCCGCGCCCAGGATCGTGCCCACCGTGCGGTTGACGTTGCGAATTGGCAGAATAATGTCCACCGGCTTTTTCGACTCAAGCGCTTCGCGCGCCAATGGCAGGATGGTGACCACGTCCAGCGAGTTGTCGAGGCCGTGATCCTGATCGCGCACGCGGTGGGTCGCGACCTCGGGTCCCATGTCGGGCTGAAAAAGAATCTGTGAAAAATCAAGACCGCGGGCTTTCCAGTGATCCACCGCCTTTTTCACGTTCAGGCGATCCACCCGTCCGATCATCTCATCCATGGTGCGGAAGCCGAGTTGCGTCATCAGCTCGCGCGCCTCCTGCGCCACGAAGCGGAAAAAGTTGACGACGTGTTCCGGGTTGCCGGCGAATTTCTTGCGCAGCTCCGGATCCTGGGTGGCGATGCCGACCGGGCAGGTGTTCAGGTGGCACACGCGCATCATGACGCAGCCGAGCACGACCAGCGGCGCGATCGAAAAGCCGAATTCCTCGGCGCCGAGCAATGCCGCGATGACCACGTCACGGCCGGTCTTCATCTGTCCGTCGGTCTGGACCGTGATGCGGTCACGCAGCTTGTTCATCACCAGCACCTGCTGGGTCTCGGCCACGCCCAGTTCCCACGGCAGGCCCGCATGCTTGAGGGAGGATAGCGGGCTCGCGCCGGTGCCGCCGTCGTGGCCGGAGATGAGCACCACGTCGGCGTGCGCCTTGGCGACGCCGGCCGCGATCGTGCCCACGCCGATTTCGGAAACGAGCTTGACGTGGATGCGCGCCTCGCGGTTGGCGTTTTTCAAGTCGTGAATTAGCTGCGCCAAGTCCTCGATCGAGTAAATGTCATGGTGCGGCGGTGGTGAGATCAGGCCCACGCCGGGAGTAGAAAAACGCACCTTGGCGATCCACGGATACACCTTGTGCCCGGGGAGCTGCCCGCCCTCGCCGGGCTTGGCACCCTGGGCCATCTTGATCTGGATGTCAGTGGCATTCACCAGGTAATGACTGGTGACGCCGAAGCGGCCCGAGGCGACCTGCTTGATGCGCGAGTTCCGGATGGTACCGTAACGTGCCGGGTCTTCGCCGCCTTCGCCGCAATTGGAACGCCCGCCGACCTTGTTCATGGCGACCGCCAGCGCCTCGTGCGCCTCCAGGCTGATCGAGCCGTAGGACATGGCGCCGGTGGCGAAGCGCTGCATGATGGATTCCACCGGCTCGACGTCCGCAATCGGGATCGGCCGGTCGGCGAATTTCAGTTCCATCAACCCGCGCAGTGTCGCCCGGTGCTGCGCACTGTCGTCGCAGGCGCGCGAGAATTCCCTGAATAACTCGAAGGAGTTGGCACGGGTGGCATGCTGCAGCTTGGCCACCGTGTCGGGATTGAGCATGTGGTACTCGCCGTCGCGGCGCCACTGGTACTGTCCGCCCCAGTCGAGTTCGGGCGGGCCCACCGGACGCTCGGGGAAGGCACTGTGATGGCGCATGGACGTCTCCTGCGCGACCACGTCGATGCCGATTCCGCCGACGCGCGAAGCGGTCCAGGTGAAATACTGATCGACGAAATGCTTTTCGAGGCCAATGGCCTCAAAAATCTGCGCGCCGCGGTAGGACTGGATGGTGGAGATGCCCATCTTGGAGGTGATCTTGACCACACCCTTGTTCAGCGCCTTGATGTAATGCTTGACCGCCTGGGCGTGATCCAGGCTGTTCAGGAGCTGGCTGCGGATCATGTCGTCGAGCGTCTCAAACGCGAGATACGGATTGATCGCGCCGGCGCCGTAACCCAGCAACAACGCCATGTGGTGCGTCTCGCGTGGCTCACCGGACTCAACGATCAGCCCGACCTTGACGCGCGTGCCTTCACGCACCAGGTGATGGTGCACGCCCGCCGTGGCCAGCAGCGCCGGTATCGGCATGTGCTTGGCGTCCACGCCACGATCCGAGAGGATGATGAAGGTGTTCCCCGCCTCGATGGCGGTGCTCGCCTTCTGACACAATTCCTTGAGCGCGCGGGCGAGTCCCTGCCCGTCCGAGCCGGCCGGAAACAGCATGGGCAGCGTGACGGTCTTGAAACCAGGGCGGTCGAGGTGGCGGATCTTGGCCAGCTCCTCGTTGCTAAGGATCGCCGTCTTGAGCTTGAGCATACGGCAGCTTTCCGGACCGGGATTCAGCAGGTTGCTCTCGGGGCCAAGCGGCGTCTCGATCTGCGTCACCAGTTCCTCGCGGATGGCATCGAGCGGCGGGTTGGTCACCTGCGCGAACAGCTGCTTGAAGTAATCGTAGAGCAGGCGTGGCTTGTCCGAGAGCACGGCCAGTGCCGCGTCGTTGCCCATGGAACCCACCGGCTCCATGCCCTGCTGCGCCATCGGCGCCATCAGGATGCGCAGATCCTCGTGCGTGTAGCCGAAGGCCTGCTGGCGTTGCAGCACGGTTTCATGATCCGGTTCGGGGAGTTGCGGTGATTTCGGTAACTGGTCGAGTGGCACCAGGTTTTGCATGAGCCAGTCGCGATACGGATGCGCTGAGGTGTAGCGCTGCTTGAGTTCGGCGTCGTCGATGATGCGGCCGGCGCGCGTGTCGACCAGGAAGATGCGGCCCGGGTGCAGGCGCTCCTTGATGAGCACGTTCTCCGGCGGAATGTCGAGCACGCCGACCTCGGAAGCCATGACCACGAGGCCGTCCTTGGTGACGTAATAACGCGAGGGACGCAACCCGTTGCGGTCGAGCACGGCGCCGATCACCGTACCGTCGGTGAAGGCGATCGAGGCCGGACCGTCCCACGGCTCCATCAGGCAGCCGTGGTATTCGTAGAACGCCTTGCGCTCCTCATCCATCATTTCGTGCCCACTCCAGGCCTCGGGAATCATCATGAGCACGGCGTGCGGCAGTTCGCGCCCGGCCATGTAGAGGAATTCGAGCACATTGTCGAAGGTGGCCGAGTCGGAACCGCCCTCCATCACGATCGGGAGAATTTTTTTCAGGTCATCGCCAAACAGCGGCGATTCGCACAGCGCCTCGCGCGCGCGCATCCAGTTGATGTTGCCGCGCAAGGTATTGATCTCGCCGTTGTGAGCGATATAGCGGTACGGGTGCGCCAGCGGCCAGGACGGGAAAGTGTTGGTCGAGAAGCGTGAATGCACCAGCGCCAGCGCCGATTCCATCGCCGGATCGGCCAGATCGGGAAACATTGGCGCCACCTGGGTCGGCGTGAGCATGCCCTTGTAAATCAGGGTGCGCGCCGAGAGGCTCGGGATGTAAAACAGCGAACGTTCCGTTATCTCTGAATTCCAGATCGCCTGCTCGACACGCTTGCGAATCACATAGAGCTTGCGCTCGAAGGCCTGTTCGTCGGCAAGGCCAGGAGCACGGCCGATGACTATCTGCCGAAAGACAGGTTCGGCCGAACGCGCCGTCGGACCAATCGCGGAATCGTCGACGGGCACGTCGCGCCAGCCCAGAAGCTGCTGACCCTCTTCGCGCACGATCTCGGCGAACAGATCCTGGCAACGGCGCGCCTCGTCTGGATGGCGCGGGAGAAAAATGAGGCCGGTACCATAATGGCCGGGCTTAGGAAGTTTGATCCCGAGCTTGCCGGTTTCACGTTCCAGAAAGGCGTGCGGCAACTGAATCAGAATGCCGGCGCCATCGCCGGTATTTTCCTCGCAACCGCAGGCGCCGCGATGCATGAGGTTACGCAGCACGGTGAGTGCCTGGGCGACGATCTTGTGCGAACGCCGGCCTTTCATATCGACCACGAAACCGACGCCGCAGGCGTCGTGCTCGTAGGCCGGATCGTATAGACCCTGTTGTGTTTTAAGCAGTTTCAAAGTCATCCACCGTATTCATTATTCATTCTCCGCCGGCACCGTCCGGCACCGAGCATCGCTGGGTGCGCCGATTGGCCGTATGCTTATTCGAACTCGCCAGCGGGGACTCTGCCCGGATCGGGGAAATTCGTTCTTTTGCCCGGAAAAACCAAGAAAAATCAGAGCAAAAGGGCCAAAAAGTATACCGGCCCACCGGGGCGGGTTCAATGGAATCTATTTAACGATTGGGGGCTTTGCCGGAGATCGAGCAAGAAAGGCCTGACCGGAAACATCTTTTCCGGTCAGTCGTCGGGAAACAGGCGGGCGTGTTCGCGCATGGCGTAGCGGTCAGTCATGCCGGCAATGTAATCCGCGACGGTCCGGGCCTGTTCCCGAGTCCCGTTTTGCTGCCGAAGTTTTTCACGGTATTGGGGCGGCAGCGATGCCGGCTCGTGCATGAAGGCCTCGAACAACTCGCGCACGATCTTCACCGCCTCATCCATGATCCGGGTCACCTGCTCGTGCGCGTAGAGGTGCTGTCGCAAAAATCGCTTGAGTTCGCGAGATTTTCCCGACACTTCGGCGGAGTAGGCGATCAGGGACTCGGGGTATCGCCGGACGTCTTCCAGGCTCTTTATTCCGGCGTGGTTTATTCGTCGCCGGCTGTTCTCGATCAAGTCAGTCACTACATAATTGATCATGCGACGGATGGTTTCATAGATTGCGCGGCGTACCGGGATGTGCGGGTAGCGACGCCTGACTTCTTCATATTGCATGGCGAATAAGGAGACTGACATCAACTGGTCAATGGTCAGCAGCTCCGAGCGTAACCCGTCGTCAACGTCATGGTTATTGTAGGCAATCTCGTCCGCCATATTGACCAGCTGTGCCTCGAGACTAGGCTGAGTTTTATCCAGGAATCGTTGTCCCAATTCACCGAGCTCGCGGGCATTTTTTTGAGAGCAATGCTTGAGAATGCCCTCACGGGTTTCGAATGTAAGATTGAGTCCGGGAAATTCGGCGTAGCGTTCCTCCAACACGTCCACCACCCGCAACGATTGCAGGTTATGCTCGAAACCGCCATGGTCGCGCAGGCATTCGTTCAGCGCCTCTTGCCCTGAATGGCCGAAGGGCGTGTGCCCAAGGTCATGCGCCAGCGCGATGGCTTCGGTAAGGTCCTCGTTGAGACCGAGCGCACGGGCGATCGAGCGCGCGATTTGCGCCACCTCGATGGAATGCGTCAGGCGCGTGCGGAACAAGTCACCCTCGTGGTTGATGAAAACCTGGGTTTTGTATTCGAGACGACGAAACGCGGCGCTGTGGATGATGCGATCGCGGTCACGCTGGTATTCGGAACGATTCGCGGGCGAGGGCTCGGGATATCGTCGGCCGCGCGAGGAGGTATCGTGCGCGGCGAAAGGCGTCAGCATTATGCCGCTTCCCGCATGGTCATGAGCGTTTTCTCAAGCTCCACCCGTGGAAATTCGTCGGTCACCACGGCTTCGCCGAGGCGTTTGAGAAGCACCAGCCGCAGACGGCCATCCTGCACTTTCTTGTCTACGGCCATGAGTTCGAGAAACCGCCCCGGTGAAAGCGCTCCCGGTGCGCGCACCGGGAGCCGCGCGCGGCGGATTAACTTTTCGATGCGGGTGACATCCGCGCCCGGCAACCAGCCGAGCCGACGTGACAGATCCGTCGCCATGGCCATGCCCGCCGCAATGGCCTCGCCGTGCAGCCATTCTCCGTATCCCAGGCCGGTCTCGATGGCGTGGCCGAAAGTGTGTCCGAGGTTCAAGGTGGCGCGCACACCAGATTCGCGCTCGTCCGCCGCCACCACCTCGGCCTTGTTGCGACAGGAACGGTGTATGGCGAAGGCCAGTGTTTCGGCATCGCGTGCCAGCAGTTTGTCGAGATTGTGCTCGAGCCAGCTGAAAAATTCGGGATCGCGGATCAGGCCGTACTTGATCACCTCGGCCAGTCCGGCGGAGAGTTCACGGTCCGGCAAAGTATCGAGCGTGTCAGTGTCAATGATCACGGCGCGCGGCTGGTAGAACGCCCCGATCATGTTCTTGCCCAGGGGATGATTGACCCCGGTTTTGCCGCCGACCGAGGAATCCACCTGCGACAGCAGTGTGGTCGGGATCTGGATGAATGGCACGCCGCGCTGGTAGCTGGCAGCGGCGAAACCGGCCATGTCGCCAATTACCCCGCCGCCCAGCGCGATGAGAGTGGTGCGTCGGTCGCAGTGCGCATTCAGCAGCGCATCGAATACGCGGTTCAAAACTTCGAGTGACTTGTATTGTTCCCCGTCCGGCAAAATCACATCCAATGGCTGGAGCGTATCCAGGTGAACTCGCACCTTCGCCAGATACAGCGGCGCCACTGTTTCATTGGTCACGATGGCGACGCGTTGGCCGGCAATATGCTTTTTCAGCAGATCGGATTGGTCGATGAGGCCGGAACCGATATAGATCGGATAGCTCCGGTCCCCGAGGTCAAGATGCAAGATTTTCATTTTTCAAAAGCGACTCCAGTTTGCGCGCAATCTCGCGTGCGACGCTCACGGGGGAGCGGTGCGAGGTCTCGATGACCATGTCCGCAGCTTGTCGATACACCGGTTCGCGCGCCTTGAGGATGTCCTCCAACGTGCGACGACGGTCGGTCGTCTGCAGCAGCGGACGGTGGCGGTCACGACGTGTGCGTTGCAACAGGGTTTCCAGCGGAGCATGCAGATACACCACAACACCCCGCTCGCGCAGGATTTTTCGATTATCCTCGGACAGCACGGCACCGCCGCCGGTGGCCAGTACTGTATTGGACAGGCGCGTCAGATCGTCAAGGATCGATGATTCGCGCGCGCGAAAACCAGTTTCACCCTCAATCTCGAAAATAAGCGGGATGCCCGCCCCGGTCCGCTTTTCGATTTCTGAGTCGGAATCCCGGAAATCCTTATTCAACAGCTCAGCCAGATGCCGGCCGATGGTGGATTTGCCTGCTCCCATTGGCCCGATCAGAAAGAGATTGTCCGGCCGGCTCATGGCGCAGGTATGCCAGCAACTAAGGTATAAATCAAGCGAACCGGCCACCCTGCGGTGGCCGGTTCGGAAAGGCAAGATGAATCAGCGCAGGCTCAGATTGTCTGAAAGAATGCGGGGGGTCAGGAAAATCAGCAGTTCGGTCTTGTTATCCTTGACTTCCTTATTCTTGAACAGCCAGCCCAGCAGGGGAATATCCCCGAAGAAGGGCACCTTGGTAACGGAATCGGCTTTGTCCTGTTCGTAGATACCGCCGATCACCACGGTCTCACCGTTATCGAGCAGCACTTGAGTTTTGACCTGCTTGACGTTCAGGAGACCCGAAACCGCGTCCACGAAATTGTCCTTGGAAATATCCACGTTCAGATTTATGCGATCGTCTGGCGTGATCTGTGGCGTGACTTCAAGCTTCAGAGTTGCCTTTTTTGTCACCACCGTGCCGACACCAAGCACGCTGGTGGTGAAGACCCGCTCCTGGCCCTGTTCGATTATTGCCTTTTGCTGATTGGCGGTGATCACGCGCGGACTCGAGATGATCTTGCCATTGCCGTCCTGTTCGAGGGCGGAAAGTTCGAGATCCAGCTGCTTGGCACCTTTGATTAAGCTGAGCGTGAAGACGCCGGCCGGTGACGTGCCGATGCCGGGGGACGGGAGGTTGACGTTGAAAACGCTCGGCCACTCGTAAAGGCTGCTGTTGTATAGCGGTTCCAGGGCGTCGATCGAGCCGGTCGTGGTCTGAAGGGTGCTCCCCTTCACGCGCTGTGTGGCATGAGCGAGCCGTGCGCCCAAGGTTCTGGCGAAATTATCGGTTGCCTCGACGAGACGGGTTTCCACCATAACCTGACGTACCGGCTGATCGAGCTTGGAAATCAGCTTGCGGATTTCCCTGATCTTGCCGGCGGTGTCCTGGATAAGAATCGAATTCGTGCGCGTATCCACGGTCACCTGTCCCCGTGGCGAAAGCAGCGTGTTGGAGTCGGTGCTCTCCTTCGTGACCGCCACAGCCTGGCCGAATACCGGATGCTGCCCGGCGATGGTGGAAATAGCCTTGATGGACTTCAGTAATACGGCGATGTCTTCGGCCTTGGCGTAATTGATCTGAATGAGCTCGGATACCAGCGGCTCTAGATCGATGACGGCTTTGGTAGCCTCCAAATTGGCCTTTTCCTTGGCCGCCACCTCGGGCGCCGGGGCCACCGTGATCACATTGCCCTTTTGGCGCATCGCCAGGTTTTTGCTATCGAGGATAAGGTCGAGCGCCTGATCCCAGGGCACATCCTTCAGACGCAATGTCAAGGATCCCTTGACCGTATCGCTCACGACGAAATTGAGTCCGGTGAAATCTGCCAATACCTGCAGAGCGGCACGCGCCTCAATGTTCTGGAAATTGAGTGACAGTTTCTCTCCGGAATAGCCGAATTCATCCACCTTTTTCTCGTCCGGCTTTTCAATAATCGGCTTGATGCTGACAGTGAAAATATTGCCCGTCTGGTACGCCAAGTGCTCATACTTGCCCTTGGGCGTGATGATCATGCGCGTATTTTTTCCTTGCGCAAATGTATCGATAGTCTGGACCGGGGTCGCAAAATCTACGACGTCGAGGCGGCGTTGCAACTCGGCGGAGGCCGAAGTATTCAGGAAATCGAGCATGATTTCGCCGGCTTGCTCACGGATATCAATCCCCACGGTGGGATCGGAAAGGTTAATGATGATCTTGCCATCGCCCTGCGGTCCACGACGAAAATCGATGCCTGTGAGATTGTATTTTCCAGACTTACGGGTGCTGGCAAAATGCGTTGTCTTCGGCTCCACCGCGCCGGCAATGGCACTGACAGGCGCTTCCACGGTCACGATGAAATTGTTGCCGTCAATATTCGTGGTATACGCGACAGGCTTAATCAGGCTGATCACGATACGCGAGCGGTTTTCCGCCTCGATGGCGGTCACACTGGTAACTGCGGCTTCCTTGACCGCGAGGCTCTTCTTCACCAGCCCGACACGTGTATCGGCGAAATCCATTGATATCCGCGCCGGGTTCGTGATGGTAAAGGCATTCGGTTCCGTGGGTGGTTGCATCATTTTGAATGTGATCTGGATCCGGTCACCGGGCAATTTGGCGTAGACGATGTCCTCGATGGTATTTTTTCCCTGCGCAACGGGGGCCACGGATGTCGGTTCAGAGACGACCAAGGCGGTGGTCGCGGCATCCATGTTCTTGGCCGGCATCTCCGAGGCCACCGGCGGAGTCACGGCTGCCGTCGGTATTGTGGAGGCCGCCACGCGAAATCCGTATTCGGCCTTCTCCACATTGAGCGTGCCGGGCTCATTCATTAACAGATCGACCACCACGGTGGTGCCATTATCGGCCAGATAAGGATAAACCCCTTTCGCCTTTTCCCTGCCCTGTATTTCGGTCAGTGAAGGACCCATGCTGCTGTCCGGGAAGCTGACACGCAACCGTTTTCCTTCTTCCAACACTTCTGTGGAATAGGTGCCTTCGCCCGTGGCGCGAATCTGGAGTACCGACGCTTCACTGCCCGGCTCCCAGGCCAAAGACTGGATTTCTGCACCGATCGCCGCAGCCGTCATCCCGGCCATGGCGAAAAGAAACACTAGGCATCGACCGGTCGCAAGCGCCATCTTGCGCAAGAGTTGTGAGTGCTGTTTCATGATGTTTCCGCCTTGTTAGTCCCGTTCATTGCAACAACGACAGATTGGCTTCGCGTTCGATCCAATCACCCAGCGTTCCCTGTATCAATTCGATCAGATCGACTTTTTCATCGCTGATCTTGTGGATCATGCCGGAATTCTGCCCCAAGTGATCGCCCACCTGGGCGCGATGGACGGTGCCATCCGGTGCCTGGATCACCGCCCATGCCTGTTTGCCGCGCATGAGCGTACCCACCATCTTCAGCGAATCCAATGGATAGTCTTCGAGCGGCTCTTTCCGGCGCTTTGGATCCGGTCTCGGGCCGCTGGCGCTTTTCAGGCCCTGAGGCATGAGATTGAAAGCGGCGAACGGATCGGTCAGGTTGGCCGCGTTATAAATGAATGTCTCCTGCATTTTAATATCAGGGAGCGGTTCCACCCTCGGTTTTTTATCAGCATGGGCGTTTTTGACAAATTCGCGTAAATCATCGAGTCCATCGCTGCTGCAAGCAGCGAGTGAGGCGCTTATCAGGGCTGCCGATAAAAGTGATATAAATCTTTTCATGGCTCTCACCTCCGTCCCCTTGGACGGCTGACCGGTTTGGCCACGCTGCCTTCTTCGAGATAACGATAGGTTTTCGCCTTTGCCGACATCGTCAGCTTGTTGTCCTTTCCGGTCGAGGTGATGTTGATATCGCCAAACGTGACGATGCGGGGAAGCGAGGCAACATCGCTGACGAACAGTGCAAGTTCGTGATAGTTCCCGCGAACCTGAACGCTGATCGGCATCTCGGCATAGAAATCCTTCGGGAGTTCCTTCTCCGGCCGGAACAGTGTGAATTCCAACCCGCGGCCCAACCCGGCTTGAGTAATATCCACCAACAGATCCGGCACTTCCGTGGTGTTAGGCAATTGCCGCAGAAGGCTGCCGAAAGTCTGCTCCATTTCCTCCATCTGTTGCTTGTAGGCCGGTAAATTGACCGCCAGGCCTTTCTTGTTCAAGTATGTATCGCGCAGAGAAACTTCTTTCTGTTGCGCGGATCCGTATTCCTCGATTTCACCCTGAATCAGAAACCAGTAACCGGCGAAAAGGATAATCACGCACACAATCAATATACTGGCAATCTTGATCGGTACCGGCCACGAGCTCAGATTGTTGACGTCAATATTTTTCAGATCATCCAGGGTCATGATCCGGTGTCCTCTAACTTTTTCTGCTGCTTGGTGACCTGCTTGACCTTGAGCGAAAATTCACTGACACGGTCGCTGCCTTTGGCCTTTACCGTGATCACCTCGAGCTCGGGTTCGGCGAACCATTCCGAAGCGGCCAAATTGCGCATCAGCGCCGATACCCGCGCATTCGACTGTGCTACCCCCTTGAGCGCGATGCCGCTCCCCGCGTGGCTCAGCGACGCCAGATAAATGCCATCAGGAAGTTTTCGTGCCAATTCGTCAAAAAGATGCACCACCTGCGTGCGATCGCCTTGTAGCTGGTAAATCACGTTCATACGGGCAATCAAATCCGCGCGCTTCTTTTTCAGTTCTGCGATTTCCTTGATTTCTTTTTCAACCTTGGCAATTTCCTGGTTCAGGAATTCGTTGCGCTTGTTCTGATTCTCGATCAGAGCCGTCACGTGCACGTGGGCATAAAAAATAATGACCCCCATCAGAATCCATGCACCCACGGCAATCGTCAGCAACTGACGATCTTGCTCCTTGCGGTGCATCTCGCGCCAGGGAAGTAAGTTGATTCTTGTTGTCATTCGTCAAAACTCCGCATTGCCAGCCCACAGCTGATCATGAGGGAGGGCGCGTCGTTGGAAAGATGTTGTGGTTTGATGCGCGAGGCCAGCGACATGCTCGCGAAGGGATTGGCCACGATCGCCGGGACGCCAATGCGGGCGGCCACAAGCTCATCGATACCGCCGATCTGTCCGCATCCGCCCGCGAGCAATAATTGATCCACGCTGTTGAACGGCGTGGAGGAATAGAAAAATTGCAATGCGCGCATGATTTCCTGACACATGGCTTCCATGAATGGCCGCAGCACATCGGTCTGATAGTTGTCCGGCAGCCCACCCTGTTTTTTGGCCAGGCCGGCTTCTTCATAAGAGAGTCCATACCGGCGTTGAATCTCTTCCGTGAGTTGGCGCCCGCCAAAGGCATGATCGCGGGTATAAACGGAACGGTTGTTGTGAACCACATTAATGGTGGTAGCCGTGGCGCCGATATCCAGCACGGCGATGGTTTTCTCCATACCGCCACCGGGCATGTGGCTGGTGATTAGCGAGAAAGCGTTTTCCATGGCGTAGGTTTCGACATCCACCACCAGCGGAGTCAAACCCGGTCCCTGGATAACGGCGAGATAGTCATCCACGATTTCCTTACGGCAAGCGGCCATTAGCACGTCAACCTCTTCCGGATTGCTTTCCGACGGACCCAACACCTGGAAATCAAGATTGATTTCGTTCAAGGGATAAGGGATATAGTGATCCGCTTCCATTTCCACCTGCATCTGGCGGTCCTGGTCGCTTAGGTTGGCGGTCATCTTGATGGTCTTGGTGATGACATGCGCCGCCGGAACCGCCACCGCGGCATGCTTGACCTTGGTCCCGGACTTTTTGACGGCGCGCTCCACGACCTGCGCCACCTGTTCGACTTCCGTGATCGCATGCTCCACCACCGCATTTTGCGGCAACGGTTCCACCGCATAACGCTCGACGCGAATATGCTCACCATTCTTGCTCAACTCGAGCACCTTGACAGCGGAGGAACTGATGTCGATCCCTATCAGTGGCGGCTTCTTTTTGGAAAATAACCCGGTGAGGGCACTCATTTATTTTCCTCTCAAAATCCTTGAGTTATGATTGATACAGATAATGTAGATTAAATGCTAAAACCAAATATAGACCATAGATTTTAGAAATGACAATTTATTGAATTTGCCGGAAATGATGGGTTTTTCAGCATTTTTTATTCATGAAACGAGGTCACCCTATCCAAAATACCCCGGCTGACAGACAGTGGTTTATACTGTCCGTCGCGTTGTATTCGGATGCTCCCTGACACGGAATTCCACAAGTCTCGCCCGCCATGAACGATTCTGGGAGCCTTTTCTCCCGCTGGACCCGCCAGCATATGCCCACAAAATGGTGGCAGCGGGTGCTTATCGGTCTTTTCGGGCTCCTCGCAACCGGCGTGGTGATCCTGACGCTGGTCGCGCTCGTGCTCACGCCTACGCTTCCATCCCTCGAGGATCTCTCAGGGGCACAGTTGAAAGTGCCAATGCGGGTTTACACCGCCGATGGGCAGTTGATCGCCGAGTTCGGTGAGGAAAAACGCATCCCCGTCAAAATCGAGGAAGTGCCGGCGATGCTCATCAACGCGGTGCTGGCTGCCGAAGACCGCTCCTTTTTCTTTCATCATGGGGTGGATTTCGCCGGGATACTGCGGGCGGCCCTGCACAACCTGCGCACCCGGTCGACGTCACAAGGGGCGAGCACCATCACGATGCAGGTGGCACGCAATTTTTTTCTCAGTCCCGAAAAAACCTACACACGAAAAATCAAGGAAGTTTTGCTGGCCTTCAAGATCGAACGTGAACTGAGCAAACAGCAGATCCTTGAGCTTTATTTCAACAAGATTTTTCTCGGTCACCGCTCCTATGGCTTTGCCGCGGCCGCCCAGATCTATTACGGGAAGGCGCTGCACCAGCTCAACCTGCCGGAAATGGCCATGCTTGCCGGACTGCCCAAGGCGCCGTCGCGCGATAACCCGCTGACCAACCCGGGGAATGCCTACGAAAGACGCAATACCATCCTGAAACAGATGCTGAATAACGGATTCATCAATGAGGCAATCTATGCCGAAGCGGTGAAAACACCTCTCGCCGCCGCCAAACACACTCTTAAATCCGACACCGCGGCACCTTATGTCGCCGAGCTGGTACGCCAATACATGGTCCAGACGTATGACGAAAAAACCTATGCCGGGGGTTTCCATGTTTACACCACGCTCAACAGCAAGTACCAGCAAGCCGCGGTCAAGGCACTGCGCACCGGTTTACTGGAATATGATCGTCGGCACGGATACCGAGGACCGGCGGGGCACGTTTCGATCAAGAGCGAGCCTGATAAGGAACGTCTGGATGACGTGCTCAAGGATTATCGCGTCACCGGAGGTTTGTTGCCGGGAATCGTATTCAAGGTCGAGAAAGACCGGGTGCATGTTTATACCCAAGACGGCGCGATCGTTGAAATCGGATGGGGGGGATTATCCTGGGCGCGGAGCTATCTAGATGAAAATTCTTTGGGTCCCGCACCCAAACAGGCGGCGGACGTTCTCAAGGCCGGCAATGTCATTTACCTTGAGGCGATTGAGGACGCGCAAAAACTGAATGACATCGGGCCGTGGCGCCTGGCACAAATTCCGGAAGTATCGGGCGCGCTGGTGTCCCTGCGACCGTACGATGGCGCCGTGCTGGCCCTCACCGGCGGTTTTGATTTTTACCAAAGCAGTTTCAACCGTGCCACGCAGGCGGAGCGTCAGCCCGGCTCAAGCATCAAACCCTTCATCTTCAGCGCGGCCCTGGACAAGGGTTTCACCGCCGCCAGCACGGTCAGCGGAGCTCCCATCGTCATGGATGGCGGTGACGCACCTGAGGAAGAATGGCGTCCCGAGGATTACAGTCGGAAATTCTACGGCCCCACACGGTTGCGCAAGGCACTGGCGCAATCGCTGAATCTCGTGGCCGTGCGCCTGTTGCGCGCTCTTGGCGTAACCTATACCGTCGAATACATGCAGCGTTTCGGCTTTGACCCGGCCAAGATCCCTCGCAACCTGTCGCTGGCGCTTGGCACCGCCTCGGCCACGCCGATGCAGATGGTGAACGCGTTCGCCGTGTTTGCCAACGGAGGTTACCGCGTCAGCCCGTACTTCATCGCTCGCGTGGAGGATGCCAATCACACGATACTCGAACAGGCCCGGCCCGCGGTGGTCTGCCGTGAATGTGATATATCCACCGCTGATACATCATCGAATTCCATTCAACCGGCGTCCCATTCGCCTTCCTCCCCCGCGGCCGCTTCTGGCATGGAACCTGACAAACCGATTTACGCACCACGCGTGCTAAGCCCTGAAACCAGTTTCCTCATGGCCGACATGATGCAAGAGGTTATTCGCACCGGCACCGGTCGAGGCGCGCAAGTCTTGGGGCGCAAGGACATCGCGGGCAAGACTGGCACGACCAACGACTATCGCGACGCCTGGTTTTCGGGCTTCAACAGCGAGGTAGTGACGACCGCCTGGATCGGGTTCGATCAGCCGGTGTCGTTGGGACGGGCCGAAACCGGCGGACGCACCGCGTTGCCTGTATGGATCGATTTCATGCGCACGGCGCTCGAGGAAATTCCGGAAAAACCGCTGATACCACCGGAAACCATGGTACGCATTACCATCAACAGCGAAACTGGAAAACCCACCCTGCTCGATGATCCGCAAGCAATGGAGGAATATTTTTTGGAGGGCACCGAAACACCACAACCTTTGCCCGGTTTGGAGGGGGAACCCACACAGGAGTCGATCCCGCAAAAGGTGCCGGAAAACATCCGCGAGAAACTTTTCTAATGCGCCCAAAAACCCGTCCGCCCCTGGTCCATCGGTCCAAACCCCATTCACCGGCGACGAATGAATTGCGCCAGCACATCGCCACCGATGCCGCTCGCATCATGGCGGAAGAGGGAGTACGCGATTTCCAGACTGCCAAACGCAAGGCGGCGGCGCGCTTAGGATTGCCCGAGACCAAGCATCTGCCCGGGAATGACGAAGTGGATTCAGCGCTTCAGGAATATCTGCGGCTGTTTCACGGGAGACGCCTGACACAAAGCGTGCGCCGGCTGCGCGAAATCGCTTCTGAGGCCATGCGTTTTCTAACCCAATACGACCCGCGACTGGTGGGCCCGGCTCTGAGCGGGACCGTCACCTCGGCGAGCGAGATCGAAATTCACCTCATCGCCGACACACCGGAGGAAATCGGCTTCTGGTTGCAGGAACACCACATCCCCTACGAACAGACAAATCGCCGTCTGCGCTTCGGCGGCGACCGCCAGGAGACGTTCCCGGCCTACCGCTTCACCGCCGACAACGTGCCGATCGAATTATGCGTCTTCGACCGGCGCGAGGCTCGCGAGTCGCCGCTGAGCCCGGTAGACGGTAAACCGATGAAACGAGCGAATCTGCGGGAAGTGGAAAATCTCTTGAACGGAGCGGCTGAACCGTAACCAGCCAGCACACCGTGGTCACGACTTCCGGGGGCTCCGGCAGCCCGGTAGAATCGGTATCACTCAACCATCCCAACCACCGCTTGAAGCACCACATCGAAAACCTGATCACCTCGGCGCTCGCGGGCCTTGAGGCCACTGGGGCGTTGCCTTCCGGGCACGGCGCCACTGTCACGGTGGATCACACCAAGTCCAAGGAGCACGGCGACTTTGCCTGCAACATCGCCTTGGTGCTGGCCAAGCAGGTGCGTGCCAAGCCCCGCGAGCTGGCTGAAAAAATCATCAAGGCATTGCCCGCCTCGGGAAAAATCACCAAGGTTGAAATTGCCGGGCCGGGATTCATTAATTTTTTCCTTTCTCCCTCCGCCTATCACTCGGTGGTGCGAGATATTCTGGAAAAACGCGGGACATTCGGTCACAGCCGGATGGGTGCCGGGCGCAAAGTGCAGGTGGAATTCGTCTCGGCCAACCCGACGGGACCGCTGCACGTCGGCCATGGGCGCGGCGCGGCCTACGGCGCCACACTCGCGAACCTGCTGGATAAGGTGGGTTACCAGGTCCATCGCGAATACTACATCAACGACGCCGGCCGACAGATGGACATCCTTGCGACCAGCGTGTGGCTGCGCTACCTCGAATTGTGCGGTGAAAAATTCGACTTCCCGGTCAACGGCTACAAGGGCGACTATGTCTATGACATCGGTGCCACACTGCATCGCGAGAACGGGGACAAGTACCGTCAGGCGGCAGGCAAGATTTTCGAAGATCTTCTGCCCGACGAACCCCAAGGCGGCGACAAGGAAACGCATATCGATGCCCTGATCGAGCGCGCCAAATCCCTGCTCGGCACCGCGAATTATCGCAAGGTCTTCGATCTCGGGCTTAAGGTCATCCTCGATGATATCCGCCAAGACCTGGAAGAGTTCGGGGTCAATTACGACCAGTGGTATTCCGAACGCGCGTTGGTGGAATCCGGTGCGGCGGATCGCGCCATCGCGCGCCTGAAAAAATCCGGGCACGTGTACGAAAAAGATGGCGCACTGTGGTTCCGCTCGACCGACTACGGCGATGAGAAAGACCGCGTGCTGGTGCGCGAAAACGGCCAGAAGACATATTTCGCTCACGACATTGCCTATCACATGGACAAGCTCGAGCGTGGCAACGACCAAGTGATCGACATTTGGGGCGCGGACCATCACGGCTACGTGCCACGCATCAAGGCGGCGCTCGCGGCCATCGGGGATAATCCCGAACGCCTGCATGTGCTGCTGGTGCAGTTCGCCATCCTTTACCAAGGCGGCGAACGCATGCAGATGTCCACGCGTAGCGGCGAGTTCGTCACGCTGCGCGAGTTGCGCGATGAAGTCGGCAATGACGCCGCGCGGTTTTTTTACGTGCTGCGCAGGTGCGAGCAACACATGGATTTCGACCTCGATCTGGCCAAGAGTCAGTCCAACGACAACCCGGTGTTTTACGTGCAATACGCACACGCGCGCATTCACAGCGTGTTCCGGCAGATGCAGGAAAAGGGTTTCCAACACGATCCCGCGAACGGCGACCGTCACCTCGTGCGTCTGACGGAGACCCATGAAATAACGCTGATCCAGCGGCTGGCGCGCTACCCGGATATATTGGAAGCCGCAGCGCGGGATCACGAACCGCACCAGCTCGCCTACTATTTACGCGAACTCGCCTATGACTTTCACACCTATTACGGGACCCACACCTTCTTGGTCGACGATCCCGCACTGCGCGATGCGCGGCTCAACCTGATCGTGGCGACACGCCAGGTGATTGCCAACGGACTTCAATTACTGGGTGTGTCGGCTCCTGAGTCGATGTAAAGTACATGGCATATCTCAGGACGAACGAGCGCAGCGAGTAGGGCTATATTTATGGCGCGCCGGCGCAGAAGTTTCTCCGTACGACGATTCCGCAAGCCGGGATGGCTATTCCTGCTGCTGGGCATCGGCATCGGCATGGCCAGTGTCATGCTGTGGCAAATGTATACGCACCGCAGTGACGGCCGCAGCGGCCTTACGAATCTCTTCACCAGCTTGAGCAAACCGGCGGAAAAACC